>Ga0307421_1002533_pt1 | contig 10197 bp, 12 predicted proteins | sample SalMarWE160270MG_FD_202163 | JGI IMG/M metagenome (GOLD analysis project Ga0307421, IMG submission 202163) | Salt marsh sediment microbial communities from the Plum Island Ecosystem LTER, Massachusetts, United States - WE1602-70 | ecosystem: Environmental > Aquatic > Marine > Intertidal zone >...
AGGAGCGGAGCTCGGCGTGCCCTTTGAGTTCACGTGGTCTTGCTACTTTAATGGCGCAAGGCACTGTGGAAAATGCGAGTCATGCGTTAACCGAAAGAAAGCGTTTAAGGAAGCCGGCGTACGTGACCCAACCGAATACGAGGAATAGGGCTACACGAGGGTTTTCTGTTTGTCTCCCTTAACGAAGCTGGAGACTCTGACGCCGATCAACCTGATTTTGCGGTCACTTCCCAAGTAGGACTGAAGCAAGTCTCTCGATGTCTTCTGCAAGTCTTGCAGGCGGCTAGTCATAAAAGGCAAGGTTTTGCTGCGGGTGTGCGTTTCAAAGTTTTCATAGCGCACTTTGATGGTAATTGTTTTGAAAAAAAGCCTCTGCGCCGTCACTTCCTTGGTGACGTCTGCGGCAAGCGCGTCCAGCGCTTTCAGCACGGCTTCTGGGTCGTCTGTGTCTTCTTCAAACGTGGTTTCGTGGCTTATGGATTTCACTTCTGTTCGGGCTTCCACTTCGCTTCGATCTATGCCGCGTGCCATCAGGTGCATCTGCGTGCCCATTACGCCGAAAGCCTCAGTTAGCACGGTGGGGTCGTAACTTGCTAGGTCGCCGATGGTGTTTATTCCCATTTTTTTGAGTTTAGCCTCGGTTTTGCGTCCGACCCACAGCAGCCTGCGAACCGGAAGGGGCGCCAAGAAAGTTTCCGCTTCGGCTTCTTTGACTATGGTTAAGCCGTCTGGTTTCTGGTAGTCGCTGGCTACCTTAGCGATGAGCTTGTTAGGTCCTACGCCTATGGAGCAGGTTAGGCGTTCTTTCTTTTTTATCTCTCGTTTCAGCTGTTTGGCGTACTCTTCGGCTTCGGCGTAATCTTTCACATTCTCGCTGACATCCAAAAAAGCTTCGTCCAATCCCCACTGTTCAAACTTGTCCGTGTACCCCCGCGCTATATCCATGATTTCGTTAGAGACTTTGATGTATAACGGAAAGTTCGGAGGCAAGTAGATGGCTTCTGGGCAGAGTTTCCAGGCGCGAGAGATGGGGATGCCTGATCTGACGCCGGCTTTTCTGGCTTCATAGTTGCTTGTGCTGACTACGCCTCTGCCTTTGCCCTCTTTCGGGTCAGAGCCGACAACGACGGGCTTGCCCTCATATTCTGGATGCTCGCGTTGTTCTATGGCAGTATAGAAATGGTCCATGTCCATGTGGAAAATTATTCTCGTGGAGAAATCCCCCGCGTATTCATTTCCCCTTTTCCCTCTTTTGTTTTTTGCTACAACATATATGCAAAAATGCACAATGTATGCGTTATTTTTTTCTCTGGATGATAAACTTGGATCCTAAGAAAGTGGCGAAATCTCCCGCAATGTATCCCTTTTTTTCTAAACCATTTTCAATAAAGTGGTCGAGGTGAGGTATCTCGTTCGTTCCCATGTCTCACGTAACCTTTTTCTCTTTTCTCCCTTCTCAAAAAGCATAGGTATTATACTTTATTGCATATTTCTGGATACCATTGGCCCATCTGGCTCCATCACAATCAAGAACGGAGACACCTACACAACTTTATCTTCAGTAATCTTGTCTTTAACCTACTCAGACGCAACTGGTTCTGGAGTACTTCAGGTCAGATACAGTAACGACGGGAATTCATGGAGTTCGTGGGAGAGTGCTTCCGCTACAAAAGCTTGGGATCTGGCGTCTGGTGATGGAACAAAAATCGTTTACTTCCAGATCAAAGACAATGCAGGGCATGTTGCAACTTTCACAGACACAATTACACTAGATACTGCTCCACCACAAGGCTCAATCAAGATCAACAACGGAGCGGCCTACACCAACACGACCAGTGTGAATCTTGCTCTGGTAGCATCTGACACAGGTTCAGGCGTTTCTCAGATGCGTTTCTCAAACGACAACATCGCATGGTCAAACTGGGCACCATACGCCACCTCGAAGTCTTTGAGTTTACAGAACGGCGACGGCGTGAAAAGCGTCACTGTTCAATATAGAGACAACGCAGGTCTGGTCTCATCTTACAGCAGTTCGATAATCCTTGACACAATAGTCCCGGTGGCAAACGCGGGTCAAGGCCAAACGGTGAATCAAGGCAACAGCGTGACTTTCGATGCAAGCAGCAGCACAGACAACATAGGCATAGCTAGCTACGTTTGGGACTTTGCAGATGGTTCACATGATTCAGGAATAACAGCGACTCACAGCTACTCTACCGCAGGGACTTACGTTGCAAAATTGACTGTTCAAGATCCGGCGGGAAACACTGCAACAGCCACGGTTACGATAGTTGTTCAAGCACCTGAACCTACTCCAAGCCCCTCACCCACACCATCGCCATCACCTACCCCAACCGTCACTCCAACACCGAATCCTTCACCAAGCCCGAGTCCGTCCACCACGCCAACGCCTACACCCTCGCCGCAACCCACCCCTACGTCAACGCCTCAGCCACCTGAAGAGCGCCCTCTACTCCTTTACGCTTTAGTTGTTGCTGTCATTTTCGCGATAATCGGCACAGCTGGATTCTGGTTCAGAAGAAGACGATAATGAAAAACGCGTGCCTCACAATCAATAACTCCCTCTTTTTGCTTATGCGCGCTCAATTAAGGAAGGCTTGGTGTGTGTTTATGATTCAAAACCTGCTGTTGAAGCTAAGCTGAATCGGAATCAGAATTGAGCGTTCATAATGTTTAAGGCTGGGTGTTCTAAAAAGTACCTACCTAAGAACTTGATTTGGAGCGTAAGTTAATGACTCAATTGTCAAAGCAATCCGCCAGCGAGATAGTAGTTGAGTTTCTTAAAAAACAGAAGAACACAGACAGGATTGACGTAGCAGAGGTTGAAGAGCACAACGACGGCTGGATGGTCAGGGGAACCTGCCCGATAGACCTTCAAGGCCACCCGTGGGCTGAAAAATTCGCCGTCGTCGTTGACTTGAAAGGCAAAATCAAAACCACAAACTTTGCACTACTATAACGCAGCCTCCAACGATTTCGGTTTTCCAAAGTACGGGTACTTGAATTTCAAACTACACTGCGCATAAAGTTTTGCATGAGCCGGTAACCTTCGTAAACCCGTAGGATTTGTTTGCGCATATGCGGCTTACTTTTTGACAAAATATTTTAATGGGTGCGCTTGTTAGACTAGTTGAGGAGACTTGAAATGCCAAGAGCCTTTGTGTTAATAAACGTTGAATCAGGTTCAGAAGATGAGGTTCTGAACGAACTAAAGACAGTGGAAGGCGTAGAAGAATCCTACTTCTCATACGGAGTCTACGACGTAATCACAAAAATCAAAGCGGAGACAATGGATAAACTTAAAGACATGGTGTCTCGCCGCATAAGAACCCTTAGCAAGGTCAGGTCAACACTGACATTGATAATGATGGAAGAATAACGCGCTTTCTGCAATTTTTTTCGCGGGAATCCGCTTGAAACTTTTCAACTCTTTGTCTTATTGCTCTTATTTAGGTTTGAACAGTGAAAAAACTGGAAGCGAAAAAAAGAAAAAGTGGATACGCGTTAGATAGCTTCTTTGCCTGCCTTTGCGAGGGCAACATTGACGTAGCTGAACATTTCGGGCTTGATTACTGCTTCTATTTTCTCCATAGTTCCTTCCTATCTGCGAGACCCGCACCTAAAGCCATTTCTTGCCGGACATCTTCATTTTGAGCTTGCCCACTTCCAATTCGAGATGTTGAACCCGCTTTTTCAGCTTTTCAATATCTTCGAGGGCAGTTTCGGGTAGTTCTGGCATTTTTTTTCTCCTCCATTTTTCCTTTTTTGTTGTTTACTCACGGGAAGTCTTTGTCCATCATGTCTTCAGGGTACGCGTATGTCTTGTGATCTGCTATGTCGAGCCCGAATAGTTCCGCGTCTTTGCGTGCTCTAAGCAATCCGGCTTTGTTGATAGTCCAGAACAGGATTAAGCCAGTTCCGCCAGCCCATGCGATGATAGACAGCGCCCCTACAGCCTGTATTCCAATCTGAGTTAGCCAAGCTTCGATTGTTGTTGTAGCGTATATTGGGTGTCCGCCTAGGAACGCTGTACCGAATAGCCCTGTAGCGATGAGACCCCACACTCCGCATGCTGCGTGCACTGGAACGCAAACTGCTGGGTCGTCTATGTGGAGCTTAACCTCTAGGAGTCCTTGAACGAAAGTCATTATTAGACCCGCGATGATTCCTGTGATGAATGCGAACAGCGGATGCATCATTGCTGCACCTGAGCAGATAGCTACTGCGCCAGCGAGTAAACCTGCCATTGATGTCAATGCGTGTCCTCTTGAAGTTACGGCTGCTCCGAACAAGCCGCCTGCCATGGCCATTGCTGTTGTAACTGCTACCCACGCGAGTTCAACGTTAATCGTTTCAGGGCTGTTTGCTACGCTTGAGCCTACGTTGAAGCCGAACCAGCCGAACACTAGTAGCCATGCGCCGATTGTTGATAGAGGCAAACTGTGACCGAAGAAGGCTCGCGGTTCCTTGTTTTTACCGCCGAACTTGCCTAGCCTCGGTCCAATGATAAACGCTGCCGTCAAAGCAAACATGCCGCCTGTTAAGTGGACAACGCCTGAGCCTGCGTAGTCAATGAAGCCTATCTGGCTGAGCCATCCGCCGCCCCACACCCAGTGTTCTATCACGGGGTACAGGAATCCCACCACGACTGCGGAAGCTATCACCCAGCCCCAGAGTTTGTCTCGTTCTGCGGTTGCGCCAGGAATTATCGCAATTGCGGTTATAGCGAACATGGCCATTTTGAACCATAACGCTAGGTCGCCGTATCCGAAAGGACTTGCAGGTATGCCGTAAGCGCCAGTTGAGGATAACGCTGCAGGCAATGGGTTAGCAACGGTTGGCGCTATCGAAGGTAGCCCAAAAACCGGGTTAGTGGTATAGTACGCTATCGGAAAGCCTATCAGGAAGTACATGACGAAAGCTAAGGTCCAGCCGATGTTGAGCATGATTACGGTGTGGGCAACGTTCTTTTTTCTCACTAATCCAGCGTAGAGTAGGGCGAAGCCAGCAGTTGCCATTATTAAAATGGCTACTGGCGCCCACCCGACAGCGAACGTTTGCTGTATGGATGCAAATAAACCTTCGTCAGCAGGAGTTGACATCTGCATCACCCTACAGTTTGCTTGCGAACCAAACTGGTTTCAGCGAGATTGGAATTTCCTCTACTGACAATCCGCCAGCTTCTATGTTAAGCTTAAGTATCTGTGGTTTCAATGGGCAACTTCTTGATTTTCTCAGGATGAAGACTCTGGTCCAGATAACGTCGTGTTTGTGGTAGTCGAGATATATCAAGTGGTCAACGAGGTATTCTGTGATGTTGGGGTCTGTTGGGATGCCTTCTGCAGAGAATAGTGTAGTGGCTCCGCGTTTTTTGACTTCGAGCAGGAGTTTCATAAAGACTTCACGGAAGTCTGTTGGGTCAACGAGTCGTCGTTCTAGTGATGAGAGTGAGTCCATGACTATTCTGGAGGCACCTGGTTGAGCGTCTAGACCTTTCATTAGGATGTCTACTGCTTCCTCTTTGTTGATTAGTGCGTAGTCGCTGGCGTATGTTGCACCTATGGAAAGGTCCACTATGGCTACTTGCCCGTTCTCGATCAGGGAGGGAAAGTCACTCCATAGTTCTCTTCCGGTTCTCATGATTGTTTGGGGGGTTTCTTCGGTGCTGATGTATACGCATTTTTCGCCTTTTATTGCTCCTGCGTGTGTGAACTGAAGACAGCAGATTGTTTTGCCTGTGCCGGGTTCTCCTCGTACTAGGATTGCGTCGCCTTTAGGTAAGCCTGGGATGAAGTCGGTTAGTCCTTCGATGCCCATGTCGATCCACTCGATCTTTCTTTCTTTTTGCAATTCTTCTAGTGAAAGTGCTTCTACTTTTTTCACGGTTATTCACCTTTTTGTTTTTTTATCGTTTAAGTGTCAAGCCTTCAATATAAACGTAGTTAAGATTTGTTCATACTTTTTATGAAAAACTAAAAATACGTGTAGAATAATGATTAAAAACTGGGCGTTTGTCGCTTGGACTTAACGGTCAACAGTTACCCTCAGCTTAGCGAGGTTTTCCTTTATCTGAGCCTTAACACCCATCCCCGCAAAGTACTCTTCGAGGAAAATTTTAACAAACCTCTTCGGAAGCTCAGAACCCAAAACCAAAGTAAAATCTCTTTCTGAGTTCTTCGTTATTCGGAAAAAATTGCACACTTCAAGCCGCTCTAAAAGCTCCTGAGCTGTAAGCACTTTGGCCTTAAGCTGTTCTGTGTGGGATCTAGCCACATCGCGATGTTCCTTCCAGAACTCTTCTTTCTCAGGAGAAGACTCAGCAAGCTTCAGAAAAAGAAGCCAATGGTCAACGTCTAAAATTATGTGTTCGCCGCCAAGCAGCAAGTCCATGTACGTGTAAAGTTTTTTTCTTGTTGCGGCATCTTCTAGTGCCCGGTTTTCAGAGTAGAATCGGAGAGCGCGTCGCATTATTTCGCTTTGTGAAAGCCCCGCCTCTTTGCTGATCTTCTCTAGTAAGTTGGCTGTGACTTTGTCAAACGCAACGGTTATTCTTGTCGGATTCATGGTTTTTCTCCTCGACAAATCAACTCTTAATGGCCATATGCTTCTTTTTGTGTTTAAGTTTATAGTTTGACTCCAGAGTCTTCTTTGACAACGTTAAGAGCAACGTTCGTAAGAGTCCTTTTTAGGTGAGGTAGGCTTAGCAGGCTTTTTATAAAAGTGTTTAAGCTGGCTCTGTCTTTGAATTTGGCGATTGCGATAGCGTCATAATCTCCTGTGATGTCGTAAAGTGCAACAACGTTACTGATCTTGGCAATCTCGTTTTCAACGTCAATAAGATAGGTGCCTTCAGCTTGAATCATTATTATAACGGTTAAGTTGTAACCCAATTTGCCCGAATCGAGAACTGCTGTGTAGCCTTTTAGCACTCCGTTTTTTTCCAAGTTTTTGACATGATTGAATGCGGTGCCTACCGACACGCCTAGTTTATTTGCTATTTTATTGAAGCTTAAACGGCAATCTTCCTGCAACAGGCTAAGAATTCGAATATCCAGCTCGTCAACCTTTTTGAGCGTACTTGTTTCCAGTTTTAAACTCTCCGAGGCACCGTTTCTAAACCTTATTTTTAAACGCCTGTTCAAGCATGAATTTATTATATAAACATTTCTCCACAAAAATAGAACGTTTGTACACGTTAGCATAGGTAACAAGCTCATCTGTTGGACAAACGTTGATTATGAAAAAATTGTCGTTAAACGACTCTGGCATAAAGAAAAACGGCGGATGCTGAATTTACACGCGTTTAGGCTGTGTCTTCAGCTGGCTTAACGACAACCGCGGTGCCATAAGCAGAGAACAGAGTTGCTGTACCCTGAAGAATATCGCTTGTTTCAAAATCCGCCCCAATAACCGCGTTTGCACCCATCGCCTTGGCGTTATCAATCAACCGCTGCAACGACTCTTTCCGAGCCTTTTCAGCCTCAGAACTGTAACTGGTAACTTCACCGCCGAACATTCCTTCAATTCCAGCCACAAATTTTCCGCCCACACCTCTGGTTCGAACCGTTAAGCCGGTAACAACGCCTAAGACTTTCACAACGCTGTACCCGGGCAAAGTTGGAGTGGTTACAACCATTAGTTGTGTCTGCGCAGATTGAACGTTTAGTGGCGCTCCGCAGTTAGGGCAATACACCGCGTCACCAGGCACCTTGCTTCCACATTTCGGACAGAATATTTCGCTCATAACAATCCCAAACAGTTGTAACAAACAGCGCATTTATGCATTACGCACATATAAAATATGGAAGCGCAAATCATATAGCGTCACGATTATACACAATATTCAGAAATGGGGACAATTGTTTAATGCAGAAGTTTTATACGAGGTTATTAGGCGTAATCGGAAAGCCCAACACGGGCAAAACAACCTTTTTCAGCGCCGCAACTCTGGCGCCAGTTGAAATCGCCAATTACCCGTTCACTACTATAAAACCCAACCGCGGCGTCGGCTACGTGCGAACACCCTGCGTCCACGACGAATTTAAAGTGAAAGACAACCCGAAAAACAGCCTCTGCCTCGACGGCGTACGGCTCATCCCAGTAGAGTTAATTGACGTTGCAGGCCTTGTTCCAGGCGCATGGGAAGGCCGCGGACTAGGCAACCAGTTTCTTGATGAGATACGAAGGGCAGACGCCCTCATCCACGTTGTTGACGCTTCTGGCGGAACAGACTGCGAAGGACGCCTATGCAAACCCGGCGAACACAACCCGTTGGAAGACGTGCAGTTCCTTGAACGCGAGATAGCCATGTGGATGTCGTCCATACTCAAAAAAGACTGGGCGAAAATTGCGCGGACAGCCGAAGCCGAATCAAAAGAAATCTACGGAATACTTGAAGAACGGTTAAGCGGTCTAGGCATAAGACGCAGCCAAATTTTCGAAGCCATCCGCCAAACCGGCTTAAACGCTGACAAGCCAGCGGGGTGGAGCGAAGAAGACTTCTTAAAATTCGTGGACACGCTGAGGCGAATTTCAAAGCCCATGCTGATTGTAGCCAACAAAATGGACCTGCCCGCGGCTGAAGCAAACTTAGAGAAACTGAAGAAACTTGATTACACCGTTATCCCTTGCTGTGCAGAAGCGGAACTTGCGCTCAGGCGGGCGGCTGAAAAGCAGCTGATTGATTACAAGCCTGGCGACTGCGACTTCAAAATACTGCAGCCGGAAAAACTGTCCCAGAGCCAAATCAAAGCTTTGGAAACCATACGGGAAAGAGTGCTCCTGAAAACCGGCGCCACAGGCGTTCAAGAGGCAATAAACATGGCTTACTTCAAGCTTCTAAGCATGATCACGGTATATCCTGTTGAAGACGTGGAGCATTTAGCTGACCACAACGGACGAGTTTTACCTGACGCTTACTTGGTTCCCCGAGGAACAACCGCACGCCAGTTCGCTTACCTGATCCACACTGACCTCGGTGAAAGCTTCATTTACGCCGTGGACGCACGAGGGAAAAAGAGAATCGGTGAAGACACTGTTCTGCGAGACAGAGATGTCATTTCCATTGTAAGCGCCAAAAAACGCGCTTAACCTTACGTGCCGTATCTTCGTTTACGGGTTTGAAAAGTGCGGATCGCTCGCAAGAGGTCTATAAGCCGAAAATCAGGCCAGTAAACGTCCAAAAAGGCGAGTTCGCTGTAGGCGGATTGCCAGAGCAGAAACCCACTAAGCCTTTCTTCGCCTGAAGTTCGGATAATCAAGTCAGGTTCTTGATTGGACATGTGCGCCGTATACAGGTACTTTTCAAAAGTTTTTTCGTTTACGTCGTCAAGCGTTAATTCGCCATCGCTTACCTTCTCCGCGATTATTTTTGCTGCATCGACAATTTCAGCTCTGCCACCGTACGCAAAAGCGAAGTTTAAAAACTGGTTGTCATAGTTCTCGGTGGCTTTCTCCACATCGGCGATAAGTTGCTGCAGGCTTTCGGGCAACAGGTTTACTCGGCCGATGACTTTAACGTGGACTTTATTCCGGTGAATACGCTCGTCGGTTAAGAGCTTGCGGAATTTTTCTTCTGCAATTTTCATAATCGCCGTGATTTCTTCTGGAGAACGCCTAAAATTTTCCGTTGAAAACGTGTAGAGGGTTACGAATTTGACGCCGAGTCTTTCACACCAATCCAAGAGTTGCTCAACAGTTTCTGCGCCTTTCTTGTGACCCAACCAGGGGTTAAGCTCGTTCTCCGAGGCCCAACGCCTGTTTCCATCCAAGATTATGGCGATATGCTCAAGTTTCTCGCCGTTCTTAACTTGAGACCACAACCATCTTTCGTAAATTTTGTAGGCGCCGATGACGGAGAGAAGTTTTTTGAGCACAGGGTGAACCTCACATTTAAGGAAGAGACTGCATGAGTTTTCTTTGTTTACAGAGGTAAAGCCCTGATTGTTTCAATTAAAGCTTGCTGTACTTAGAACAAGATAATGATGCGCGGATGCTACTGCTGATTTTCCGGCGCTGGAGCTGCCAGCTCGGTTTCTCCAAACTCATCGGCGTTATCTTCAGATTTTTTGAAGAAGCCTTTGCTGGAGCGGTGAATAATTACTACTAAAAGAACGGAAGCAATTGCAATAAGTATGCCCACGACTATGGCGAAAACCAAATTGGAGAAGAACACGT
>Ga0307421_1002534_pt1 | contig 10194 bp, 7 predicted proteins | sample SalMarWE160270MG_FD_202163 | JGI IMG/M metagenome (GOLD analysis project Ga0307421, IMG submission 202163) | Salt marsh sediment microbial communities from the Plum Island Ecosystem LTER, Massachusetts, United States - WE1602-70 | ecosystem: Environmental > Aquatic > Marine > Intertidal zone >...
ACCCGATTCACCTGCCCCTCTGGCCGTGAACCCCACCGATCGGTTCTTGGCGGAGGATTGGGAGCCGGTCTACCTGGAAGCCCACCGCAACGGAACACTGAGCAACAAGGTGGACCGGGCCCTCGACGAGCTGGCCGATTGCCGAGCTTGTCCCCGCGACTGCGGGGTAGATCGCATCTCCGGCGACGAGGGCGTCTGCGGCATCGGGCGTTATGCCCTGGTCAGTAGCGCGTTTCCCCACCTGGGCGAGGAAGAATGCCTGCGCGGGTGGAGAGGATCGGGCACCATCTTTTTTGCTTCGTGCAATCTGCGCTGCGTCTTCTGCCAGAACTGGGACATCTCTCAGCGCTCGTTGGGCAAAGCCAGCAGCGGCGCCGAGCTGGCAGCCGTCATGTTGGAGCTGCAGGCGGCGGGATGCCACAACATCAACTTCGTCACCCCGGAGCACGTCGCCCCCCAGGTGGTGGAGGCCATCGGCATGGCGGTGCCGCAAGGACTGCACCTGCCCATCGTCTACAACACCTCCGCCTACGACGCCCTCACCTCGCTGCAGCTGCTGGACGGCCTCATCGACATCTACATGCCGGACTTCAAGTTCTGGGAGCCGGAGACGGCCCGCCGCCTGGCCCGCACCGCCGACTACCCGGATCGGGCTCGCCAGGCCATTGCCGAGATGCATCGTCAAGTGGGCCCGCTGCTGATGGGGACCGATGGCCTGGCCCGCAGAGGGGTGCTGGTTCGGCATCTCGTCATGCCCGGCCTACTCGCCGAATCCGCCGCCATCTTCTCCTGGCTGGCCGACGAGCTGTCACCCGACACATACGTGAACGTGATGGCCCAATACCGGCCCGATTACCGGGTCGGCGAGTCGGAGGAATATGCCGACATCAACCGCCGGACCACCCCCGAGGACATCAGCGGAGCCTACGAGGCGGCACGCCGGGCCGGGCTGTGGCGGTTTGACAGGCGGGCGTAGCGGTATTTGAGGACCACACCTAACCTCTTTGGCACCCCGGTGAGCCGGAATCCTCAACGGCGGATTAAAACCGTCCAGACGTTGAGATAAGCAGCCGATAAGGGCAAACGAGATGGCTAAATCACGAGTACTTGCACTGTGCGTCGTCGTCGCCCTGGCCTTCACCGCACCCGCGGCTGCAGAAGACGAAGGCCAGCCCAGCCCCGACAGCGCCCTCACCCTCACCAGCTTCAATGAATCCCCCGGGTGCGATGGACCCGACGGGGTCCGTGGCCCATTCGCCACCACTGCGGGAGACCTGCCGCGTTCGGAGGCCATCCTGGGACCATGGGGTGACTTCTACGGCCGCACCATCGGTGACGTACGCGACAACCTTGTTGCCATGCAGCTGCCCATGGGCAGCCATCCCGCCACCGTCTACGTGCACGAGCGGGTCGCCCCGGCGCTGCAGCTGGTGATCGACAACCTGCGCGCCGAAGAAGCCAGGGGCAACTACTACGAAATCCGCTGGTGGGACACGTGGTCGTATCGAGCCGCCACCGTTCCGCCCAACCGCCATCTCTCCTTCCATGCGGTCGGCGCCGCCATCGACATCAACTCCACCACCAACCCGTACCGCCGCGATAACGTGCTCATCACCGACATGCCCGATTGGTTCGTGCGGGCTTGGACCGATGCCGGCTGGTGCTGGGGCGGCGACTGGCAAACCATCAAAGACCCAATGCACTTCTCCTGGCAGGGCCCACTGCTGACCCCCGACTACAACGAACCGCAGCCGATCCCTCCGAGCACCGCCTCGGCGAATTTCGAACGCGCCGTCACCTTCACCACCGGCGCCGGCACCGCTCCCGACGATGCCGTTGATCTCGTCGTCGACATCGATCGGGACGGCGCACCGGACGCAGTGCGCGTCAGCCCGTGGACGCTGTCGGGCAATGTCGGCATCGAGGCATGCAAGGCGATGCATGGATTCGAGACGTGCTGGACCTCTTCGGCCACAGCTCGCCCGCCGAGTGATGGGGCAACCCTGCTTCTCGCCGACGGCACCGCCAACGGCAGACCCGATCTATGGGAGATCCGCGACTCCGGCGATTACCTGCAGATCTTCCTCCACACCTACGCCTCCAACTACAGCCAACGCCAACGATTGACGACGGTATCGATCCCCTCGGCGGCCGGCGCCGAATACCTGGTGGCCGATCACAATCGTGATGGGCATGCCGATCTCTATGTGATCGTGCCCGGCAATCCCACCACCGTCGATGTCTGGAGGGGGCCCAACCTCAACCGGCGCATCGTCGCCGCGACCATTCCCGTGGCCGCCGACGGCACCTGGCAGTTTGCCCTCGGGAAGCGGGACGCAGACGCCATTCCCGACCTGTTCGTGCTCTCACCCGATCAACCGGCCCGCCTCACCACGTTCTCCGGGAACAGCGGCTTTGCCGGCAGCGGAGAGACCGTCACCACCACGATCAGCGGCCACGACGGCACCATGCAGACCGGTGATCTGGACGGTGATGGCCGCGACGATCTCTACTTCTACGACAGCAACGGGAGCCTCACCGTCTACCTCGGCGGTGATCGGGGCTCAACTCCCCGGGCCGACCTCATCTACTGGTTCTATGAGGGCCACAATCCCCATTGGACATTCGGCAGCGGGTGCCCAGAGAATGTGGATAACGTCGCCGGCACGGTGCAGGTCGCAGCCGGAGGCGGCGCCTCGGCGGCCCTGTACTACAACCCGATTACTCGCCGCTGGATCGTGGCCGGATCCATGCCGCAGTACTGGCAGAGGAACCTCAGATACGAGGGCATCGACCTAGAGACATTCGTCATCGGTGGCCAGACCGTCTTTGCCGCTGCCGAGGACCGCGGCAGCAGAACACGCGTCCGCCTCTTCGCCTATACCGGACTGGGCGTTGGTGGGGTCGCCTTCGGCGCCATCGCCAATCCCGAGGATCTTCTCAGCACAGAGATCGGGGGCACCCCGGCGCTCGGCATCCTCTACGACGACCGCTCCGGCAATAGTGTGCTGGTCTTCCGTGATGTACACAGCCGCCGGCTCGGCCGCATCAACCTGCCGGCATTCGACGGCACGGAAGCAACCCCCCTGGGCGATGTGGACGGTGACGGCGCCGTCGACTTCGCCGTGCTGGGTGTGGGCGAGAGCGGCCCGGCCGTGAGAGTCGTCGCCCTGGACGGCACGCTGCTCTCCGAGGCCGGACTGGCAACAGCAATGACCGTCTCCGACCTCACCGCCCTCGCCGGCCCCGAGGATCAAGGTCCACGCTATGCCCTGCTGCTCCATGACGCGGCCAACGGCCAAACCCAAGTCTGGATCATGGACGCCGCCACCGGCACCCCCGTCACCGTCCAACAGGTCCCCACATCGTACGAGGTGGCCATGACCACGATGGGAGAAGATGTTGTGGTCGCCTACCGGCGCCGCGGTAGCGGGGCGGTACACGTGCGTATGCTCGACACGGCCACCGGCGAGCGGAACTTCCGCAGGCGATCCGCCGTCGACTTCGGCCCCGAATCACTCGTGTACTCGCCCGACACCGGACTTGTGATCGGCGGACGGCGCGTCAGCGACGGCGCGGTGCAGGTCGACCTCAGAAACAACGTCGGCAAGCTCAGGTGGCGAACGCAGTACCTGATGAGCTAGCCGCCCGACGGGCGGCCGGTATCACACCACGGACCGGCACAGTCGCGGCGCGGTCCGGATCTGGAGAGCCGGCGCTCCGCCCCTACAATCACCCACGGCCGGACACAGGCCGCGCCAACACCCGCCCCCGTAGCTCAGGGGATAGAGCAACGGTTTCCTAAACCGTGTGTCGCAGGTTCGATTCCTGCCGGGGGCGCCGAACGGTGCCCTATCCGGTGCCTCCGTCCCCCTTCGGCTTCCAGGCTTTGATGATGGCGCCGTGCATGCTGTCGACCACCTCGTGAGTAGGAACGACCGAAACATCGGCGAAACCGGCGACTTCCAGACCGCTTCGGTACTCGGCAAAACAGAGAGCACCGGCTATGCAGCCCACAAGGCTGCCGCGCCGGGCTCGATCGACCAAAGTCAGGTGGTCCTCGGCCACGATGTCGCCCACGGCGATACGGCCCCCCGGACGCAACACGCGGTACATCTCGGCAAAGACCGCGGGCTTCTCCGGGGAGAGGTTGATCACACAGTTGGAGATGATCACATCGATAGACGCATCTGGCAGCGGGATGTCTTCGATGTAACCCTTCAAAAAACGCACGTTCTTCACGCCGGCTTCCTCCTGGTGCCGGCGGGCCAAGCCAATCATCTCGTCGGTCATGTCGAGCCCGAAGACCTTGCCCGACGGTCCCACCCGCCGTGCCGAGAGCAGGACGTCTATGCCACCGCCGGAGCCCAGGTCGAGCACATATTCACCGGGACGCAGCTCGGCGACCGCAGCCGGGTTCCCGCAACCGAGGCTGGCCACCACGGCACCCTCCGGCAGTTCGTCCACGACCCCGCCGTACCACGCCGCCCCCGGGCTGGTTTCGACCGCATCGCAGCAGTCGGCGGCGCCAGCCGAGCGGCAACAATTGGACCGACCGGCCGCGGCGCGGGCGGCCTCGGCGTAGTGGGTGCGAACCTCATCGTGTGGGTCAGCCACGGCCGACCCCAGGGTCGAGGACGGCCGCCAGCTCGGCCAAAGCCCCGGACCGCAGCGAATAGTGAGCCCATTTGCCTCTCTTTTCCCGCTGCACCAGTCCGGCCTCGAGCAGCTTCTTGAGATGGAAGCTCACTGTGGCCTGCGAGAGCCCAACCTCGGGAGTGAGATCACAGACGCAGGCGGCTTCGCCGACACTGGCAAGTATGTTGACGATACGAACCCGGGCGGGGTCGCCAAGCGACCTGAACAGCTGCGCAGCCCGGTCGGCGTCGTCATGGCTCATGGCCCTATCGGAGAGCGGGGCGCAGCAGGCCGGCGCCGGCGCCCCGTTGCTCGTTGTCATCGCACCCGTCCTACGGAAGCGCGCAGCACCCGCGTCTCGTTCGCCCGCCGTACACACTCGGCCCGAGAGACCCCGTCGCACACGGTTCCTCGCGGCTCGCACAACTCCACTCGGCCCATCAATCCCCGCCGCTTCATGTTCTCATCTCCCATTGACATCTATCGATGCGTATCGTAGCGGCTCACATCGATATTTGTCAATGGATAATCCGCCGCTTGGGCCGCCCCACCACCCAGACGCAGACCACCCACTCCCGGTTAGCCTGAGGAGATGAGACGCCTGGCCCCGATGGTGGCATCGATGCTGCTTGCCGCCGCCTGCACCCAAGCCGGCGAAGCCGCGCCGGAAGCGTCCACCACGAGCATCGCGGATTCCTCAACCTCCGCTCCCACAACAACCTATCCGAGTTCTCCCTTCACCCCCTTCACCATGCCCCCCACTCCACCCGAGATCCCCGTCGGCAACACCGTCGTGGTATCGGTGGACCTGCCGGAGCTTCCCTTCAGCTTCAATCCTTGGGCGCCGGGTCACGCGTTCGACCCGGTGGTCGGCCAGGCATATCTGGCCGGGGTATGGGATATCAACGCGGCGACGCACGGCTATGTGCCCGACGTGGTCACCGATCTGCCGACCATGGCCAACAACAGCGTTGTCGTCAATGAGGACGGCAGCATGACCATCACCTACAACATCGCACCCGAAGCTCGGTGGGAAAACGGCACCCCCATCACCGGCGACGACTTCAACTTCACCTACGAGACCATCACCGATCTCGACCTGAACGACCCCGACCTCGACCTCTACGAGATGATCGATCCGGCGTCGGTCACCTTCGACACCGGCTCGTTCACCTACACCCTTCCCTCGCCGACAATGGCCTACGAGCGGCTCTTCGGCGTTCTCATCCCGCAGCACGCCGTGGCCGGAACCGATTTCCTGAACGACTGGAACAACCGGCCCTGGCCCTCGGCCGGCCCCTTCCTCTTCAGAGGATGGAGTGCCGAAAGCGGGGCCGTCGCCGGTGCCTCGGCCATCTTCGACAGCAATGAGTACTACTGGAAAACCGACGAGAGCGGCAATCCGCTGCCCTACCTCAGCACGGTCGAATTCCTCTTCACGGACGGGCTCCAAGAACGTATCGACGGGCTGGTGGCACACGAGATCGACGTAATCGACCCGGGCACATCCGCAGATGTGCTGACCAGCCTGCAGCATCTCGACGGGGTCACGATTCAGGTGAGGAACGGGCCGATCTGGGAACACTTGAGCTTCCAGCTTGGAGAGAACAACCCGAATTCCGATTCGCTGAACGCCCATACCGCTTTTCGCCGCGCCGTGGCACACGCCCTCGATCGAAACCGTCTCGCCTTGGCCGGCGGCTGGGTCAACGAAGGCCCCCTCACCTCGTTCCTCGACGTTTCCGGGGTCACCCTGGATAGCGAGGGCTGGGACCAATACGACTACGACCCCGAGTATGCCGCCGACCTACTCGAGACTGCCTGCGCCGCGGTGCAGCGAGACTGCAGCACCGACCCACCGGTGGTGGTGCTGTCGACAACATCGAGCAGTGCCCTCCGCCAGGACGTCGCCACCGAGATGGAAACCATGCTGGCGGCCGTTGGCATCGAATTCCGCTTTGAACCCACCGACGACTTCTTCAGGTCTCCGTTCCTCAGCGGCTCGTGGGATCTGGCGCTCTTCGCCCTGCCGCCCACAGAAACCGGATGGAGCGGGGTCATCGAGACGCTCTCCTTCTGGGACCCGGCCGGCCCGCCTCCATCCGGGCTGAACTACGCCAGGTGGGGCACTCCCGCGGTCGAAGGCGCCGGCCCGGATTTCGATCAGAGCGCATCCGCGGTCGTCGATCTGAACAGCACCAGGTATGCCGAGATCATGGCCGAGATCCGCACCACCGTCGATGTCGAGGGTCTCGAAGAGCTGGCCGGCGAAGCAGAGGCCATCCTGGCCGACCAGGTGATCATCATTCCCATCGCCGCCCGTTCCGAGGCCCTCGCCTACTGGGGCAACGAGATCGTCGGCATCCACGCCAACTCCTCCGCGGGCACGTTCACCTGGAACATCGAGCGCTGGTACCGAGTGGGCGAGTAGCCGTACACTCGCCGCTGCGGTGTTCCGGTTCTTCGACTGGCTGGTGGCCCATCTCATCGGCGCTGGTTTCGTCTGGTGGCTGCTGAGCCCCTAAACGACGGCAAGCACCATCACGATGTGCGCAGGAGCCGCCGGTGCCGGCGCTTGGGGCTGGCTGGTGGTGCGACGCGCTCTACGAAGCAGCAGGGAGAAGAACACCAGCGCCGGACCGGCCCGCCGAGGCTCCCCTGCCGGACCGGCCCAAGACCGATCGCCGCTAGCCGACGCGCCGGCACTGCCGGCCGCTCCGCCCCAACCCCGGTAGCGTTGCTCGACATAACCCGAGCTGCCTTACTCATCGGTGTGATCACCATCTCGTTTGCGCCGGTTTTTGTGCGCCTCGCCGACACGGCTCCGGCGGCCGTCGCCTTCTACCGAATGGCCTATGCCCTCCCCTTCGTCGGCGTGCTCTGGATCTTGCGCCGAAGCGAGGACCGGCGTCCCGTGTGGGCACACTTCATGGCCTGCTTTGCCGGGCTGTTCCTCGGAAGCCAACTGGTCCTCTGGCATCACTCCATCGAGCACATCGGAGCCGGGATCGCCACCCTGCTGGGCAACACCCAAGTGGTCTTTGTCGGGGCGGTGGCGTGGCATGTATACCGCGAGCGGCCGACAAACACCGCCCTCACGGTCCTCCCCATCGTCCTCGCCGGTGCCGCCCTGCTGAGCGGGCTCGGCGGAGCCGATGCCTACGGCGACAATCCCACGGCCGGTGCCGTCCTGGGCCTAATCACCGCCATCGGCTATTCGGTCTTCCTTCTCGCCTTCAGGCACGCCAACCGAGGCCTCTTGGCTCCGTCGGCGGGCCCTCTGCTCGATGCCACGGCGGGAGCGGCGCTGGCAGCCCTGATCGCCGTACTGATCGAATCCGGAGCCCCGCCGGCGCCCACCTGGCCCTCCCACGGCTGGATACTCGCCCTGGCAGTCCTCACCCAGACCTTCGCCTGGCTGCTGATCGGCTTCGCTCTGCCCCGCCTGCCCGCGCTCGAAGTGTCGGTGCTGTTGCTCCTGCAGCCGGTCGGAGCCATCATCTGGGCCCATCTCATCTTCGACGAGTGGCTCTCCACGGTGCAATGGATCGGAGCCGCCATCGTGCTCGCAGGAATTCTCATCCTCGGCCTGAGCGGCAGCGCCAGTCCGGCCTCAGAGCAGACTCGGCAGCAGGTCGGCGATCGAGCCGAAAAAGACCTGCCGGGGTAACACGTCGGCGGCGCCCAGGGTCTTCGCCCGCACCGTGAGCAGGTCGTCGACCCTGCCGCCAAAAGCAACAATCCGCACTGCGGAGGCGGCCAGCGCTCGCATCACGTCGTCGGAATCGCCGTGATCGAGATCGACAAAAGCCAGCACCGGCCCCCGAGCCTCAAGAGCCTCCTGCACCGCGTCAAAATCGTCCCACGTCTCGAGACGGAAACCCTTTTCTGATACCGCCTCTTCGACAAGGACACGATCAGCGTCATCAGAGGCCAGCAGACCGACACGGGGAAGGGCCACGGCGCGAGCCTTGGCCACACCCCAAGCCAGGTGGGCGCGCCAGGCCGCATCGCCCAGCTCCTGCGAAGAAGCCGGGGCCAGACCGTATAGATCGCCGGGCAGCGCCGCCACCTCCACTGCGTCCCGGGCCATCGCCTCCATCCCGGCATCTTCGAGCACCGCGGTGGCAAACCGCATGGCCTCCTGGAACACTTCGAGTGGTGATCTGGATTGTCTGGAGAAAGGAGCAGCCAACAGTTCGCCCAGAGCCTCATCGAGCCACTCCTGCCCTGCGGTGGCGGCGGCGGCGATGCCGGGAGCATCGGCGCCGCCCAGCACGGCAAGACGGCTCTCCAGATGGGGGCGATACGCCGCCGAGAACGCGGCACGCAGCTCGGCGGCGGGATCCGGCTTCACAGACTGGAGCCTATCGGCAGCCGGCATCGAGCCGGCCATCACCACCTGGACAATGGGCGATCGTTCTGCCACAGCCCTGCCCGGGAGGGCCGCAGCCCCGGCGATCGCATCCCGTGCTCCCGGTAGAGTCAGCACCGCCCATGCGGCTGATCATCATCGATCTGGTCCCCGCCCTGCTCTCCCTCGATTCCCTCACTGCCGTCGATGGAGCGGATGAGGCACTCGCGGCAATCTTCTCGCGGTTCCACATCGTCGCCATCTCCGACGGCGACCGTTCCGGCTCCACGGTGCGCCGTGCTTTAGAAGACTGCGATCTGGGCAGCTATTTCGACACGGTGAGTACTTCGGCCGGCCTGGGGCCGACGGTGTCGCCACGGGTCATCCGCCGAATGGCGGCGGCGGCGGGGTTTGGCATCGAGCAGATCATCGTTGTGACCGCCCGCCCCAAGCTGGCCGAGCTGCTCCGGCGCAGCCGAATCACGACGGTGCTTTTTACAGATGCCGACGGCATCAACGCTCTTCCTGAGGCCCTCGATGAGATCACCTCGGGACGGCTCAGCCCGTAAACACCACAGCCGTCATAAGCCCGAGCGGCCCGGCCACCACGGCAACACCCACTCGACGGTACTCGGTGCGCAGCAAGTTGAGGCGATGTCCCGGACTGCCCACAAACCCGTCGTGCACGGCGGCAGGTGTCGCCGCCAGCGCCAGATTCTCGCCAACCACCAGGTAGGTGATTCCCGCCTCCTGCACACGATCGGCAACGGTGCCCGTCGTCGGTGAAATGTGTGAGAAGTACCCCTCCAGACACATCTCGACGGCGTGTTCCTCGGCTATGAGCGACAGGGCGGGGCTCCATGCCAGCGGATCCACGCCCGAGTCGACCCGGGTCCGATTGAGCAGATCGTAGATCTTGTTGGCCGCGGCAGTATCACGCTCCAACTCGGAGGCAGCGGCAGCGGGCAGGACGACCACTTCGTCGCCCTCGACAACAATGCGATTCTCTCCGACAACACGCTGCAGGTTCAGCAGCGCCTCCACTACCCGGTCCCCGGCGAGTCCGCGGAAGGTTATCTGCGGCATTCCCGACGGGTTGGTGAGAACGCGGGTGACCGTCGAGCCATCCAGGGCATTCGAAACCGTGGGGGGCATCGGCAGGATCACCGCCAGCGAAAGGGCCACCGTGGCCACGGACACAC
>Ga0307421_1002535_pt1 | contig 10193 bp, 10 predicted proteins | sample SalMarWE160270MG_FD_202163 | JGI IMG/M metagenome (GOLD analysis project Ga0307421, IMG submission 202163) | Salt marsh sediment microbial communities from the Plum Island Ecosystem LTER, Massachusetts, United States - WE1602-70 | ecosystem: Environmental > Aquatic > Marine > Intertidal zone >...
TTTATGGGACAAATTACCTAAAATCTATGTAAATATTTACATAATTTACGGCCATGCAAAAGAAAGAACGTTAGGAAGAATCGTAGGACACGGAAGATGGATCTGATAGGTCTCTGGGGGATATCTCCAACGTCTATCAAGGCGGGTTGATGTTGCGATCACTGCAATAACTCTTTATCCACAACAAATCAAATCAAGTTGTGATATCCATTTTTGATGGAAAAAATAGTTCAAAACCCTTTAAGCCATTTCTAAAGCAATGCACAATTATCTGTGCGTTGTGCACTCGTTTCTGTGCATTCAAAGCCTTCCTTTAGAATAATCCTAAAGCCATAGCATTTAAAAATATTCCCCGGAATCCACATAGGATAAAGCTTTCCGGCTTTCTCTGGAAATAAAATGTTTCCCGGCCAACCTTTGGCATGCAAATTGAAACAGGTCCTTAAAAACAAAATACCAATTTTGGGAAAGGGGCAAGCCAATGAAGCATGATTTTAATTGGAAGGCACTGAAAAAGGAAGAGGTAAACATTTCTTACAACATGGGGTTGGAGATGGCCTTGTTTGTTTTAGAGATGGCGGAGGGACTATCTCCAGATAGGCGAAAACATCTTATAGATGAACTGAAAAAGAATATTGCAGTAAATGAGGGAAGATAAACGCCACAGGACGGACTTGACTTGGCACCTTGATAAAAAATGGGCAGGGTCTTTGATAGGCTCTGCCCTTTGAATATCTGCAATAAAAATGTACATATCATGTCCATAAAATTCGTGTGATATCGTTTTTCAATTTGAGCAAATCAATTTTCGGGGATTTAACTTTTTTGCAATTTTGTAAGAAATACGATATATGTAATCGGAGTTGATCAACTCTGAGTTGCACTTTTGGCAAGATATATTCTATTAGGCTCCTCCCTCCTTTCCCAGTAACACAACACGTCATTAATGCCACAATATATTATAAGTAGATAATATAATTTATAATATTCTCGGAATTTATAAAATAATTATATATTAAAAATTGCTCTTTTGAAATCTGGTATCTATCTATACCTCATTTCCATTGTGAAATAACTTATTCTGCCAACCTAGTTTTCGATGCACGCTTTTAAGGGATTAAATTTGCCTTACATTCGTTAAATGTTATTTTTAAAATAGAATTATAAGACATGATTTTGATCCATATTCAACAAGGTTTTTACTGCCGTTGCAATATGTAATCTACAATTTGAGCCAAAACACATTTTCATCCATTCTAGTCCTTAGTACCTTCCTTCCGAATATTATTTCTAACGTTTTTAGAAAAAATACCGAATAGTTATATTAATGTTCAGACAAATATAGACTAACACTTTTAACCTCTAAAAAACATCATGGATTTTATTGAATATCAATTATTAAGAATAGAAGATAATTTCATTGAAAATGGTAGATATGAAGAGGCAATTGCTCATCTAAAGAAGCTTTTGAATAAATATCCAACCAATACAGAAATTGTTTTCCTTTTAGGTGTGGCATATCATCTTTTAGGTGTAGGATATCAAAAAGTTAATAAGCATGGATTAGCTATTGAATGCTTCACTCAAGCAAATGAAATCGATCCAAAGATAAACGGATTAGAATTAAGATTAATGTATAGCGCAAACCTTATGATTAAGGATGAAGGCTTGGAAAAATTGAACCAGTATAATATTGATGAGAACACATTGTATAAGATTCGTTCAAAATATTACTATGATTCGGAATTATATAAACAAGCAATCGCTGAATTAAAAAAATTAATTGTAATTAACCCAACTCCCTGGCCAATCTACATGTTCATCGCAAAAAATTATCAAAAAATCGGTGATGCTGAAAAAGCATTTAGCTTTTATGATAAGGCATTATCATTAGAATCAAATGAATTAGGAGAGATCATAGGTAGCCTTATTGAAAAGTCCTTTTTATACCTAAAATGCAATAATTTCAAAGATGCATCAATTACCCTTCACAGGTTATTGGAAATTATAGCTGAAGATATTGAAAACCACCTATATTCATTGGATTTTGTCTGCAACCATGATGAATGTGATGAGGTTATAGAAATCTGTGAACAGCAAATAGATAGGAACCCCAAAGATATTCATGCAATTCTTAGCAAGGGAATAATATTTTTATTGAAAAGAGATCTTATCGAGGCAAAACATACCTTTTCTACTGCAATTTTTTTAGCACCCAAAAATCCTAGATCCCATTTCTGTTTTGGTGTTATATTTTATTTATTGGAAGAGCCTAAAAAGGCAATTAAAAGTGTTTTATCAGCTTGTGCATTAGATTTTACAAACAATTATTACAACACTTTTTATAAACATCTAACTAAGAGTGAATTTGCTTGACGGCGTCATTCAGGATTGAAGAAATTTTTCTTGGGAAGCGTAGCCCATATAGTCCTTCAGGCAGTTGAGGATATTTCGATTTTGATTGTTGGTTCCCGGTTTTTCCGATGAGGACTTAGAGATAAATCCGTATGTTTTAGGGTTAGGCATTAAATACTACTTCTAAATAGAGGAAAAGCATATGAATAAAATTGCAAAACAACCCATGGTGTTATTGTTGATAATAACTCTTGTTTTTATCCCATTCGGAACTTCGGCCCTTGCAGGCGGACAGACCTCAGATGAGGAAAACGGCGGCGCCCTTATGGTCGCTGATCTTCTTCTTGTCAGGCCGTTGGGAATCGTCGCAACTGTTTTGGGCACAGCCGTTTTTATTGTAGCGCTCCCCTTTGCAGCTATAGCTGGCAATGCCGAAAAGGCATCCCAAAAGTTGGTCAAAAAACCTGCCGCATTTACATTTACAAGACGACTGGGGGAATTTTAAAACATATCTTGGACAGAAGGCAGGGTTTCAGCAATGACCTTGCCTTTTTTTATTTTCCATTAATCTTATCCCTCAATTTTCCTGAACATTTAAACGCAACAACCTTCCGGGCATCAAGCATCATAGCATCACCAGTTGCGGGGTTCCGGCCTTTACGTTCTTTCTTTTCCTTTACACAGAACTTGCCGAATCCACTAACAAGAACATCTTCACCGGATGCCAGTTTGCTTTTAATGATTTCTAATAGGGTTTCAACAAGTTCTAATGATTTGTTTTTGGGAAAACCGGTCTGATTATGGATTGATTCTACAATTTGAACTTTCGTTAGTGCCATGATGTGTTTCTCCTACGGATATGAATGATATTGTTTTGACATTTTGTTTCGTATCGCATTTAAGTTAAATATTGTCAAGATTTTGATAGGTTATATGAAATACAGGTGTGAATGTAATTGAAATGGCTCGGTTTTGTTAAGTTTAGCAATCATTCCTAATAACCTAAAATACTTGACAAATTATTTTATAGGAGTATGATTGCTAATAATGTTCGAATTTTTCCTTAAATTTTAGGAAAGGGAGAACAGATATGATGATACAAGAAACCCCATTTCTCACATGAAGAGGTGGGGTTTCTTGTTGATTTAGAATTCCTATCTGAAAAACATCCTCGGAGGCTCTATGGCAGATAATAACACCAAAAAATTGTTACATCCTCTCCTAATAGCTCCATCCGATCCAAACACACCTTCGCCGCTCACCGTGGAGTTTAGAAAACGAAACAAAATCTACAATTTCAAATCTGTCAGCCGAAAGAATCTCGAAAAATATTATGACGAAGGCTGGGAGTACGATAGGAAACTGAAAAAAAAGACCCGTATCAGACAGATAAAGGGCTTTGATGAACAACTGGAAAATGAGGTGTGGTGTTTCTTTTACAAGATGGGCTATCCAGAAATAAATGAAGGGCGGCACTTCAAAGTACGCTTTGAGCGAAGAGGCCAAATTGTTGATGAACAACAAATCGATGTTTTTGCAAAGGACGATGAAACTGTAGTCTTTGTTGAATGTAAGGCTTCGGAAAAACTGAAGCATCGCCGCCTACAAAATGATATTGAAGCCTTTGCCAATAAGAAAAAATATTTCGCAAATACTGTAAAGAAGCACTATGGAGAGGATTTCAAGCCAAAAATGCTGTGGCTGTTTATCACTAAAAACATACGATGGTCGCGGACTGATAAAGAACGAGCAGAATCAGAAAAGATACAGATAATCACTGATAGAGAATTCCGTTATTTTAAAAAAGTGGTTCAACATTTAGGACCTGCCGCAAAATATCAATTCCTGGCTGAATTTTTCAAAGATCAGAAAATTCCAGAATTAAAAGATACGATTGTGCCAGCTATCCGTGGGAAATTAGGAGGTAAACATGTTTATTGTTTTATGACAACACCGAAACAGTTATTAAAAATCGCATTCGTCAATCATCGTGCCTTAGATGATCCAGAAGGATATCCTACATATCAGCGGTTGGTTGATAAAACCAGGCGCAAGAGAATTGGATCATACTTGGAGAATGGAGGTTTCTTTCCTACAAATCTATTAATAAATTTCAATAAAAAAGTTCGATTTGATCCACAAGTGAAAGACGAAGAAAACGATATTCACTATGGGCAATTATATTTGTCCGATCGATATAAAGCAGCCTGGATTATAGATGGACAACACCGCCTGTATGGGTATTCTGGGTTAGATGAAAAATTCCTTAAACAAAATATCATGGTACTGGCCTTTGAAAAGTTACCGAGGGTCGAAGAGGCTAATTTGTTCGTAACCATTAATCATGAACAAAAATCAGTCCCAAGGGATTTATTGGATGATCTTGAAGGCGACTTAAAATGGGGATCAGATAAGCCAACTGAGCGAATAGGGGCTATTGCGGCAAGACTGATAAAGATATTGAACGCGGATCTTGGAGAACCATTCTACAATCGTGTAACCGCCCAAGGTATCCGTGCAACCGATCAAACGTGCCTAACAGTTCCAGAAATAAAGGATGGGCTAAAAAAATCAGGGCTTGTTGGTACAGCTACCATGAAACGTAAGTTTTATGATCCTGGGCCGTTGTGTGAAGCGGATGATGAAAGTACACTAACCAGGGCCAGGATTGCCCTGAATCTGTATTTTTCATTTATTAAGGAAGCCAACCAGAAAAAATGGGAGATGGGTCGCCCAGGATTTCTTTGCACTAACCCTGGTGTTCGTGGTTATTTGATGTTATTGGCTTCGCTGATCAAATTTATGGAGAAAAAGAAAAAAATTGATGCAAAGTTTCTTGACCCTGTCGATTTAATTGGTGAAATTGAAGATTATTTAGAACCGGTGATTATTTTTGTTAATAGTGCCGGTGATTCAGAATTCGAAGAATTGTTCAAAGTTAAGTATGGATCAGGTGGAGCACCCCAGTATTATTTTAAACTTGTTCAGTTAATAAACGAGGAGACACCAGAATTTTCACCAGAAGGATATGACGACTATGTACAAAGTCAGTCGGAAGAAAAGATCAAAAGAGCTGATGAAATTGTAAAGGAACTCCAGAAAATAATACCAGCCTATATTTTCAATAAGTTCAAAGAAATTTACGGCGAGAAAGATTATTTAGAAAAGGGTGTGCCCAATGTTAAAATGAGAACCAGAGCTTATGAAAAACAACAATCAGAAGACCCTTCGATAAGATCACCTGAACTGGAAACATATTTTGAATTTATTGAACTAAAGAAAATAGTGGAAGTTAAACAGAACTGGTATCTTTTCAAGGATGTTTTCAACATCCAAATTCCTGAAAAGAAAGGCTTAAACAAACACACGGCATGGATGGATCGGATTAATGAACTTAGGCGTGTTGCTGCGCACAGCTTTGGAAGGGAATACAAAGTAGAAGATTTTAACTTTCTGGATTGGATCTATGATAAGTTTAAGATGAGTCTTGAATCAGCCAAACAGAAAGAGCCCATCGAAACAAAAGCTGATGAAACCCAATATAATTCTGAAAGAGCGACTATATAGAGATTCTACATGAAGAAAAATGAAAAACCAGTAGTTCCGTTTCTAAAGTGGGCAGGTGGTAAAAGATGGATGATATATGAATACCCAGAATTGTTTTCAACAGAATATAATCGATACATCGAACCGTTCCTTGGGAGTGGCGCTGTATTTTTTAGTTTAAAACCAAAGAAAGCGATTTTATCTGATCTGAATTCTGATTTGATAGAAACTTACTGTGCGGTTAGGGATGATTATAATCGCGTAGAAATAGAACTGAGAAAACATCATAGGAATCATAATAAATCATACTATTATGAGATGCGGACTAAGCGGCTAAAGGTAAGTGCAACACGTGCCGCGCAATTCATTTATCTAAACCGCACATGTTGGAATGGGTTGTACCGTGTGAACTTGAATGGTTTTTTTAATGTACCTATTGGAACAAAAACTAATGTCGTTCTGCCCACCGACAATTTCCAAGGAATATCCAACCTCCTGAAAAGAGTACGGTTGATGAGCAATGATTTTGAACCAATTATCGCAAAGGCCAAGGAAGGCGACTTACTGTTTATCGACCCACCATACACGGTTAAACATAACAACAATAACTTTCGAAAATACAACGAACATATTTTCAGTTGGGAAGATCAAATCAGATTACGTGATTCGTTATTGGCTGCTAAGGCAAGAGGAGCGAAAATCATACTATGTAATGCCGATAGTGAATCCGTAATAAATTTATATAAAGGCATTGGTAAAGTTTTCAAGCTTAATCGCAAAAGTAAATTGGCAGCAGACCCTTCAAAGAGACAGAACACCACTGAATTAGCGATTATATGTGACAGGACGGACGTGACTTGAAAAAAATATGATATCTATATATAAATTGTCGTTGTGAATAGTTTAGAGATTGGCAAGGTACATCAAGAATTAAGGGGGGATCATTTGAGATAACATTTTGAAATCTTCAATGGTATTGCTCTGAAGCAGAGTGAAACTTCAGGCACGTACACTTTTAAATAGTCTATTTCCCTCCTTGAAATATTAAAATCCATAAACCCAGCAAGATGAATAAAGCTCCGGCCCCTGCTTTAATATAGTTTGTAGGAATTAGCCTACTTACAGCAGATCCAAAGACAACTGCCAGCAAGGAGGTCAAAATAAGTGCACACGCAGAACCGATAAATACAGCCAGCTTTGATTTGCCTTCAGCAGCAAAAGCAAAAGTCGCCAGTTGAGTTTTATCGCCCAATTCAGCGAGAAATATCATTCCAAAAGTTGTTAGCATCACCTTGAAATCCATGTTTTGATCCTCCGTTTGCAAGTGAATCTATAAAAAAATCATTTTTTGATGAAATCAAACAAGTTACTAAAGCGAGTAGCTGTTTCTTTTAATCGAGAAAATGGTTTACAGTTTTGAAATCACAAAGTTTTGACATAAGTCCGTATATTTGATAATTATTATTACGGAAATAAATCTGCAATAAAATTATTTAAATTGGCATTTGGGGTTGAGGCACTCAATCTTGAACGAAAAAAAGGATAATTATCCTGTCTGAATCATTAGCCGGTCATGATAATATCAACAATACCTTGACTATGTTTCAACGCTTTTCTTATTTACTTATCCAAGTAACCACAAATCGAAAATCCTTTGATAATTTTGAATAAATAGTTTATTAATATTATAATATCAGGAACACTTCATATTACAAACAAGGCTTTTGATAGATATTTGCAGATAAAGACTGATGATACAAAAAAATATATAAAACAGCATTTAATTAAAAAAAAGAGACTTGTGGTGAATAGAAAATGATTCCCAACATTTTTATTAGTTCAACAATTGAAGATTTGCAGTATCTAAGAGATGCTATTCGTGAACTCATTATAGATCTCTCATATCACCCTGTAATGAGCGAATATGGAGATGTGGGTTATATTCCAGATAGGTCAGTAGAAGAATCATGTTATGCTACGATAGCCGAATGTCAATTAGCAATTTTGTTTATTGGGAAAAGATATGGATCAGTCTCTGGAAATCAATTGAGTATAACACATAATGAATATCGGGTTGCTAAGGATAAAAAGATTCCAATAATAACGCTTGTTGATAGTGAAGTTCAGTCATTTAAGAGAGTTTATGATGCAAATATTGAAAATGTAGAAAAACCAAATTATCCAGGAATGGATCATCCTAAAGGAACATTTCAACTAATCAAAGAGGTTTCTGAATCCCCTTTGAATAATGGAATATTGCCATTTAATTCTGTAAACGAAGCAAAAAACAAGTTAAAAAAACAGTTAGCCCTTGTTTTTGGGAATTTATTAAGAACAAAATTTGATCCGGTAAATTCACAGTTAAATGATGTGCTCGCAGAAATAAAAACGCTTAGGCATAATCTTATAAAAGAAAATATTAATGATACAAAAAAATATATGAGTGCAATTAGGTTGTTATTAGATTTCGAATTTAAATTGTTAAAAGATTTATCAGAAGTTTTATTTCGTGATATTGAAGATGCTCCTAAAATTTTGATAAAGTCTAAGACTTTTGAAGATTTTTTGAATAACTCAGGAGTTAATTTAGTAATTAAAGAAGAATTTAATATAATAATAGGAAGAAGGTTGATGGAGAATGGAAAATTAAAAACTTGGCATCAGTTTGATGCTTCTCAATATATTGAATCTATGTCAAGGGAATGGAGCTATTATTCAATTGATGATAAGAATAACATCCGAATGGATGAAGAAGCAAAAAAGTGTTTTGAAAATATATATGAAGATTATCAGAATCAACTAAAAAATAGGATCTTCATTTTATAATGGGATATCAGTGGAATACCAAATAAAAAAGCGAGATCAAATTAACATATTGAATTCGCTTAATATTTATGGTGGAGACGACAGAAGTCGAACCAGTATATATTATTTGCAATTAACCATAGCTTTTTTGAAGTCCAAAGGGCAAGGTTTTTGACCTTGCCTTTTTTATGTTTGATATTCAGAAATATCACAATATTTACATTCACTTGGTGAATGACCACTTTCAATTTTCTGTATTACATTTGTGAACATACTATTAGCTTTTAGATATGTAATGATGATTATGGCCTCTGTTCGGCTAACGCCTTCCTTTTTTAGTTCACTCTCAATATCCCAAAATCCTTTTAAATCCTCTGGGTTATCAAAATATCTATCTAAGATATTTACAACGTGGTCATATTTTTCAGATGAAATAAAACCTATCTCATTCAAATGTTCTGTAAGTACGTTTTCAAATCCATTTAGTAATCCGTAAATACAGGCATCACTTACCGGACATAGATCAGTATCAATGCGTTTTTGTGTTCTGTAAATTTCTCCAAGAATTTTACCCATAAAACATAATTGATCGTTTTCCATTTTTTAGCCTCCCTATATTTTTTAGTTTTTCATTATATAAATAAATATTATTTTTTAATACTAAAAATTCCCTCCCGAAATTGCAATACCGATAGCAAAAATTTGCTTTTTTATTCACAGATTTTCATTTTTTCGTGGTGGGGATAGCGGTGGGGATTAGAATTTTACCCAAAAATTAAGGGACTCAGAATTTGATCTAAGCCCCTGTTTTTATTTTGGTAGCGGGGGCTGGATTTGAACCAACGACCTTCGGGTTATGAGTACGATTATTAGTAAAATCAATTAGATACATAAAACCACGACAGTCAAGGCTTTGCCCAATACACAACCTTTTAAGTACCATTTCAAGACCCGAAATAATCGAAATAGATGAAATAAGATTCGATAAATGTGTACCAATTTTGTACCATCTATTTTCATTCTAAATCAACCCATCAAAATCAACCGCCCAGATTTTGTGTATACATTCCAAAAACTGTCATTACCTGGAAAAAACCGATTAAATCTCACAAAAAAAATTGTGCCAGCAACGGAAAATAAATTCTATAATGAATATTGTGTCCCTATGGGAGCCGCAAAAGCGTCAGACAGTAGGGCAGAAATCCCAATAAAATTGATATAGTAGCGCAATTACAGAATGTTAGAGATTACACAAACTGTAATGAAATTCTTGCCATATTGCCCATCCAATGTATAGAAAACTACAGGAAAATAGATCGTTAATAGGTGGAAAAGTCGTTGTATTATGATACCCGAATAGATTTGAGCTGGTTTCTGATTCCGATCGATAACTTCTGATGAACGACAATTATATTTAAGGTTCAACGACAATTAAAATTGCGGGTCGACGACAATTAGAATTGAGGTTTCCGAACAAACAATAGATG
>Ga0307421_1002540_pt1 | contig 10186 bp, 13 predicted proteins | sample SalMarWE160270MG_FD_202163 | JGI IMG/M metagenome (GOLD analysis project Ga0307421, IMG submission 202163) | Salt marsh sediment microbial communities from the Plum Island Ecosystem LTER, Massachusetts, United States - WE1602-70 | ecosystem: Environmental > Aquatic > Marine > Intertidal zone >...
CAACTTGGCCCTTGAATTCGTATGGATAACTCTGGTCGTGTAGAAGTTGGCCGGTAGCGGCGTCCCAGACCTTCATCTCCCCGGCTGCCCCAGAGACGATCAGGCGCCCGTCTGGAGAGAACACGCACGACCGCACCTTGGACTCGTGGCCCTCCAGAGTGTGGAGAGGTCGGGCAGGATCGGGACCCATCAAGGGCCTCCCAGGCGGCTTCGCCGTGGAGGCTAGTCGCCCGATCCGCACCTTGATCAGGTGCCTCGTACCCTCAGAGCGAGAATGAACGCGATCGCGGGAATGGTCAACTCTTGACAGGGGTGCTGAGGCTTCTGATCTCCTTCGCGATTCTGCGACTCGATCGGATATCAGCACACCGGTCACGTGGTCTCAGCTTTCGACTGCCGGCAGACAGTTGGATCGGGTCGTCCGAAGTGGCGTCCCAGTCGTCCTTCACGGTTCGCTGGCACGTCTCCAGGCTACGGCCCGGATGCCCCGGCGCGGTACTCCGCCACCGACATTCCTTCGGCTGCGGCCTCAACGATTTGGGCGATCCGGTCCGACTTATTCCTCTCTCGCTTGGCGCTGTATACCCAGTAGAGGGCCTGCTTCTTCACTGAGTCGGCAAACGAGTCGTAGTTGGCGCGGGCGTTGCGGTCGGCATCCAGGGCGGCTCGGAGCTCATCAGGCTCGATCAGGTCATCGACGGCATCCAACAGCGCCCACGACCCGTCCTGCTTGGCAGCACGAATCTTGGCGATCCCCGCCTCGGTCATCAGCCCCTCGGTGATCACCCGCTCAATCCGCTCCTTGTTGAGCTTCGACCAGATGCTTCCCGTCTTGCGAGGCGTGTACACCTGCATGTAGCGCTCGTCGTCGAGGCCGTGGACCTTGCTGTCTATCCAACCGAAACAGAGGGCCTCTTCGACCGCCTCGTCATAGGTGACGCTTGGCTGGTGGGAGGCCTTCTTGAAGTAGACAAGCCAGATTCCGGGAGAGGACTCATGGTGCTCGACCAACCAGGCTCGCCAGGCAGCACGATCGGGGGCTGTCATCCGTTCAAAGTCGTCGAGCTTGCCCATGTGAAAGCACCTCATCCCTGGGCTCATGGCTCTTCCAGTAGTGAGCTGGGATTGCCATGACCTGACTGCACCTCCGTCAAGGAATCTATCGACGGGTGCGGTTCCTGTATCACAGCACCCTCAAACTGCATGGTAGGAGATCGTTCGCTGGCGGACGGCTAGTGGTCAAGTTGGGGCAACCGGGACGAGAAGGCGTACCCAGTGAAGTCTTGACAGGGGTGCTGAAGCACTTCTGACGTCACCGCACCGTGGACGACTGCTACCTCAATTGTGGTGCGATCGTGAGCCCAAAGGGGACTCCAGGGGGCGGATGACTCTGATAGGGGTCCCGAAGGGCTTGGGGTGGGAGGCTGCCGGATGTGACGGGTCGATCCCTGGGGACGCGTCCGTGAACGTCGAGAGAGCCTCAGGTCTTGACGTAAGTTACGCTGTCCGTTATCGTAAGTTACGTTATGGGACGAGTCTTTGGACGAGGAGAACTGAAGCAGGCGATTCTCGTGGTGCTCGACTCGCTGGGGACGGCTCACGGCTACGGGATCATGGGCGAGCTCAAGAACAGAGTCGGCGGGGGTTGGAAGCCGAGTCCCGGAGCCATCTATCCGGCGTTGCTCGCTCTCGTCGAGCGCGGCTACGTCGAGACCGCCGACGAGGACGGCACCCGGGTGTACTCGCTGACCGCGGCAGGTCGCGTCGAGGTGCGGGCATCGTCCGTCGTCGGGCGCTGGGCGTCCTTGAGCGCCAAGGCGACGAGCAGCGAACAAAGGGTGACGGTCGGGTCGCTGCTCGATGTCTTTGCGGCACAGAACGAACTGCGTCGACGCCTCCCCAGCATCGCCCAGCGAGAAGCGATCGAGTCGATCCTGGAGCGAGCGAGCACGGAGATCGAGGGCACATTGAGCCAAGGAGAGAGCGATGGATGAGTTCGGAGAGCTGGCACTGCGGGAACGGGAGGCGCGGCGCATCGTCCGACGCCAGTGGTTCTGGCTTCACTTCGCGGTGTTCGCGACGATTCAGGTCTTTCTGTTCGTGATCTGGGTCCTCGGCGACATGTCGTACCCGTGGTTCATCTTCCCACTGTTCGGCTGGGGGATCCTGATTTCAGCCCATGCGGTCTACTCCTTCGTGGTCCGGGATGCCGAGGAGATCATGGTGGAGCGAGCACTGCGGGAGGACGAACGGCAATGAGTTGGCTACTAAGTCCCTACTCCGAGGCGCGCACCTACCGGATCGCCGTCTATCTCCTGATGGGCCTGGGGCTGGGAGTCCTCGATTTCACCCTGCTGGTGACCGGTTTCTCCCTCGGTCTCGGGCTGTTGGTGACGATCATCGGCATCCCCGTGTTGGTCGCCACGTTCCTGGTCGCCCGTGGGCTGGCGACTTTGGAACGTCGGCTGGCGGTGCTGCTGCTCGATGCCCCGATGCCGCATCGACGCATGGTGGCTCCCGAGGAAGGCGGCCTGAAGTGGCGGCGGCTTCGGAGCCTGGTGGCATCCCGCCGGACCTGGTCGGAGATCGCCTTCCTCACACTGCGACTACCGCTGTCCATCCTCGACTTCACGTTCATCGTTACGGTCATCGCTCTGGCTCTGGGTGGGTCCGGGTGGCTGATCGCAGTCGCTGCAGGGGCGGAGATCGAGATCGGTTCGTGGACGATCGACACGATCCCCGAGGCGCTCATCTACCTGCCGGTCAGCATCGTCTTCCTTCTGGTCGGGCCTCGCCTCGTGATCGCTTGGGGAGACCTGTCTGCCCGGGTGGCAACCCGTCTACTGGGCAGAATCGATGCGGACGAGATGAAGCGAGAGATCGTCGACATCCTGGTTCGTCGGGAGAGAGCCGACGGGTTCGCCATCCTCGAGGATCTCGGCCTTCGCCTGGGCCAAGGCTCGTTTCTGACACCGACCAGGGTCGAGGCGGCCTTGTTGGCGCTTGAGTCATCCGGCCACGTCACCGTTGGCCGGGAAGGGCTTCACACCACCTACGAACTCGCCTGAGGACGCTGGGCAGCCGCCATCTCACCTGATCGGGCCGAGCCTGAATCCGAGCCTTCCGTTGGGCATGTTTCGACAGGGGTGCTGAGGCGCAACTGCACTTGTATCCCACAATTCGGTCCGGCATTGGCGCGGCCGAGGCCTCTTGCGTACTCAGATGAGGTTCATCACAAGTAGGCAGGTGGGGATTAGGATCCGCGCTGAGTGAACCCCAGGATCTTCCTGCAGAAGGGGCAGGCGTAGATGTGTCGCTTCCCGATTCTGAAGGTGAATGAACCCTGTGGCTTGACAGTCGTTGCGCCGATCTCAGTCAGTTCGGCACCGCAGTGGGGGCAACGAGGGACGAGATCGGGATCTTCGTTGACGGTGATCGGCATCGATTCTCACTTCCTCTAGTATCACCTATATCAATATGATATCATTTTGATATAGGCAGTATTTCAATCCAAGTGGAGGTGACCTGAATGCTCTCCGAGTCTCCCGGCCGTTCGCTAGCCGGTGTGCCGTGGCTGGTTTCCGATGTCGTCCTTTCCCTCGGCACTATCGCCCTGTACATCATCGGTGGGGCGGAGGAAAGCCTGCTGCTAATCATCGTGGCCATAGTGCTTTCGCTGGTTGTTGTCGTGATCAGCGCGAGTTTCTACATGCTCCAGCCCAACCAAGCTGCCGTGCTCACGCTGTTCGGTGACTACCGCGGCAGCGACCGCACCCCGGGCCTGCGAATCGCCAACCCCTTGTATCTCAAGAAGAAGATCTCGCTGCGGGTGCGCAACTTCACGACCCAGACCTCCAAGGTCAACGACGCCAACGGCAACCCCATCAACATCGCCGCCGTGGTGGTGTGGCGGGTCACCGACACTGCACGGGCCACTTTCGGGGTCGACAGCTTCGTCCACTATGTGCACACCCAATCCGAGTCGGCTGTTCGCCAGCTGGCCCGGTCCTATCCCTACGACTCGTTCGATCACACCGATGTCACCACGCTTATCGGCGACACCAGCGAAGTGAACGACGACCTGCTGGTCGAGCTCCAGGAGCGGGCCGTTGAGGCTGGCGTCGAGATCCTCGAATCTCGCATCACCGACCTCGCCTACGCGCCTGAGATCGCCGAAGCCATGCTGCGCCGCCAACAGGCATCAGCCATCGTGGCCGCCAGAGCCAAGATCGTCGAGGGTGCCGTGTTGATGGTGAGAGAAGCCATAGAGGCGCTCGAGGAAGGCACCGACGAACACGACTCCATCCCACTCGACGCAGACCGCAAGGCCACCTTCGCTTCGAACCTGATGACCGTCATCGCCAGCGACCATCCCACCACCCCGGTGGTCAACGTCGGCACCCTGAACCGATAGCCCGCCAGCGAACGAGGGACTCGGCATGGCCCGCCAACGCAAGCAGTACCTGCTACGGATTCCTCAAGAGCTCTACGACATCTATGAGACGTGGGCCGCTGATGAGTTCAGATCGGTCAACGCTCAGATCGAAGCAATCATGATGGAGGGGGCTCGACGGGCAGGACGCCATCGTGGATCGCTACCGACGGCATCGGACAAGACCTCTCCAAAAACGGAGACCTGAGAAGCGATCAGGTTTCGCCCGCTGCACCGTCATAGCACTGACGCGATCGTGAACCCAATCCGAGTCATGGGCATGTTTCGACAGCGGTGCTGAGGGTCCGATGACCTTCCCGTCGCCTCGGCAGGGGTTATCTCACCTACTCACCAGGAGGTTGAAGGAGATGATTGGGGTGGCGAAGTCCTGACAGGGGTCCCGAAGCCGTGGACTTCATCCGGAAGCTCTCGGAGCGCAGGTGCGCCCTCGGCCATGGCCAGAGCGCTCAGCCGCCCCACGGCCGTCCCTGACCATCGGGTCCTTTCAGTGTTGCGCCCATCAGGGGGTCTGTCCCGAACGGGCTTCCGTAGGTGACCCACACCTGGGAACCGTCGGCCAGGTCATATGCGACTATGAACAGCCCGCTGCCCACGGTCCCGTCCGGCGGGCCGACCGCAGCGCACAGTTCCGCAAAGGTCGGCCTCGCGGCCACGACCGCTTCGAAGAGGGCTGGGTCGTGCACCGTCTCAGCGGCACACCCCTCGGGCAGCAGTTCGGACGGGAACGGCCTTCCCTGATCGACAGGCGTCGTGGAGGTGGTGGTCACCGTCGTTGAGGTAGGCATTGCCGTCGTCGAGGTAGGGGTCAGTGTGGTGGAGGTAGAGGCCGCGGCGGTCGAGGTGTCGGCCACAGTCGTCGTAGGGGCTGTGGCTTGGCCGCCTCCGGAGCAGGCGGCATTGAAGGCGGCCAGGAGACCGACGACAGCGCCAAACAGCAGACGGCGGTGGTACACGACTTGCCTCCCTCGTTGGCGCTCAGGCTACGCCGGGAGGCTCGCTAGGGGTCTAAGAAGCCGTCGCCGCCAGGGGCCGGGTCACCATCACCCCGCGACGATCGACCTGATCGACAAGTCCTCCGGCAGGCAAGGCAAAGAGGAGCCACGGGATTCGATTGGCAACCGTGGCCCCTGCCACCAAGAGTGGATCACGCGTGATCAACGCCACCAGGAGAGGGAAAACAATCACCATTACCCCATCGCCCAGATTGGAGATGGCTGCAGCCGCCCACAGGCTGTTGAATTTCGGACCCAGACCCGCCATCGGGACAGACTATCGCCACACGCCGGTGCCCCCTCACTCGACGGGAGCCGCGAACAACCCCGTCAATCTATCTGGCGGGCATTGCAGCGCAACGGGGTTTCGCTCGCTCCGTGGTCGTCAAGATCGGCCTCCGTGAAGTCGTCGAATGGTCGATCGGAGTAATGGACGCCTACGCCAGCCGCTAGCTACTCCGATACTCAAATCCGCCCCCGGTCCGCATCCCAAACCCCTCTTACCTGCCCGAGCCACAGGCCGCTGCGGGCCGGATAATTGCTCTGGATGGGGCCGCCGCCGGGCTGTGAGATAGGCTGCAGCAGGATGATCACGTTCGGGCCAGTTCCCTCCCGGCGGCTCGGCCGCAGCCTCGGCATCAACAACATCCCTGCCAAGGTGTGCTCATACTCGTGCATCTACTGCCAGGTGGGAACCACGGTCACGACGGAGATCGAGAGACGGCAGTTCTACCCCCCAGACCGAATCCTGAGAGAGGTGACGGCTCATATCGAAGCCGCCCGGAAGCAGGGAGAGCAGATCGACTACCTCACCTTCGTACCCGACGGCGAACCCACTCTTGATGCCGGGATTCGGGAGTCGATAAACCTCCTCCGGCCATTGGGTATTCCGATCGCGGCCATCTCGAACGGCTCGATGCTGTGGCGGTCCGAAGTGAGGGCGGCGCTGGCAGAGGCAGACTGGGTGTCGGTGAAGGTCGATGCGGTGGACGGCGACATCTGGCGCCGGGTGAATCATCCGCACTCGGATCTCGAGATCTCACAGGTTCTCGAGGGTATCCGGCGATTCTCCGACGAATTCGATGGGGACCTATGCACCGAGACGATGCTGGTTTCCCGTGTCAACGACACACCGGAGTCATTGAGCGCCGTCGCCGGGTACCTCTCGGATCTCGATGTCAAGACCACCTACCTGTCCGTACCGACCCGGCCTCCAGCGTTGCCCGGTGTAAGGCCGCCGGACGAATGGGTGCTGAATCAGGCATTTCACCTCCTCGATCGTCGTCTGCCTCGCGTGGAGTACTTGATCGGATACGAGGGAGACGCATTCGCCGCGACCGGTGAGATGGCGACCGATGTGCTCAGCATCTCTGCCGTCCATCCGCTTCGTTCATCGGCAATAGACGAGATGCTGGCTGGCAGTGGCACGACCTGGGATGTGATCGAGGCACTCCTATCCGACGGGCGACTGAAGAGGGTCGACTATGAGGGGGAGCGGTACTACCTGCGGAGTTACCCGGCCCGTGACGGCTAGTTCCACTCCGGCTGCCGGTCACCGGATCAGGACTCCTCCAGTGACCGGCCTGATGAGTATCTCCGACGCGGTTCCACTCGGGCTTGGGCCAAGATCGGTGTCCATGCCCGAAATGAGGGTTTCTGCTCGCAGCTGCGTCGGCTCGGCCTTGGATACGGCGAGGTCCCTCGCCGCACACCGAGAGGCTGACGGTGCCGCGCACGGCGGTCTCGGTACTCCCGCTTGGAGGCTCTCGACACATGCCGCCCGCAACGATTCGACGGCTACCGACACCTCCTACGGTGTCTTGGGAAGGACCCGCTGCCGATGGGCACCTGTCGAGACGAGAGGCCGGGAGATGGCGCCGCAACCGGGCCGACCGCAACACAGTGGGAGAGCGCAAGAATGACGATTCTCGACGACCTGATGGGCACACTCGACGGGGACGTCCTCGTCCGCGAGGTACGGGTGGGGCCGTTCTGGACGGTGGTGTGCAGCCGGACGTGTGGATTGTCGTCCACCCTCATGCCGTCCCAGCACGTGCACGGATCCCGGTGGGTTGGCGATGCTGGTGGCCTCATCGGCATGCCGGCCGGGGAGGTCGCCGGCCTGGCCCGTTCCGAGAGCCCTCTGGAAGCGAGCATCGGCATGGCGGCGGTCAATTCGATGGTCGCCTTCGACTCGTCTCGTGGTGTCGACCTGAATGCGGGGCGGTATCTCATCGGGCACGGTCAGGGCCGCTCGGTGGCGCTTGTCGGCCATTTCCCCTTCGTATCCGATCTGCGTGAGGTTGCCGACCCTCTCTGGGTCATCGAGTTGGACCCGCAGCCGGGTGATCTCACCTCGGCCCAGGGAGAGGAGCTGATCCCCCGGGCGGACATCGTTGCCATCACCGGGTGCACATTCGTGAACCACACGGTGGATAGGTTGCTGGCTCTCTGCGCGCCGCAGAGCCTGGTGATGATGCTGGGTCCCACCGCGCCTATGTCCCCGGTGCTCTTCGAACACGGAGTGGACGTGATCAGTGGCTCCCGGGTGATCGACGAGCAGCGGACACTTCGCTCCGTGTCGGAGGGGGCGACATTCCCGCAGGTAGATGGGGTCCGTCTGCTGACCATGACCCGCCCGGGTCTGTCTGGAGACTTTGGGACCCGACCGGTTTCTTGACGCTGCCGGGACCTTCTCTATAGGCGTGCCTCGACACGTTCCCATACGTCTCGCAGGGCGAGTGAGACCTCAGAGCCGGGCAGGTACTCGGTCACGGGTCTTCCATCGACCATCGCTTGGGTCACTCCGGTGTCTAAGGGCAGTTCCCCCATCACATCTATGCCATGGTTTCTGCAGCGGTCCGCCATTGCCTCCGCTTGTTCGGGATTCACATCCACCTTGTTGATGAGGGCCACTGCCGGGATGTGGAAGTGGTCGAGGGTGGCGACGATGCGTTGTAGATCGTGGTCCGCCGAAATGGTTGGTTCGGTCACCAGGAGAGCCAGGTCGGCTCCCACACTGGCCGCAATGGTCGGGCACCCGATACCCGGTGGCCCGTCGATCAGGATGAGTTCACGTTCCTCCTCCCCGGCGACGAGTCGGCTCTCCTCCCTGATTCGGGTCACCAACTTCCCCGAGTTTTCCTGGCCCGCGGCGAGGCGGGCGTGCAGCAGGGGCCCAAACCGGGTGTCCGACCGCATCCACCACTGGGCGGGTTGCGGAACCATGGTGATGGCCCCATCGGGGCATTGATAGAAGCACGAGGCACATCCCTCACAAGCCATGGTGTCCACTTGGTATTCGACAGTGTCGTGGACGATTGCATCGAACCGGCACACATCGAGACAGATCCCGCACTGCGTGCATGCGTCGGGGTCGATCGTGGCGATCTGGCCGCCCACAAGATGCCGGCGCTCTCGGAGCACCGGATTCAGGATGAGCTCGAGGTTGGAGGCATCGACGTCGGCATCAGTCAGGACCAGAGAGGTCCGGGCGGAGCCTAGGTGAGCGAGTGCAGCGGCAACGGTGGTCTTGCCCGTTCCGCCCTTGCCGCTCAGGAGGACCAGTTGTCTCATCGGCCGACCTCGTCTTGGATCCGACACCAGAGTTCGAGGAATCGGGGCCGAAACTCTGGCAGGGCATCGATCAGCGCGTGCCCCTCTGAGAGCGCTCTGGCGATCCGGCGGTCGAAGGGGATGCGCATCAGGATCGGAATTTTCTCCCGGCTGCAGTACTGGTCGACGCCGGCGTCTCCAATGCCGTCGCGGTTCACTACCACTCCGACCGGCAGTCCCAGTTCGTCGCGGGCGACCTCGACGGTGAGGCGGAGGTCGTGGAGTCCGAATGGCGTCGGTTCGGTGACGAGCAAGGCAAAGTCGGCGCCGCGCAGAGTCTCCACCAGGGGACAGGAGGTACCTGGTGGCGCATCCAGGATGACCACCGGGGAATCAGCGCCGGCCGGGTGGCGCTCCTTGAGACGTTTAATGACCGGCACGGCGAGAGCCTGACCGGTGTCCAGTGTTCCGCGACCGAAGACGAGACCATCCGCCCGGCCCCACTCCAGGATGCCGATCCGTCGCGTCCCCTCACTAATGGCGTCCTCCGGGCAGTTGAGGGTGCAACTGCCGCAACCGTGGCACAGTTCGGGAAAGACCAATACCTCGTCCTCTAGAACGCAGAGGGCGTTCCAGGCGCACACGTCGGCGCACACTCCGCAGTAGGTGCAGGCGGCCGGGTCGACCACCGGGATGGCGATCGGGACCTCCTCGGCGCCCTCGAGTACGAGATCGAGGAACAGACCGGAGTCGGGTGCCTCGACATCACAGTCGAGCAGGATCGGTGCCTCTACGGGCGCTGCGACTGTTGCATCTTCGGCTTTGGCCGCTATGGCGAGCACAAGACTGGTCGCCACCGTCGTCTTCCCGGTCCCGCCTTTCCCGCTGGCGACGGCAACGATCATCCCGAGATGCCCCGGGTCGCAGAGATCATCGTGGTGCGCCGGAGCGCCCCGGCTTGCCCGCGGTGTGTTCGAGCCGTCTTCTGTGGTTTCTTCCGGAGGCACCAGGGGCATCGTGGCCGCGGCTTCGGGAACACGGTGAGGCGTCGCCCAGGCTCCTCCGGACATGGTCGTTGAGCACCCGGCGGGCCGTGCCCCGGCGAGCGGTCACCGCCCGGACGCCGAGGGAGGGGAAGGCGGCGATGGCCCGTAGGCCTATGCCGCCGGTCGATATCGCATCGACA
>Ga0307421_1002541_pt1 | contig 10185 bp, 9 predicted proteins | sample SalMarWE160270MG_FD_202163 | JGI IMG/M metagenome (GOLD analysis project Ga0307421, IMG submission 202163) | Salt marsh sediment microbial communities from the Plum Island Ecosystem LTER, Massachusetts, United States - WE1602-70 | ecosystem: Environmental > Aquatic > Marine > Intertidal zone >...
AGAATGCTCGATATGGATTTAACCAAAGCAAATTTTGCCACCAGCGGCCAGATTTTCAGCTCGGTCCTGCACAAGGAACGCCACGGTGATTATCTCGGCAGAGACGTCCAGATGATTCCGCACGTCACAGGTGAAGTCAAATTAAAACTACGCCGGTTGGCCATAGAATCTAATGCCGATATCGTATTTGTTGAGATTGGCGGCACGGTCGGCGACCTGGAAAACGCCTATTTCATCGAGGCGACACGCGAACTGGCTTACGAAGAAGGCCCAAATAGCTGCTGCTTCGTGGCGCTCACCTATATCTTGGAACCCCCTACTCTTGGCGAGCAAAAATCAAAGGCCGCACAATTGGGAATAAAGCAGCTTATGCAATGCGGGATACAGCCTGATATCATCGCCTGCAGGGCAACCAATCCCGTCAGTGAAAAGGCACGTGAGAAAATAAGCATATACAGCAATGTACCGCTTAAAAGGGTCATAAGCCTGCCCGATTCCACCAGTATCTACATGATACCCGCTATGCTCAGGGACAATAGCCTGGATTTTGAGGTCTTAAGGCTGCTAAAAATAGAGGACAGAATCAACCTGCGACACGAACGTAAGGCCTGGGCCCAATGGTGCGATTTCACCGACAAAATCGGCTCCGCCAATCGCAAAATCACTATTGGTATCACCGGCAAATACACATCCGTCCGCGACAGTTATGCCTCGATAATCAATGCACTTGAGCACGCAGGCATTGCGCTGGCCGCCGATATAAAAATAAAATGGATTGAAACAACCAATATTAATAATGAAAATGCGGCTGAGAATCTTAAGGACGTCGATGGCATTATTGTTCCTGGTGGTTTCGGTACTCGTGGCGCGGAAGGAAAAATAGCCTGCATAAAATACGCAAGAGAAAAAAATCTTCCTTATCTGGGACTGTGCTTCGGTTTTCAAATGGCTGTTATAGAATTTGCCCGAAATGTTTGCGGCCTGCCGCAAGCCAACAGCACCGAGATTGAGCCGGATTGTCCCGAGCCGATAATCGATATATTGCCGGAACAGAAGAAAATAGAAGGACTGGGCGGAAATATGCGCCTCGGCGGAAGGGATATAGAACTAAAGTCACAGACTATGGCGTGGAAGCTTTTCGGCAAGGAAGATTCGGTTAGAATGCGGTTCAGGCATCGTTACGAAGTTGACCCTCGCTATATTGAAGTTCTGGAAAAGGCCGGCTTGGTATTCTCCGGGAAAGCCCCGAATCAGCCGATTATGCAGATTTTGGAGATCCCCTCCCATCCATTTTTCATCGGCACTCAGGCACATCCATGCCTTACTTCCCGCCCTTTGAAGCCTCAACCTATGTTCTTAGGACTCGTTGCAGCGGCAACACAAAAGCATTACCCACAGGAAAAATTACCCAATTGCATAGAAGCTGCCTGCAAAATATATAATCGCAAAGATTAAAGACCGGTTATAAAAGTTCAGCCTCTGTCTATTTCTTAGCTTATTCTGTTTTAAGTTTCTCTATTTGTGCCTTGAGTGTTTGATTTTCCTCCCGCAGTTTTGCATTTTCATCAGAAAGGGGGCCTAAGATGTCCTTCATATAGTTATCAACGCCTTTTGTTGACACCTCTTCCAGCGCCTTCTTTTCCCGCATACATTTGTCAAGCAGCTTCTTTTGTTTTTCCATTTCACCGCTGTGCAGTTTTTTCAACTCTTCAATTTGTGCCTTAAGCTGCGCGTTCTCAACAGCTACGAGTCTACTCTGTTTGCTATTTGGTGTTGTATCAGACTGTGTGCCGGATAATTTTTTCTCATCTTCACAGCCCGTAATCAACATAATACCAAAAACGACACCAACTGCTAAAAGAAGCATTCTTGAAACCGGACTTTTCATTTTTATTTTCCTTTCAAATCTACTTTTCTCTATCCCCGTCATTATGAGCCTCGTAAGACCAACGGCTAACTTACGGGGCGAGCGGAGCGAACTCCATTATAACATAACCGACTTCGACCTCAATTATATAACGAACCTGTCTGCTGTCAATACTCTGAACTACTCAAAGAGCACTTTTAATTTTTCTTTATCCACAGGGTCGATTTGGGCCGGGTCCGTCCACACGGCCAAATCCAGACTTTTTCTGCATCGGCAGTCCTCATAAACAAGTGTACGGTCGCTCGTCAGGACAGCTTTTATTAGTGCCAGGCAATTGTTTGTTGCTGTTTGCAGATTTGCGATAATCTCTTTCAGGAGCGTTTGTTTGTCTTGGCCTTTCTTGTGTGGGCGCCAGCAGTCATAATCACTGGCCAAAGCAATCAAAGCGTAGCACATTTGCGCCTCTCTGGCTAATTTGGCCTCCGGCATGGCGGTCATACCAATCAAATCGCCGCCCCAGGCCCGGTGCATAAGAGATTCAGCCCGCGTGGAAAATTGCGGCCCTTCCATACATACGTATGTTCCCTCCGGATGTGTCTTTGTATTGACATCTTTTGCCGTATCAATCAGTAGCTCATGAACTCGCCCACAAACCGGCTCAGCCCCTTCGCAGTGCACCGCAGCGAAATCCGTAAAAAAGCTGTTCGGCCGTTTGAACGTTTTATCGATAAACTGGTCAACGATAACCAGATTACCGGGAGCGATTTCCTCGCGAAGCGAACCTACCGCCCCGCTGCCTATCACCGTATGGACCCCGAGTTTTTTCAAGGCAAAAATATTAGCTGCATAAGGGACCTCGCTCGGAGAAAGTTTATGCCCTTCGCCGTGGCGGTTCAGGAATGCTATTTGCCTTTTGCCTAACTTGCCGACAAAAATCCCCATGCTCGGCTTACCGAACGGCGTGTCAATATCGCGAAATTCCCCGTCTTCCAAATGCTCGGCCAGCGCATCACCAAGCCCCGTGCCCCCTATAATGCCAATTAATTCTTCCGCCATTTATTAAAACTCCTTTTAGTTTGGTCGCTATATTATAAGGCCAAAGCCACATTTACAAGACAGAAAACCTTATTTTTGTGTGACTAAGGGCTTATCCGAATAACCGGGTCGTTATGAGGCCGAGCGAAAAGCGTTATTTCTAAAAAAGAATAGGGCGCAATAAATCACACCAATTATGAATATAAGAGTAGTTTCTTGACTTCTGCGGTCTGTTTGTATAGAATGTATGGTAGATAGGTGAGGGTTATTTGGAAAATAGATTGAAGTCGATGGTGCTGTTATGAACAGAGTATATACGGCTGTGACCAAGCAGGATGATGGCTGGTGGATTGGATGGATTGAAGAAGTACCTGGAGTAAACTGCCAGGAACGGACCCATGAGCAGTTACTCGAAACTCTTAAGGCGACACTGAAAGAGGCCCTGGAGTTTAATCGGCGGGATTCTATATCCGCTGTGGGGGCCAATTTTCATGAAGAGCAAATAGCGATATGAAAAGGAGGCAGCTACTCCGGCATCTTCACTCTCAAGGCTGTGAATTTGTCAGAGAAGGGGCAAAGCATTCCTGGTGGTATAATCCATCCTTAAACAAGAGATCGGCCGTTCCAAGGCACAACGAAATTGTGGATATTCTCGCAATCAAAATTTGTAAGGACCTCGGAGTCCCGCCTGTAAAATAGACTCTTCCTTCCATTTCCCCGAAAAATAAACGACAAAAAACTAAAATCGCAGGATTGGACTCGCCCCAACATTGTTTCTGTTTGAAGATCCCTATGCGAGATATGAAAATCGGCAACCGGAAATTGTAAACTCGACTAATGCAACATAAAATTAGTCATATCCTTTGGTTTGTTGATTATGGAAGCCATTTTTAGGCAAAAAACGTAAAATGTCAGTAATTTCTCACGCGAATCCGTATCTTTTTCAAAAAATCCTTAAACAGAGACGAAATATTGAGTATAAGAGTAGTAATATTATATTACAAACGGAGGATTAACATGCAAAAACAAGCTTTGTTTTGCTCAGCAATCGTATTACTCTTGTTAGTGGTTTCGTCGACACAAGCCACACCGGTTGTGATTGGGGGAAGTTCTCTGGAAAGCCCTCCTCCGTTTTGGGATAATTCTTTCTGGGGAATGCCCGCGAGCATTGAAAGGGCGTTTCCGTTTACGGTCATTTCCCGCGGGCCGTACTACGCCGAAGAGCTCCAAGTGGCGGCGTTTCATGGTGAGTTCCAAGAAGGTTCGCTTGCTTACTTCTCCATCAATCTAGATGACGCTGGTCGCCCGGGCGCACCCATCGCAACCTTCGAGATGACTGGTATTCCCACGACACCCCAGGTCGTGAGCGCGGAGGTTATAGAGGAGACTGTGCTTTACTCTGACACGCCTTATTGGCTGGTTGGCCAAACTCCTCAAGGCCAAGTGAATTGGAATCTTGCGGACAACGTATTCGGTACAGTTGCCTATCGTGTGGACCAGGGCGATTGGGTCATTCTCTCGGGCAGAAGAAATTTCTCGGCGTTTGCCATACTCGGTTCACAGGTTCCCGAACCATCCACCCTCTTACTCCTCGGCTTGGGTGGTTTGGCTTTACGAAGGAAACGCAGGGCAAAATAGCTTTCATTGTTAATGCTGTCTCTTTTTCTCGCGTTTTTCACGTTGAATCGCTTCGGATTCTCTACAGATTTTCGATTACCTATACAAGTTGTTCTCTCTTTTTTACTTAAACAGGCCTTCTCGTATCGAACACTTGTCCACATTAGGCGGATCCCTCTTCCCCTGATATCCACATACTGATACCCTGTTTACCTGATAAACTTTTTCTCTCTGTGCCCTCTGTGTCCTCTGTGGCAAATTTTTTTACCAAAAAAGTTAGATTTTCATTGAACAATATAAGCAAGTTTGGTATAATGTAAACAGAAATTTAGAATTGAGAATTTAGAATGTAAAATTGAGGATTTAGAAGTAAGAAGTCAAATGTCTGTAGCCAGAAGCCAATTACCAATAACCACTAACCATTTACCACTAACCATTTACCAGTCATGAGCATCGAAAATCAAACTTTAGTTCACTTTAGGCACTTTAGACACTTTAGCTCACTCTTAACTAACTTGCCCTTTACACTTGTAGAGAAGGCTTTACAAATTCACCTTTTTATGCAAAACGAACCCAATTTTAGAAAAAGTCAAATGAACGTAACTAACTTAATAACAAGGGATTATGAAAAAAGGACACTTGGTGAACGCGGGAAAAACGAACCCAAAACGAACCCAATTTATCCTTGCATAGCCTCTGGCGAAGCAGGAACGAACCCAATTTACGAAAATGCCAAAAATTAACGTAAGTACTGTTTTAACAAAGAACTACGAACAAATAACTATGAACAATGAACTAAAAAACAAACCCAATTTCAGAGCCAAAAAATGCCGCTCTCTACCTTTTTGCTGTGGGATGTCGGTTAAAGATTATACTTGCACTGTACCCTATAATATGGTAAAATAATGACTTACAGTAGAGAACATAACAAGTCAGATGTGCTTATGGGGCGGGTGGTGAAGAAAAACTTTCCAGCATTATTAGTAGCTTTTTTGCTCTTGTACTTCGCTGAAACCGGGTTTGCCGGCCCTGCTATTAACGCAGCTAAGTTGTCAGATACCGAGAAACCAAAATGCGTCCCGAATGAAATCATCGTTAAATTCAAAGAACATCTTCCAAAAGACCATATAAAGGAAATAAATCGACGGCACGGGACTTCTGTACTACACACAAGTTCTTATGCCGGCTTCAAAAGGCTAAAGACACCGGCCTCAAGAACACCCAAACAGGCAGTCGAGTTCTATAATAGTGAACCTGACGTAGAGTATGCTGAATTAAACTACTATGCCTACGCCCACTTTGAAGCACCAAACGACCCTCACTATTATTACCAGTGGAACTTTGATGACACTTACAAGTGGGCCGGCATAATCGATGACCCGTATAGAGAGTTAGTGGACGGCACAAACCCCTACGGCGGCTATAATGGAGGCGGTATTAATTTAGAACCGGCCTGGGACATCACAACCGGCGACCCGAATGTTATCATTGCAGTGCTGGATACCGGCATCGCTTATGAAACTTACAAAAATTTCGTACAGGCCCCGGATTTGGCCAATACACGTTTTGTGCCGGGCTATGATTTTGTAAATAATGACGGCCATCCAAATGACGACGACGGACACGGCACACATGTTACCGGAACCATTGCTCAAAGCACAAACAATGAGGTGGGAGTGGCAGGGGTAGCTTATAATTGCTCCATTATGCCGGTCAAGGTTCTAAGCCGACGCGGCGAAGCCCCCTACACTACTATTGCCGACGGAGTCTATTTCGCAGCCGACAATGGCGCCGATATCATCAACTTGAGCCTGGGAGGCCCATACGATTCTATCACTTTAAGAGATGCAATCGCTTATGCGTATAACAAGGGTGTTACTATTATCTGCTCAGCAGGAAACGATGGAGCCGGCGGCCCGGCGAGTTACCCTGCCGCCTATGATGCTTACTGTATCGCAGTCGGTGCAACGAGATACGACCAGACTCGTGCATATTATTCAACTACCGGCAGCTATTTGGACCTAACTGCACCCGGGGGAGATATTGACGTCGACCAAAATGGAGATGGCTACGTCGATGGCATCCTTCAGCAAACCTTCGGCATCAACCCCAAGGAGATGGGTTACTGGTTTTACGAGGGCACTTCTATGGCCGCTCCACACGTAAGTGGAGTTGCAGCTTTATTGATTTCCACAGGAGTAACCGGGCCGGATAATATCAGAGAGGCCCTGGAAAGCACCGCAGAAGACCTCGGCATACCCGGCAAGGATGCAGAGTACGGCTGGGGACTCATCGATGCTTATGCCGCTTTGAACTATTATCACATCCCAGGCGACTTTAACCGCGACGGCTCGATTGATAAAGATGACCTTAGAACATTCATAAGCTCCTGGCTGGGAGATGAGCCGTTAGTAGATATCGCTCCCGCCGGCGGCGATGGCATCATTAACCTCCTGGATTTTGCAAGGTTTGCCGAAAGCTGGAAATAAAACAGATAATTCCTTTCTCGCCTCTTTACGAGGTTTTAGGATTTATCATAAGGATTAGCCCATACAAGCGGCTGGACAACAACTTTTGAGATAACCAAAGTCGAGTAGCCCGGAAACGCTGCAGGAAGCCACCTTATTTGGTATAATCGACGGTTATGAGCCTGGCAGAAGAAATAAAGGCAAAAGCGATTGAATTGGGCTTCGATCTGGTCGGCATAACAGATGCTGCTCCAATAGACAATAAGCAGTACACATTGCTTACCGATTGGCTGGCCTTGGGTTATGCAGGCCGAATGGATTATATGCGAGAGAACTTCGACAAACGCACAAATCCCGCCAAACTTCTGACAAATGCACAGTCGGTTATATGCCTTGGCCTAAATTACACACCGCCGAAAATCCAAAAACAACAGCCGGAATCAACAGGCCCGATGGGTAGAGTAGCAAACTACGCCCAATATGAAGATTATCATTTATTTATAAAGAAGCAACTACACACACTGATTGACTTTATTAGTTCCGCAGCCGGCCAGAACCATAAATTCAAGATTTGTGTTGACTCGGCGCCGTTGGCTGAGAGGGCATTGGCAGTCAGGTCCGGCCTGGGATTCATTGGGAAAAATCACATGCTTATAAATCCTACATTAGGGCCGCAAATATTTTTAGGTGAAATCATAACAAGCTTAAAACTGCAAAACGATGAGCCGATTACGGATAGCTGTCGCAGTTGCAATAAGTGTATCAAGGCCTGTCCGACAGGGGCTTTGCGAGTTGATGGTCAACTTGACGTCAACAAGTGTATAAGCTATCTGACAATTGAATACAAAGGACAAATACTGCCCGATTTGGCTGAAAAAACAGGTGACCGACTATTCGGCTGCGACGAATGTTTCCTGGCCTGCCCCTATCAGGATAATGCGCCGGTGTGCAAAAATAAGCGATTTAAGTTCTATAATAACAAGGCCAAACTCGACCTAAACCGGATTTTGAATTTGACAGAAGCGGACTTCGATGCCGAGTTCGCAGATTCGCCCATCAAACGCGCAGGGCTCAATGGTCTAAAAAGAAACGCCAAAATTTGCCTTAAGAATGCAGGTTGTTGAGAGATTTGAGAATTATGGAGCGAGAAAATTGTCGGCTTCACTGGCGGGACGTTCGGTACCATTATAGTTGCGAATGTTCTGCAGGGTGAATATGTCATCCCTTGTGATATCAAAATAACGCTTTCTCTGGAATCTGGAGCTGCCGTCGCCCATCAAGATGTTCTGGCCACGGTAGTTGTGATTGATACTATTGTGATTTAACAGGCCTTCGTCCACTTCTTTATTAAGTGGCCAGGAAAAGTCCTGAGGCAAATCTTCAAAAAGTGGGCTCAAATCCGCCATTAAGACTTTTGTTGTGAGCATATCTACTGTCGGTTTCTTACAGCATATTCTTATGCTATAGGTTATGTGCTGCCTGCCGGGGAAATCGTTATAGTTCCTCACTTGTGAGGGCTCAAATCGGATTACAAGCTTCTGCCTTCTGCCGGGACACACAAAGTCGGCAGGGTCAACGTAACCGCTTTTTACCAAAAGCCACATGCAACGGGTATTGGAGTGATTCTCCTGGCCTTGATAACCCACCTTCCACCACGGTGCTCCCTGTGTAGTAGCAAGAGTGGGCGGTTTGCCGTCATTGTCATCAATGTAATTGTCCAAGCCTCTAAAGATACTGCCCAACTGGGCCCGGCAGCGATATTGTCCGTATTGTTGACGAGCAAAATTCGAGGAGGATTGAAAAGCTCCCAGGGCGATCAGGAACACCGCTGCGGCTGCCACCATTTTGCCTACGTTTCGCCAGAAGGGACTCTTGGCGGTAACTGCTCTTGCCTGTTCGCCGGCCAGAAGTTGCTGGAGCTGAAGCTGGCTTGAGCGTGCAAGATTATTAAGTCGTAAAATGGTGCGTTCAGCCAGGTCATCAGGACAGGTTCCAGGCTCCAGGCTCGCCAGCGGAGCAAGAGCAGCTTTGAGCTTTGAGTGAATTTCGGCAGCCTCTTCGCTGGCCGATATTAGGACCAGAGCTTCAGCGGTTTGTTCTTCTGATGTTAAGCCTATGCAGTAGTCAAATAATAACTGTTTTTGCTGGTTGTTTAGCGGACTCATTTAGTTTTTTGCTCCCAGCCGATGCTTTTCCACTCCTTTGCGAAGCGTCCAACGGCTGTATGCAGCCTGCTTTTAACAGTCCCGATAGGTATACTCAAAATCTGGGCCATTTGTTTGTAAGAAAATTTGTTAAAATAAGCTAAAATTAAAATTTCCCGCAGATTTTCCGGCATATTTGCTATAATCTGACCTACGCGTGAGGCGGTTTCGCTCTGCTGCAGCTCCTCGTAAGGCATTGTGCTGTCAGAAGTAAGGGCATTGAGCACATCATCAAACGACATTTCCTGTGAGTCTGCTATAGTTCCTATAGTAGTAGCAGCCGTTCGCTGCCGTTTGCGAAGGGCATCCTTTGCTTTGTTAGCGGCTATAGTGAACAGCCACGGACGCAAGGGTCGGCTGGTATCGAAACTGTCTATGCTGGTAAATAACTGCAGGAAAGTTTCCTGAAAGACGTCTTCGACTAAATCCTGGCGGTTTAGAAACTGTTTTAAGAATGCATAAAGCCCGTTTTTATAACGATTTACGATTTTTCGGAAGGCGGCTTCATCGCCTTCTGCAAAGCAGGCGAGAAGTTCTGCATCGGTTAGTTTTTCCGAGTCGGACTTCATAATTTCAGCTCGCAAAAAAGCATAAGGAATAATCCTTATTATAAGTTATTTGGAAATAAATCAAAAACCTTTATTACGGGGCAGTTAGAGAAAGCTGCTTTTTTATCAAGCAAATTTGTGGGGATGAGCGAATGCGTGAATTTGTGAATAGAGGTTTTCGGCTGCACTTGGGATGTTGTTTTGGTTTGACAGGAGAAGGGACATTGGGTACTGTAATCGCGTAAAAGTGGAGTGCTAATGAGTAAAACTGAAGAAGGAAACGATAAGGGGCCAGATAAGGAAGAAACTATTCCCACCGCCAGCTCCTTTCATTACTGCAGTGATTCCTGATCGTCTTCGATCGGTACAATTGCCCGAAACACATCGATACTTGCCCGTAAGCTAAACCCCGGAGCCCACAAGATTCAATACCATAAACACAAAAG
>Ga0307421_1002542_pt1 | contig 10185 bp, 8 predicted proteins | sample SalMarWE160270MG_FD_202163 | JGI IMG/M metagenome (GOLD analysis project Ga0307421, IMG submission 202163) | Salt marsh sediment microbial communities from the Plum Island Ecosystem LTER, Massachusetts, United States - WE1602-70 | ecosystem: Environmental > Aquatic > Marine > Intertidal zone >...
TCCTTCTTCTAATTCTTCTTTTGTTAGATGTGCTATTAATAAACCAATAGGATAACCTGACAAGGCAATTATTATCATTAAAATTTTGAATAATAGATCCATTTTATCTTGTTTTTACTTTACTCTCAGATTTTTACTTTATTTTCAGATTAAAAAATTCAATTGCATTTAAATCTGTTTGCTTTTCTACTTCCTCTATAGATAGTTTTTTGATTTCAGCTATTTTTTCTGCTGCTATTTTTACATTAAGTGGAGTTCCTTTTTCTTGTCCTTCTTCTTTTTGGGCGAACCATGGCGAGTCTGTTTCTAGCAAGATTCTGTTTAATGGAGCATCTCTTGCTACCTTTCTTAGATTTTTTGATTTTCTTATTCCTGGTCCTATTGAGATAAGCCAGCCATTGTCAATCACTTTCTGGATATTTTTTCTATCTTGGAATAAATGTAAGAGAACCCTCTTTCCTTTCATACTTTCTTTTTCGAGAATTTCTATTGTATCCCCACCTGCATTCCTACTATGTATCACTAAAGGTAAATTAAGATCTTTTGCAAGTTGTATAAATTTTCTGAATAATTGTCTTTGTTTTTCTTGCCAGTGTTCTTCTTTAATCCAAAAATAATCTAATCCAACTTCTCCGATTCCTGTTATTTTTTCTTTATTTTCTATTATGGCTTTTATTGTTTCTTCTATCTGTTTTTCTGTTATCTCTTTTATATATTCTGGATGCAGGCCAATTACTGCAAAAACAAATCCTTTGTATTTGTTTGCTATCTCTAAAGTAAGATTTATATCATCTGGATGCGCAGAACTTGTTATCACTGCTCTTAATTCTTTTTTGCATTGCTTGATTATCTGATTTCTATTTTGATTGTAATCTTTTTGTTCAAGATGACAATGACAATCTATCATTCTAAATAAAAAAAGGTTAAATTTTTAAAGGTGTTGATTTTCTTTTCTTAATCTTGTTTATCTAGATATTTAAGAATGGCAAACTGGTTTAAAAAAATTTTAGGTAAGGATAAGGGAAATAAAGACCATATTATTTTTGATGCTAAGAAAATAGCAAAACTTTATCACTTAGCAACTATTGATACAAAAACCTTACTTTATAATTATAGATATTTTAGCTCTGTTTTTAAGCATGAAATAGCGGTTGCTGAACGTTATGAAAGAAGCATCTCTCTACTTCTTTTTGACCTAGATGATTTCAAAAAAGTTAATGATAAACATGGTTATCTTCGTGGTGATGAAGTACTGCAGATGGTTGCTATGATTATAAAAAACAACATTCGCGAGACAGATATTGCTGCAAGATTCGGTGGAGAGGAATTTGTTGTATTAATGCCTGAAACATCAACAGAAGATGCAAAGAAAATGGCAGAAAGGATCAGAAAATTTATTCAGGAAGATAAGTTTCTTGCTTCCTTTAATGTGACAGTCAGTATTGGTATAGCTTCACATACTAAAAAAATAGATTCAATTGATGCTAAGATGAAAAGTGCTTATGAAAAATTTATGCCAAAGAATAAAACATCAAAGAGTAATGGTGATAGTAGCTTAGATTTATTTGAAAAAGCCAACATAGCATTGAGATATGCTAAGCAACACGGAAAAAATAGATGTATTGAATACGATGAGATGAATAAAGTTTCTTTTATTGATAAAATAGAAAAACAAATTTCTGCTGAGGATTAAATTTAAAAGTTTCTTTCTCCTTCTTTTTCTTAAGGGCCCGTAGCTCAATGGATAGAGCACCAGCCTTCTAAGCTGGGTGTTGCAGGTTCGAGTCCTGTCGGGCCCGTTGCAGGGATGGCAGAGTGGCTATGCAGTCGGCTGCAGCCCGACGCACGGGGGTTCGAATCCCTCTCCCTGCTTTTTATGTTTTGTATTTGTTTTATTGTAATTTTATATTACTAAAAGATAGAAAAAACTGAGCAAAAACTTTAAAAAGAGTATAGGCATTATATTAGTAATTTTAAACTTAAAGGAGGTATTAAATGGCTAAAAAGAAAGGAAATACCTTAGGTGCATGGGCATTCCTTATAGGTGTTATCGTAGCAGTAGTTTTTGCATTTATACCAATAGCAGCATGGGTATATTGGGTTCTATTGATAATTGGTATTGTCATAGGTCTTTTGAATATAGCTGACGTTGAGGCACAACCATTTTTGATAGCAGGTGCAATACTTGTTATTGTTGCTTACTTCGGTGGTGGTGTATTTGCAGCAGAAAAACTTGGTGTCGATTTCATATCAAACATCTTGAATAATTTGTTGTTGTTATTCGTACCAGCAACAATAATCGTTGCCCTAAAATCTGTCTTTAGCTTAGCTAGACGTTAATTTTTTATTTTTTTTATTTTTATTTTTTTTTAAAGAATTTTTATAGTTTTATTAGTTTGATTTGTTATTCATATTATTCATAAAAATCAATAAAGAAAAAAATTGTTTTTTTATTTCTTACTAGCTCTCCAAACAGGATTTAGGAAAGTTGTAAGAGCTTTTCCGAAAAAAGGACTGTGAATCCAAATAGCCAGGTCTTTTTCAGAATCATTATCAGGAGTTACAAGAACAAGCATTTTTGATTTATCTACAACACAGAACCTAGCATCAATCTTAATTCTTTTTATAGGAGTTCCAAGTTCTTTGCTTAGATTGACTAAATTCAATTTTTCTTTTTCCTCTCCAGGATTTTTCATGCTTGCGGCGATATTTACAGCAATACCTTGATTCTTTAATTTTTTTAATATGGGTCTTAAAAAATGTGCTTTTCTTTTTAGTGCACTAATTGTTGAAACAAGAATCACTTCTTTTTCTGCATTACCAATTAATTCTTTCATATGACTATGAATATTCTGTCTTCCTTTAATTGCTGAGCTTAGATCTTCTGGTTGAATTGGCTTAATACCTCTGCTGTGTAAAACTTCAAGATCTTTATACTCTGGACTTTCTTTAATAGTTGTAAGGCTCTTTGTTTTTTCTTCTGCATTTCTTAAAGCATTGTTTTTCATATGTTCAATAACAACTGATGGCTTAACAGCAATATATCTAACTGGCTTACCTAATTTTGCAATTGCAAAACCCCTCTTTTCTAAACTCTCAAGAACATCATAAACACGGCTTCTTGGAACACCACTTATCTCAGCTATCTCACCAACAGTAGCTATGGTCTTGCTAATAAGAGCTATCCAAACTTTACTCTCATAGATGTTCAAACTAAAGTGATATTTCACTTTTTTGATGAGTTCAGCTTTTGATATCATTTTATATTACATAAATTATTTTATCTTGAATTTTATCTTTTAAAGAACGATAAGAATCAGAATTTTGGGAAATAACTATAAAAGAAGACTCAGAATGGGGATCTATTATTTTTTCTACCCCGTCTTTCTTAGTTATAATTATACCAAATTCATCCAAACTTAAATTTTTTTTTGCTTGATCTTTTGATGTCATTTTATTACTATTCAACAAGGACAAATCTATTTAAAAACCTTTCGGTTTTTTCTCTATTGGAGAGTGGCTACAAGTGATTTTTTCGCTTTTTTAGAAACTCTTACTATGAATACATTTATAGAGGAAAAAATCATTAAAAAAAATTGTAAATTGTGGTCTTAAAAAAACAAAAGATTTAAAAAGCAATTTAAATAAAGTATCTTGTGAGTTTATCTCAAAAATGCATATTCTGCAGCCAAAACATTTTAAACTGAAGCCAGATGAGGCTAAACTATTATTGGAAAAACTCAATATTACTGCACTACAGCTGCCAAAAATTAGGAAAAATGACCCTGCTCTTCCTGAAGGAGTAAATGTTGGAGATATAATTAAGATTGAAAGGAAAACATCCGACGGTAAAACCATATACTATCGTATAGTTGTCCAATAAATTAATTACTCATAATTTAATTATTTATTTTTATTTTGTTGAAGATGGTTGAAGAAAAAGAAGAAAAAACAGAAAAAACCCAAAAGGCGGGTGAAGAGAAAGCAGAGACAGAAAAGAAAATTGAGGAAGTAAAAGATAAAAAAACTTTGATTATAAAATATCTGCAACAGCATTCTCTTATTGAATCTAACATTCTATCTTTTAATTATTTTATGGAAAACAAACTGCAAGAAATAATTAATAATATTAATGATGAACTTTCTAGAGATGAAGTTGAACTTTGGTTAGGTAAGATTTCTATCGGAAAGCCACAAACTATCGAAGCAGATGGTTCTATCAGAAACATTCTACCAATAGAGGCTAAGATTAGAAAGATAACTTATTCTGCACCAATGTATTTAGAGATTGGTGTGGGTAGTAAAGAATATAGTAATATTGAGATAGGAAAAATACCAATAATGGTTAAGAGCAAATGGTGCAATCTAAATGGCATGAATAAGATTGATTTGATTAAGAATTACGAAGATCCTTCTGATTCTGGTGGTTATTTTATTATTAACGGCAACGAACGTGTTCTTGTTATGATAGAAGACCTTGCACAAAATCAAGCTTTTACAGAAAATACACCAAAAGGAATAACACTAAGAATGTACTCTTCTCGTGGAAGTTACAGAATTCCAATTTCCATAATACAAACTCAAGAAGGGATTTTATCTGTCACTTTCTCACGTTTTAAGAATATACCTGCAATTCTTCTAATAAAAGCTCTTGGGATAACAAGAGATGCAGACATAGCCTCTTTTGTAGGAAAAGAATCTGATTCAGTCATAGTAAATTTGTATGAATATATGAATATACAGGATTCTAATGATGCATTTATGGCCATAGCAGAACAGATGAAAATACAAGGAACAAAAAAAGAGATAATTGACAGGGTAAAACTAAGATTAGATTCAGCGTTCTTACCCCACATAGGAACAAAGTTAGAATCAAGAAAAGAAAAGTCTGTCACTCTCTGCAAACTTATTAAACAATTTTTAGTGGCTAAGGAACTCAAGTTAGAGAGTGATAAGGATCATTATGCTAATAAGAGAGTCAGACTAAGTGGTGATTTACTTACAGACTTATTCAGAGTAAACTTAACAATTTTTATCCGTGACTTACAACATAATTTACAGAAAATAGCAAAGAAAAAGAAATTTTATTCCACTAGAAGCCTTGCAAAATCAACCTTATTCTCACATCGTATTAAAAGCGCTTTAGCAACAGGTTCATGGATAGGCCAACGTTCTGGAGTAACACAAAATATGGACAAAACAAATGGTCTTTCTAAGCTATCACAATTGCAACGTGTTATAAGCCTTCTTCCAAGCACGCAAGAAAACTTTAAAGCAAGAACATTACATCCAACACACTATGGAAGATTTTGCCCAATAGAAACTCCTGAAGGGACAACCATAGGTCTAAGAAAAAATTTGGCACTCTTAGCAAAAGTAAGTACTGCTGTAAAAGTTTCAGATAAAGATTTAATAAATACTCTACAAAATATAGGATTAAAAGCTTTCAAATAAAAAATGGCAATAGATATTTTTTATAATGGTCATTTCATTGGAGAAGTAGAAAATACAGAAGCGTTTATCAAAGCTCTTAAAGAAAAAAGACGTGCTCAAGAATTACCTTCTGAATTGAGCATAAGACATGACAAAGTTAGCAACATAATTTTTCTAACAGGTGATGTTGGACGTGTATTGAGACCTTTGATAATAGTAGAGGATGGAAAATCAAAATTAAAGCAGGAACATATCGATGCTTTAAAAAAAGGAGAAATAAGCTGGGATGATTTAATTTCTCTTGGGATAATAGAGTATGTTGACGCAGCTGAGGAAGACAATCTGCTTGTTGCAATCTCTGAACAAGAAATTACACCAGAACATACACATCTAGAGATAGATCCTATTTCAATGTTCGGACTGATAATTTCTCTAATACCTTATGCAAATCATGATCAGAGTTCAAGAGTAAATAAAGTTGGTAGAACACATAAGCAAGCTCTTGGTTTGTACTCTTCTAATTATTTAGACTTGATAGATACTGATGTAAGCATTCTACACTATCCTCAAAAACCAATAGTAAAAAGTTTTGTTTATGACACTATTAACTTTTATCCAGCAGGGCAGAATGTTACCGTAGCTGTAATGCCTTACGAAGGTTATAACATGAGTGATGCTATAATTTTAAACAAAGCAAGTGTTGATAGAGGTTTGGCTAGAAGCACTTATTTTAGGCCTTATACTTCTACTGAACTACATTACACAGGAAATCTTAAAGATAAAGTTTGTATTCCTACAAAAGATGTTTCTGGATACAGGACAGAAAAAGCATATCGTTTTCTAGAAGAAGATGGAATAGTTTATCCAGAAGCAGAGTTAAAAGAGACAGATGTTGTTATAGGTAAGGTTTCTCCCCCAAAATTCTTGCTGGAGATGGAAGAAATTTCCTTAGCTAGAGCAACTAAGGAGAATAGTTCTGTAATAAGACAGGCTGAAAAAGGAATTGTTGATTCTGTTTTCTTAACTACAGATAGCCAAGGCCATAGAACTGTTCAGGTTAGGACTAGAGATAACAGAGTTCCTGAAATCGGTGATAAATTTGCTTCTCCACATGGACAGAAAGGAGTTATAGGAGCCATAATTCCTGAAGAGGATATTCCATTCACAAGCAAGGGTGTTAAACCTGATTTAATTTTTAATCCTCATGGAGTTCCTAGCAGAATGACTGTAGGTTATCTCATAGAACTTTTGAGTGGAAAAATTGGCTGTCTTTCTGGAAAATCAATGGACGGGACATCTTTTACCAATCATAATATTGAAGAGCTTGAAAGAACGCTGTTAGATTTGGGTTTTAGGCCAGATGGAAAAGAAACACTTTATGATGGCCTAACTGGAAAACCTCTTGAAGCTAAAATATTTATAGGAAATATTTATTACTTAAAACTAAAATATATGGTTTCAAATACCATACAGATGAGAGCTTCTGGTAAAATTACTCTACTTACAAGACAGCCAGTAGAAGGCCGAGCAAAAGGTGGAGCATTGAGATTAGGAGAAATGGAAAAAGATGCTCTAGTTGCTCACGGGGCTTCTTTATTACTTAAAGAAAGATTTAGTTCAGATAATGTTCCAGTATATATCTGTCCTAAATGCGGAAGTTTTGGAATCAGAGATAGATTAAGAAAAAAAGAAATTTGTCCTTTATGTGGCAGCCAGAAACTTGAACCAGTTGAAATATCCTATGCTTCAAAACTCTTGATGGAAGAACTAATTTCATTAAATTTATTCCCTCACTTGATGCTTAAAAATAAATACGAATAAAAAAAATGAAACCAATAATTAAACAAGTCAAGGAAATACAGTTCAGTCTGTTCTCTCCTGAGCAAATAAAGAGATTCGGTGCAGCAAAAATAGTTACTCCAGAACTTTATGATATGGATGGTTACCCAGTAGATGGTGGCCTTATGGACTTGAGACTTGGAGCTATTGGGCCTGGAGTTAGATGCAGAACTTGTGGTGGGCTACTTAAAGAGTGTCTTGGTCATTTTGGTTACATCGAGCTTGCCCGTCCTATTCTCCATATAAAATTTTTACCTCTTATTCTGCTTTGTTTAAAAACAACATGTCAAAAATGTGGCCGTATACTTTTAGATGAAGAAGGTATTAAGCAAAAAAGAATAGATAAAGCTAAGACAGCTAAGAAATGTCCCTACTGTGGTGCCAAGCAAGAAAAAGTTAAGTTAGAAAAACCATCTTCTTTCTATATTGGTAAAAAAAGAATTTTTCCTACAGAAATTCGTGAAAGACTCGTAAGGATAAATAATACAGATGCTATTACTCTAGGAATAAGTCCAAAATCATGCAGACCAGAATGGGCTGTCTTAACTCTCCTTTTAGTTCCGCCTGTCACAGTCAGACCCTCTATAACTTTAGAGACAGGAGAAAGAAGCGAAGATGATTTAACCCATAAATTAAGTGATATTGTGAGAGCAAATCAAAGACTATGGGAAAACCTAAACGCAGGCGCTCCAGAGGTTATAATAGAAGATTTATGGGACTTGCTTCAGTATCATGCAACAACTTTTTTTGATAATACTATAAGTCATGTTCCTCCTGCAAGACACAGGAGCGGACAGCCTCTTAAAACAATAACTGAAAGAATTAAAGGTAAACAAGGCCGTATCAGACACAACCTAGCAGGTAAGAGAGTTAATTTCAGTTCAAGGACAATAATAAGTCCAGATCCTTACATAGATCTTAATGATGTTGGGATTCCTCTAGAAATCGCAAAAGTTCTTACTGTTCCTGAAAGAATAACTACATCTAATGCAGACATTCTAAAAAAGAAAGTTGAAAAAACTACTTATCCTGCCGCAAGCAGTATTGTCAGACCAGATGGCAAGAGAAAAAGAATTACTGAAGAATTGAGAGATCAACTCAGAGAAGAACTTGATTTAGGTTATCTTGTTGAAAGACATATTCAGGATAATGATATTGTCCTATTTAATAGACATCCTTCTTTACATAGAATGAGTTTGATGGGGCATTTTGTAAAAGTTCTACCTGGAAGAACATTTAGAATACATCCTGCAACATGCTTCCCCTACAATGCTGATTTTGACGGGGATGCTATGAATGTTCATGTTCCTCAAACAGAAGAAGCAAGAGCAGAAGCCAAAGTTTTACTTGATGTGGCACAACATCTGATATCACCAAAAATAAACGCAAATGTCCTTGGTTGTGTGGAAGATGCCATAACTGGCCTTTATCTTCTAACTGCAGCAAAAAATATTCCTAAGGAAGAAGCTGTGCAACTTCTAGCAGCATGCAGGGCAGATATAAAAAACTTGAAATTTAAGGAAAAAGTTTCTGGAAAAGAAATTTTCTCTACCCTCCTACCAAAAATTAATTTTGAAGCAAAAACTGAAGCTTGTAAAGGAAGGGGATGTCCTTATTTTGAAAGGTGTAAAAAAGAAAATTGTCCATATAACGCTTACGTGACAATCAAGAACGGAAAACTTACCTCTGGACTTATTGATGGTAAAATAGTTGGTGTTGAAACAAATACACTCATAAGAGAATTAGACAGACAAGTAGGAAGAAAAGAAACAATGAAATTCTTAAAGAAAATATTTCTGCTTGGAGTTCTTTATTTAACAAGAAAAGGATTCACGGTCTCTCTCGCAGATGTTGAGACAACTGATAAAGTAAAAGAAGAAACAAAAGAAATTGTAAAAGCAGCAGAAAAGAAAGTAAGAAAAATAATTAATTCTTATCATGATGGTAGTTTAGAAATAATACCTGGAAAAACATTTGAAGAAAGCAGAGAGATAAAAATCCTGCAAACATTAAATGAAGTCAGAACCAAGGTTGGAGATTCTGTAAAAAAAGAGATAAGAAAAGATAATCCCGCATACATCATGACTGTCTGTGGTTCTAAGGGAAGTCTTCTATTCCTTACCCAGATGTCTTCAATAGTTGGTCAGCAATCTCTTTGGGCAAAAAGAATAAATTTTGGTTATAATAATAGGACTCTCTCATTTTACAGAGAAAAGGATTACGGATCAAGAGCAGGAGGTTTTATTTATTCAAATTATCTAAATGGTCTTAAGACAGATGAATTTTTCTTTACTGCTATTACTGGAAGAGACGGTTTGATGGACACAGCCCTAAGAACACCAAAATCTGGATATCTTTATAGAAGATTAGTAAATGCATTACAAGACTTGCGCGTAGAATATGATGGCACTGTCAGAGACTCTAATTCAAATGTCATTCAGTTTAAATATGGGGAAGATGGTATAGATATCACAAAAGAACATCTCAAAGACAATAAAATTTCTCCAGGAGAAGCTATAGGTGTTGTTACAGCAGAAAGTTTTGGTGAACCAGCCACACAAATGACTCTTAATGTATTCCATTTTGCTGGTGTTCAAGAGATGCAGATTACAGTGGGATTGCCACGTATGATAGAAATATTTGATGCAAGAAAAAAACCAAGCACACCAAGCATGGAAATCTACATAGAAAGAAAATATAATAATGAGACAGATGTTAAAAAAATAGCTGCTAAAATAAAAGAAGTAAAACTAGATGATGTGACAGAAGAGATCATAGTTAATTTTAGCGAATCTAAAATTAGTGTCAAATTAGATAAAAAAGCAATTAAAGAATTACATCTTAGCAGAGACAAAATTATCGAAGCATTAAAGTCTAAACATGCAAAAGTGAGAAAAACAGAGAATGGTCTAA
>Ga0307421_1002544_pt1 | contig 10178 bp, 10 predicted proteins | sample SalMarWE160270MG_FD_202163 | JGI IMG/M metagenome (GOLD analysis project Ga0307421, IMG submission 202163) | Salt marsh sediment microbial communities from the Plum Island Ecosystem LTER, Massachusetts, United States - WE1602-70 | ecosystem: Environmental > Aquatic > Marine > Intertidal zone >...
GCTCAGGATGTCCAGAGAGGTGGACAGAACAACTGACCAGTCGGTGTTCCCACAGCAGTGGATGCCTTTGAGACCCTCCAGCCCTCCAAACACCTCCTCCATGAGAGCCACCACCTGCTCTCGAGTCAGCGCTACGTACGCCGACCCGAAGGAGGACATGTACGGTTCGTCCAAGAACATTATCGTAGTGGGATGGAGCCGACGGAGATGCCTCTCCTGCCACTCCGCTTTGAGTCTCAAGTGTTTGGCCACGGCGTCGGCCAGCACCTCATCGTAGAGGACGGGACGCCGATCCTGGTCGACCACCGTCATGCCCCAGCTAACGGGCCCGGTGACCTGTCCTTTGATGGCCCGGCATCCGGCAAACTCGCCCTGGGACCATTCAGCCAGTGCCGAGGCGTAGGACGAGCCAAGGGCATAGCGCTCCAAGTCGTTCTCCAGATAGGCCAGATAGAGCTGCTCCAGCTCAGCGGAAAGATCCCGAGTACGATCGACGTACACACGGTCCGCCTCCAAGACCAGCCCCGGGAAACCTTCGCTGAACTGGACGTACATGTTCTCCAAGTAACTACGTCGCGGCAACTGGGGCCAGCCCGGCAGCTCTTGGAAGCAGGCTCTGATAACCGCACTAGCCTCTTGCGCGCTGGTGTGAGGCAGGCTGCCGATGTTCACGGGCAACAGTTCGGGCTCGAATCCCCTACTCATCCCCAACCCCAGAGAACGCGAGTCGCCCCGCTCCTAGGCCCCACACGCAGAGCGCAGACCTTTGCCGAAGGGCGGGTACACGATGCCGCGCTCCGTGATGATACCGGTGACGTACCGATGCGGGGTGACGTCGAAGGCCGGATTCGCGACGTTCACCCCCTCCGGCCCAATCGGTTGCCCCCTGACGTGAGTGACCTCCTCCGCTGCTCGCTCCTCGATGGGCACCTCGTCGCCCGACGCCAGGCGCAGATCCACGGTAGACGTGGGAACGACCGCATAGAAGGGTACGCCATTCTCTCGGGCCACGACGGCCACTGTGTAAGTGCCGATCTTGTTGACTACGTCACCGTTGGCCACGACCCTGTCAGCGCCCACGAAGATGATGTCCACCTTGCCGTTCTGAATGAAGTAGCCTGCGGCGTTGTCTGCAATCAGTGTCATGGGAATGCCATCTCTCATCAACTCCCAGGACGTCAGCCGGGCACCCTGAAGTCGGGGACGCGTCTCATCCACGTAGACGTGCACCTGCTTCCCCTGCTTCCAGGCCGTCCGTACGGGGGCCAGCGCGGTGCCGTAGTCCACCGTGGCCAGAGCCCCCGCGTTGCAGTGGGTGAGGATGTTGTAGCCATCCTCGATGAGCTCTGCCCCATAATTGCCCATGCGCTTGTTGGCCTGGATATCCTCGTCGGCCAGGGCCTCGGCCTCGGCGACCAGGGCCTGCTGCATTGCAGGGACGCCACCGGCGGATACGCTTTCCAGCCTGGCTAACATCCTCTCCAATGCCCAGAAGAGGTTGGAGGCCGTAGGGCGAGTAGCTCGCAGCGCGTCGGCTGCCTGGCGCACCTCGGACTTGAGTTCGGCCCCGGTCTGCGCCGGGCTGTGCACGGCGGCCAATGCCAGTCCGTATGCTGCTGCTGCCCCGATGGCAGGCGCTCCACGGACGTACATCTCCTTGATGGCTCTCGCCACGTCCCGGTAGTCCGTGAACTCCACCTCCACGTATTCGTGGGGCAACTTTCGCTGGTCTATCATTCGCACCACACCGGCATCCCACTCGACGGTTCGCATGGCCATACCTCATTCGTACGCAGTCCAGGTGGAGTCAAAAAAAATCTCCCCAACCTGGAGAGAAAGCAAGGGTGACTTCCTCTCATCTCCCAGACTCTACCCCGCAGCCAGTCCCCTCCTAGCCCGATACCGTCAGTACTGGCCTGCACGTTGGGGCAAAACCCGCCGGAGTTGGCACCGAAACCACGGGCAACAGTCACACCTAGCAGATGGTCATGACTGCGCCACCAACCAGGGTTCCTGCTCTCCGCAGAAGGTTGCCGGGGTTTCACAGGGCCGGTCCCTCCACCCCTCTGGATAAGAGCTCACATCCCAATTCGATGTCTACAGAGCCCATAGACTGTTAAGGAACGCGCCCCTCGCAGCGCTCCCCTCGGCTGCACTGCGCGGGCCACTCTATCAACAACACATGTTAGCACGCCCGAACACATTTGTCAAGTGAGGGCCGGCCCCATGGACGCCGAATGGAGGTCCGAGGCACGGAGAACATGGCACGCATACTGAACGCCGGAAACATGCGCAACGCAGCCCTCAGGCGAGGCCCACGTCCACTGCCGGAGCTACCGCCTCTCCTTGCGGTCGAACACTTCCGGATTCACCGGATTGCGAGGCATGCGGCCTTGTAGCCCAGCGACCAGGTTCTCAGCCGCCATGGTGGCCATCAGCGTGCGAGTGGCAATGCTTGCGCTCGCGATATGAGGGACGATCAGGCAGTTGTCCAGCTCGAGCAAGGGATCGTGGGGGTCGACAGGCTCGGGATCGGTGACATCCAGTCCGGCGCCGGCGATTCTCCTATCGACCAGAGCGTCGTACAGCGCTGCCTGGTCCACCACTTGGCCCCGAGAGGTGTTGACGAGAATGGCGGTCTCTTTCATCATTCCGAACTGCTCGGCCCCGATCAGGTGGTAGGTCTCCGAGGTCAGGGGCGTGTGCAGGCTGATGAAATCTGATTCGCTCAACAGCGTCTCCAGGTCAGTGAACACCAGACCCAGTTCCTGTTCCAGACTCGGCTGGCGATTTACGTCGTAGTACAGGAGGCGCATTTCGAATCCACTCGCCCGCTTGGCCACGGCCGCACCTATACGGCCCAGGCCCACTAACCCCAGCGTGGCCCCGTGCAAATCGTATCCCAGGCAGAGCATCGGTCCCCAGGTCTTCCATCTGCCGGCGCGCACGTACCTCTCTGCTTCCACCACGCGCCGGGCGACGCAGGCCATCAGTGTGAAAGCGAAATCCGCGGTCGTGTCCGTCAAGATACCCGGAGTGTTGCAGACCACGATGCCTCTCTCGGTCGCCGCTTGCACGTCGATGTTGTCGTAGCCGATGGCATAATTGCTGACCACCCTGAGACGAGGCGCAGCGTCCATGAGATCGGCATCTATCGTGTCCGTCAACAGGGTGAGTAGCCCATCCGTCGCCCTCGCCTCCTCAAGGAGCACCTCGCGCGGAGGCGGCAGCTCGCCATCCCACACCTTGACCTGAGCGCACCCACGCAGGAGATTAAGGCCCGCCTTGGGTATCCGACGAGTCACGAAGACGCTGGGAAGCCCTTCCACTCTCGGTCCTCCTTCTTGACACACCGGGGGCAACGAAATACCATCCTGGTGACATCGAACATTATACCGTTGCACCCACAACGAGTCAAAGCCAGCGCACATTGCGAGCCGATATCACCATGGGCCAGCTCACCGTACAATCGATTCGGAAGGGACTGCACACCGAGTTCGTGGGGCAACAGGTCGTCTGTCTGGACTCCGTGAGCTCCACCAACGACGCCGCCAAGCGCCAGGCGCGGGAAGGCGCACCAGAGGGAACTCTGGTCGTCGCCGAGGAGCAGACCGCAGGGCGAGGCCGCCAGGGGAGGAGATGGATCGCTCCCGCGGGCAGCAGCCTCTTGACATCCTTGGTCTTTCGTCCTTCGTTTCCGCCGGCTGGCCTTCCCCATTTGCTGATGGCCTCCGGCTTGGCAGTGGCCCAGGCCATCGAGGGCTCCACCGGGCTACAGGTCCGTCTGAAGTGGCCCAACGACATCCTCTTGGGGGGCAAGAAGGCTGGCGGAATCCTGATCGAATCAGGGCTCACCGGAGAGACGATTGACTACGCCGTGGTAGGTATAGGGCTGAATGTGAATCTCGATGTTGCCCAGGTACCCGAGATCGTTGCCTCTGCCACCAGCCTGTCCCAGGAACTGGGCCGTAGAATCCCTCGTCTCAAGGTCTTGCACTCCCTTCTGCACGCCATGGAGCGGGAGTACCTCTTGCTGTCAAGCGGCGAGTCTCCACACGGGAGGTGGGTGGCCCGCCTGGACCAACTCGACCAGGAGCTGAAGATCAGTACACCCTGGGGCAAGGAGAGCGGCCTCCTGGAGAGAGTGGGTGAGGATGGCACCCTCTTCCTCCGCCGAGCCGACGGCACAGAAGCCCCCATCACGGTGGGGGATGTCACCTAGAGACGGCTGGGCAAGCAGCATCCCCTCCCCAACTTCGGGCGCGCGTAGGTCTGTGTCCCCTCCACGACGACCATCGACGACGTGGTCAGGCCTTCCTGTGTGAACAGTGATCTAGACGCGAGGGCTGGCCATCTCCACAGAGCCCAGTAAGACAGGCCTGCGCGCACGACCCGAGGAGTGAAGTCTCTGTGGTGGGCGTGCGGCAAAAGGGATACTCCTGGTTCGGGAGGGAGAGCCGGTTCTCACCAGGTCGGGGACAGTTTCGCCGACGCACCCCAACAGATGATGCTCGACGTGGCCCAGGTGTTCAGCCCTCAGATTGCGATCTGTTCGGCTTTCCCGGCACCTGGTGGCAGCGTCGACACCGCGCTTCGTACGCCTCCCTCGCTCCCACCATGATGATGGGATCGTCGTAGGAGGCTGGCTGTCCATCGATCAACCTCTGCGTCCTGGTGGCCGGTGCGCCGCACACCACGCAGATGGCATGAAGCTTGTCCACCATGTCGGCCTGAGCCATCAGAACTGGCACGGGTCCAAATGGCTCTCCTCGGAAGTCGTTGTCCAGGCCGGCGACGATGACCCGCTTGCCTCGATCGGCCAGAACGTCGCAGGCATCGGCGATACCCTGGTCGAAGAATTGCACCTCGTCGATGATTACTACCTCGGTGTCGGGTTCGACCAGTCCGAGGATCTCACTGGAGCCAGCCACGGCGAGACAATCGAAGGACACACCATTGTGAGAGGCCAGCTTCTCCACCTCGTATCGATCATCCAAGGCTGGCTTGAAGACCTGCATCTTCTGACGCGCTATCTGGGCTCGCCTTGCTCTGCGGATCAGCTCCTCAGTCTTGCCGCTGAACATACTGCCACAGATCAACTCGATGGAACCATCCTCGTGGCGATAGCGAATCTTTCCTCTCCTCCCCTGCCGGGTAACCATGGGCGACCAAAGACGAAAGGGCAAGCTCCCTTGCCCTTGTCCGACTACTCTTTGGCCTTCTTCTTGGGCTTGCCGCGTTCTCCAGCCGCGGCCTTGGCCCCACGCTTGCCTCCAGTTGCGCCTTTCTTCCTCTCCGGTGGCTCGGATTCGGGCGCCACCACCTTCTCCATCTCCTCCCTCTTCTCCAGACGCCTCATGAACCGCTCCACCTGACCGGCAGTATCAACGATGCGCTGTTCGCCCGTGAAGAAGGGATGACACGCAGAGCAGATGTCGGTCTTGATCATAGGCTTGGTCGCCCCTGTGACGAACGTATTGCCGCAGCCACACACTACCCTAGCCTCTGGGAAGTACTCGGGGTGAATATCCTTCTTCATCTACGCCACCGCCTCCGGGTAAACACTGACCCTCTTCTTGAGCTTCGAAGCGCGCTCGAACTTGACGAAGCCATCCACGACCGAGAACAGGGTATAGTCTCTCCCCATCTTCACGTTCTCTCCGGGATAGAAGGTGCTGCCCCGCTGACGGACGATGATCGTCCCAGCACTGACCTTCTGCCCGTCGTAGCGCTTCACACCGAGGCGCTTCCCGGCACTGTCTCTTCCATTACGGCTACTGCCGCCACCCTTCTTGTGAGCCATGTTGATGTCTCCCGATTACTTCTGGCTGAAGCCCTTCTCTTTCAAAGCAGCGCGAACCTGCTCCAAGGCCTTGGGCCCAAAACCGCGAACGGCCAGCAACTCCTCGTCGCTCGCCTGTACCAGATCCTGTACGCTGCTCAGACCAGCGCCCTGTAGCGCGCTCATCACGCGAGACGGAAGGTCCAGCTGCTCGATGCTCACCCTAGGCGCTGCCGAAACCTTCTCCACCGGCTGCACCTTCTCCACCGGCTTCGCCTTCTCCTCCGCGACTGTCGGCGACGGCTTCGCGCGCTTCTTCCCAGCTCCACCAGTCAGGATGTCCTCAATGAGGAGTCTCGTGTAAGTCTGCCGATGGCCCAATTTGCGCTGGTAGCGATTGCCGCCCCTGAACTTGAACACCGTAACCTTACGCCCCCGGCCTTGGTCCACCACGGTAGCTGTGACTGCCGCCCCCTCCACCGTGGGCGTCCCGACGACCACGTCCCCGTCGTTGGCCAGGAGCAAGACGCTGCCTATCTCCAGAGTCTGACCGACCTCTGCCGACAGATTCTCCACCTCTATGCTTTGGCCCGGTGATACTCTATACTGCTTTCCACCCGTCTCTATGATGGCATACATATTGGCCTCCATCACTCAAGTATAGCATCTATGAAACCACTTGTCAAAGACTCCGCGTAGCGGACCCTGGACACTGTCACAGAAGGGCACCAGCTTCTCCACCACCTTTGCCCGCCCGTTCTGAAGAGTCCCGGGGCGCCACAGCTCGTCGGCCAAGCCAGGGCTTGGCCCGCAGACAACCTCTTGCCCGGCCAATCTCCCGAAGTTCGACCCAATACCTGGCATACTGTCTGGTCCAGGCTGCGACCAGCCGGCGGTCGGTCCATCCCGCGTACACGAAGTGCTCTGCCCCACGCCGGTAGCACCATAGTACTATGGTGGCCGAACACCGTCTAGTACCATCTTCCCATTGACTGACAAACCTGGTCCGGCTAGACTAGTAATAGGAGTAGTAGGCTTCTTGTACGTAGTCTGCAACACCTCCTACTAGTGATGACGATCCCACGACCTCCGGATGGAGTGGACAGACGCATGAAGGCCGGAACACGGAATCGACTTGCCATCTCGATGCTGGTATTGGCCATCGTGGCCACGCTATCGGCGGCACCCCTGTGGAGCCAAGATGGTGAGGGGGTCACTACGGCCATCGGGTTCGCCACCTCCGACGGTGACACCGGCGTCACCTACTCCGCGGCAAGCACTGACCTACAGAGTGAACTCCCCCTGGAGCTCTCTTCCGTGCCCGCCGCCCCCTTCGGCCACCAACTGATCTACGAGGTCAACCTGGAACGCGCGGATAATGGCGCTCCCCCTCTTAAAGTGGCCTCAGAACTGATGCAATCGGCCCAGTTCCATAGCGACTGGATGGCCGGCCACGACTGCTTCGCTCACACCTGCTCCGGCGAGCCCTACTGGACCACCCGCATCGAGAACGCGGGATACGCAAACTGGGTTAGCCTAGCGGAGAACTTGGCTGTCGGACAGACTTCTGCCGCTCAAGTGGTGTGCGAATGGCTGAACAGTCCAACTCATCGCAAGAACATGTTGTCCACATGCTATCGAGAGGCGGGAGGGGGCTACGCCTGGTCGGGCAGCACCACCTACTACCACTACTGGACCATGGATCTCGGCGCGCGGAATAACGGCCAGGGACAGCCGGTCTACCCAGTCATCATCAACAAGGAAGCGTGGTCGACTTCCAGTCTCAACGTCAGCCTCTATGTTTACGGGGCCGACTGGACTGCCCAGCAGATGCGCTTCCGCAACGAAGGCGGCTCGTGGTCGGACTGGGAGCCCTACTCCAAGAAGAAGAACTGGACTCTCTCTTGCAGCCAAGGCTCTCCAGCCACGGTGTACGCACAGATCAAGAAGAACGGAGTGGTCCTGGAGAGCAGCGACGAGATCGTCGTCGACCTGCCCCTATCTGCAACGCCCTCGCTGCTCATCTTCCTCTCGCAGCAGGGCTCGGGGTCGACGGTGCCCGTGTCGTACCAGTTGCTCATCAACTGCTGCGATGAGTGGTCCGCCAGCGCCAACCAGAGCTGGATCAAGCTGCAAGACACCAGCGGGGTCGGCACCGGTCCGACGATGGTCTATCTCCAAGGCCAGCCAACTACGACCGGCTCCTATCCTGGCACTATCACGATCGAGACCGAACACACACAGGATGAGATCGTGGTGCCGGTCACGCTGATTGTCGCCGACCATCCCTTCGAGCAGAGCAGTGTGCCCATGGTGACCAAGAAGCAATCATAGCCACAGACAGACACGTAGTATGACAGAAGGGGGCTGGCGCGAACAGCCCCCTTCCTGTTTCTCAGAACCGGATTTCGTGCTATCACATGCCCTTGAGCTTCTCGTTGAGCTTGGGCACGACCACGGCGTAGTCCCCCACGATGCCGTAGTCTGTGATGTTGAAGATGGGGGCATTCTCGTCCTTGTTCACGGTGACGATGATCTTGGAGTCTACGACCCCCACCGTGTGCTGTATCTGCCCCGAAATGCCAATGGAGATATAGAGACTGGGCTTGCACTTCTTGCCAGAGAGGCCAACCATTCTCTCTTCCGAGAACCACTCCCAGTCGCTGGCCGGGGTCTTGGTGCAGCCTATCTCCGCACCCAGCAGTTTGGCCAGTTCCTCGATCATGCCCAGGTCCTCCTTGGCCTGAACGCCACGGCCCACGCAGATCAGCATCTCCGCCTCTTCGAGGTTCACTTCGTCGCCAGCTTTGTCTCTTTTCTCCACGACCTTGACCGGAGGATCCTCCAGATCGAGGTCTAGGTTCACAACCTCACCCTGCTTGTCCTCCCGAGGTCCCAACTCGAAGGTCTTGGGCATCACGGAAATCACCTTCTTGGGCGTGGTCACCGCCTGAGAGGCCACTGTGTTGCCCCCGAAGGAGTACCTGTCCACCTCCAGGTTGCCGTCCTTCACTCGTACGGCATTGGCGTCAGTGACAGCCCCGGCGTTCAGCTTCTGTGCCACCCGACCCGCCAACTCCTTGCCCCTCTTCGACGATCCGATGAGCACGAATTCCACGTCCCCACTCTCGGCCACCTGCTTCAGGGCCTCGGCATAGGTGCCGACATAGAAATCGGTGAGGGCTGGATGCTCGGACACGTATACCTTTTCGGCTCCATAGGCGAAGTAGTCCCCAGCCTTGGCGGCCGCGCCTTCACCAAGCAGGGCCGCACTGACGGTGGCCCCCAGCTCTTTGGCGAACGCCTTGCTCGCGGAAACCAGTTCAAAGGCCGTCTCATCTACGTAGCTGTAAACCAGTATCTCCGACATTTCTACCTCCCCACTACCCCTTCCTTCGTCAGGGCATCGACGAGGCCACTGACCTGCTCGTCAACATCACCCTTGAGGATGATGTTCTTCCTGTCCTGCTCGGGCGCCAGGTTGCTCACGACTTTCACGCCGTTGGCGTTCTCGCCGACCTCATCGGCAGACAGCCCCATGTCGCCCGGTCCCCACTCGTGCCTCGGCTTGGAGCCAGCCTTGCGGATAGCCATGAACTTCGGCAATCGAGGCTCGTTGATCTCCTGTGCCACCGTGACCAGCGCGGGCAGATCTGCCTCCATGACCTCGAAGCTCTCCTCCATGTTCCTGACCGCCCTCACCTTGCCGCCCTCAACCTCCAACTCGCGAACGTAGGTTATCTCGGGAAGGCCAAGAAGCTCAGCGAGCGCGGACGCCACAACGCCGGAGTAGTTGTCAGTGGAGCCCTCTGCAAGCAGAACGAGATCGTAGGCGCCGATCTTCTCTATGGCCTTGGCCAACACTTTGGCCGTACCCAGGCTGTCCGACCCTGCGAAAGCCGGGTCGGTCAACAACACGGCCTCGTCCGCTCCCATGGCCAGAGGCTCCAGGATACCCTGCTGGAGCTTGTCCGAGCCCTTGGCCACCACGGTGATCTTGGCCTCGCCCACCTTCTCCTTGACCTTGACCGCCTCTTCCATGGCGTTCTTGTCCAGGTCGCCCCACACGAGAGGCACGTTCTCCAGGATCGGCTTCCTCTCCTTGATCCTGATCTGCTGGAGATCAGGTATCTGCTTCATGCACACGATGATGTCCATCTCTTCTTGCCCTCCTCGACGAAAATGCTATGTCAGCGCCACCCTTCCCAATAGTCCAGAATCTGTGGACCCAAGGCACGCCAAGCCACCAGGGAACGCGAACGCCGTGGCACCCGGGCCTAGCCAAACCTGTACTGTATTCCAAAGCCGCCTCTGGCGTAGTTCCAGTCCAAAGCCCCGTGGACGCAAGCGATACGGCAGGTTCCGCATTCCAGGCAGCCAGAGCACTCCACCTCCA
>Ga0307421_1002546_pt1 | contig 10174 bp, 10 predicted proteins | sample SalMarWE160270MG_FD_202163 | JGI IMG/M metagenome (GOLD analysis project Ga0307421, IMG submission 202163) | Salt marsh sediment microbial communities from the Plum Island Ecosystem LTER, Massachusetts, United States - WE1602-70 | ecosystem: Environmental > Aquatic > Marine > Intertidal zone >...
TGCAGTATGAAATTCGTCTACCTACAAGAGTAAAGTTGCCTTCCGCTAGGTTTCGATAACCACCGTTATCAGAAGCATAAAGATATTTATAAAAAATACAATTTTTATATTAATAAGTTGCTAAAACTAGAATTATGGTCTAATATTATAAGGAGGAAATTTCACATCTTCATAACCTTAATTACTTAATTACTAAAGGAGAAATCACATGAAAAAAAATAGAACATTAACGATTTTGATTAGTTTGTTTATGCTGGCATTTAATGTGTCACTTGTTTTTGCTGCTCCCAAATTATCTCTCCATATCGTTGTAGAAGAAACAATTGCGGGAGGTTCTGAGGCTTTTATTGCTTCAGGATCTGCAGTTCCTGGTTTGATTTGTGCATCAGGGGATGTTGTTGAAGTTGGTGGAACTACGCCAAATAGTTCAGGAGGTCCAATCGAAACATTTTGGGTAACTAAACAATTCGATTGTGGTGGTGACAACACTTTTGATGTGGAAATGTTTGTTAGATTGAACACAACTACTGGTTATACAAAAGCAAAATGGAATATAGTAAGTGGTACCGGCGTATACCAGAATCTTCAAGGGAAAGGAAAGTTGGTCGGCACGCCAAGTACTACCCCCGGCGACATCATTGATGTATATGATGGAAAGGTGTTTTAAGTATCCTTAAAGAACAATAATAAGCACTAACAAAATGCAGAGGCAATAAGCCTCTGCATTTTTATGAAAATAAGGAATCATCTGTTGTGCTAGATAGATTAACAAAGACCTCCGTCTTCGGAGGTTTATGTCCATAAAATAGTTCACCTCTTTTATTTGTGTTTTTGTATGTTTACAAGAATCTTTCCGCCTTCCGCTAGGTTTGAAGATCGAAATTTTGAGATCATAAGCATATGATTTTGTATACAAATTAGGATTATTTTCCAAGCCCGTGAGGTCGGCGGTTCAAATCTCGTTTAGTAGTATGTGAAAGATCAGCCCAGCCAGAATTCCATTAATAACCGCTTGGTCACGAGTCCCTTTTCTACAACATGAATTTGTATACCTACAAGAGTCAAACTGCCTTCCGCTAGGTTTCTGGTTCGAGTCCAGATCGAGGAGCTTTTTTATTAAAATCGTATTATTCTATTCAAGAAAATTATTGATTTCTTGCCTTTTTCCAGGATAAAAATTCCAAAAATTCTTTATATTCGTCAGAATGAATTAATGATTGAGGTATAGGCACTTTGTATATCAACACCTAGAACTCCGAGCAAAATAATTACAGCAATTGAAACTAATAGTATGATCAATCCGTATTCAATCAGAGTTTGCCCTTTTTCTTCTTGTGTACCTATTCTACTTAATAATTCTTTCACTTGAAATTTCAATGTATTTCTCCTTAAATACATTATATTCTTTATATTATCTGTTTATGCCGATTATTAATATAAGAAAATTTAGCTCAGTCGGGTTTCCATTAATTACCGCTCGGTCATGAGCCCCCTTACCTGCAGTATGAAAATCGTCTACCTACAAGAGTCAAACTGCCTTCTGCCAGGTTTCTGGTTCGAGTCCAGATCGAGGAGCTTTTTGCTTAAAATCGTATTTTTCTATTCAAGAAATTCATTGATGATTTCTTGCCTTTTTCCAGGCTATAAATTCTTTATATTCCTCGGATTGATTTTCAGTTTTTCCCTTATTTACAAACTGATTTTAAGCAACGAAAATGGAGGGTAAGATTTTTTTATACTATTTCCTTTACGCTTTGGCGCCATTGATCTGGCGTATTCTGTAATCGGTTATCCAATCGTCTATGGTATACCTTCGATCTGGTCGTATTCTGCGATCTTTAATGCCGTACCTTCGATCTGGTTGTATTCTGCGATCGGTTGAATTATCGGTTATGCAATCGGTTGTGCTATGCCTTCGATCTGGTCGTATTCTGCGATCGGTTATGCCGCACCTTCGATCTGGTCGTATTCTGCGATCGGTTAAATTAGTTGGTTTGGAAAAAGCCTTTTTCACATCGAGTTTTGCCATATTGCCTCCAAAAAAATCATTGTATCAATTAGCAAAGTAAAAATCATATAATCGGTAAATAATATGAAAGTGGAACGCCTTAAAATACATTATAAACAATAAAGCATTCCTTTACCTGAAACACATTAGAGTATATATCAAACAAGAACTAAAATCTACTCGGATGCAATTTAATTATATGGTTTTTGCAAGCCGTATTCAAGTATATATTTACCCGCTATCTTGACAAACACCATGAAATTTTATTATGGAGATCTTACTTCTCATATTCTCTTCAACATCAACCTTGCCTATTCCTTTACAGATTGAACAGATTTTTGAAATATATGGAGCTTAATTTGGCCTGATAGCAATTCTATTTATCATCATTGCTGCTCTTCCTCAAAAACGAAGATGAAGACACTGACTAAATAAAGTGTATATTTATATCCTTACTGGAATCATGCTATTAACCGCCTGGTCATGAGCCCCAGTACTGCAGCATGAAAACTGTTTACCTACAAGAATAAAGATGCCTTCCGCCAGGTTTCTGGTTTAAGTCAAGGTCGAGGAACCTATTATTTTTATAGATAAGTGTTTAGGGGTTACAGTAAAGACCACTTTGCTACAATACTGCCAACGGGCACTCCGACATCTCGCGCGAGGACATCACATTTTGTCTGCAGAAGGAAGAAGATGCTCCTCTTCTCACCGCTGAGCGCTTCATAATTACCCTGACCTTTAGCTATGATTATGTCGGCTTGTTCATATATCTTAATGAACTCTTCACTGCATCGGCTGAGAACTGTTCCGGGAGACCGGGCTCCACAGGATATCACCTCCGCAACCTGGTCTATGCCAGCCGCAACCGCGTCATCAGCAGTAGCATCATTTAATATAGGGGCGTCTTTTACCGCATAGATTACATGTTTATCTATTGTTTCTATCAAAAGACGGTCGAAAACAGTTTCACCTGCATTATCAGCGAGAAAAAGGACGTTCTTTGTTTTGGATATTTCATCCTTTAGTTCAAGAGTGTGATCAATAGCGTAGGGTTGGGTGAGAACACGCTGGATAACCGGCCGGAGATCGAAATCTTTACCTATACCAAAGTCAATAATATTTCCCGCAATACTCAACCGCACAGCCGTATCGAAGGGATTCATTGCCGTAGAAATTTCCCTTTTCAATTCGGAGTAAAGGAGCAGTGCGTTTTTCGTGCTTGCTTGCTTTAATTCTAGGTAGGGATCTTCACACTTCGTTAAATCGCGGATGAGTGTGTGCATTTGTGCAGCGATTTCAGGTGGGTTGGAGGAAGGATCTGCTTCTTGCAGCAAATTCATTACTTCAGCCATAATGCTGATCTGCTTTTTCCCCGGTACGCCTGCGCTGCGGCACGCTTGTAGGGTTTGGCGAAGAACGCACGGATAACAGTCAAGATATAATTTCATAAGCCACCTGAATCAGTATACCTAATTTTTACCATTGTAGCTATACGTTTATATTCCTACGGTGATAAAAGCGGTACATTAATCAATAGAACAGCCGGGTTTGCTTTTCTGTTTATCGTGTTCGGGAAATTGAGCAGATACTATTGAAATATTTCTACCAAGATTGTTATAATTAAATCACACAAGTTTGTAAGGAGTTAAGGAAGAAAAGGAGAGGTGATTAAAATGAAAAGAACGAAGATCATTGTAACGGTTGTAATCCTCTTGTTAGTGATTATTGCATGTGATATTGGAGATTTATCTATTGATCTGGGAGGCGGCGGGGACAGCAGCCAGCCACAGGGAGGACCGGTTGAAGCTGGAATTGATTCCCCCGGTAATGGAGCATCCCTACCGATGGGTCCGATTGAGATAGCTTACCATGCTACCAGCATGGAAGGTGTATCCTCAATTGAATTAAGCATCAATGGAGAAGTGGTCAGTTCGGTTCCCAGTCTGGATTCGGATCAAAAAGTGGTTGCTTTGAAATATACATGGCAGCCAAGTGTATCCGGGAGTCACACCATCAGAGTGCGTGCGCAGAATAGCACGGGAGCATGGAGTGATTTTTCTGCCGCGACGGTTAATATTGAGGGCGGACAGCAACCTCCACAACAACAAAAACCACCCTCAGAATCTGAAACTCCAGAAGAGACTGACACACCCTCCCCAACCGCAACGCCAGAGGAAATGACAATCTTTAATATAGAACACAATCTGGATAAGTTCTATTATGGCAGCGGCGCGTGTGGAAGCCGCGAGATTACAATATCAGCTGACATCACGCATCCAGATGATGCTTACGCAGCGATTCTCTTTATTAGGATTGATAAATGGGACTCTGGTCGGGCGATGTCGCGGAAATCTGACGACCACTTCAGTGCTACTCTATTTTCAGAGGATATCCCGAATTACAATATGTATGAATCTGTTGTAATGCATTACCAGATTGTTGTTCAAGATAAAGCTGGCAATAATCTTGCGCGATCGGAGGTGGTCAAGGAAGTGGTTCTTGAGCATTGCCCGTAATCAACTCTACATGAAAAACCTACCGTGCGGCAGGTTTTTCTTTCTGAATGGTCAATGCTGGGCTTGACAAGATCAGTTTTTATTATAAAATAATACCGACCAGTCGGTCGGTATTATTATGCAAACAAGAAGTAAAGAAACTCGCAGTCAGATCAAGAAAGCTGCTATTGAGGAATTCTGCCGCAGCGGCTATGATGCTGCAAGTGTATCGGACATTTGTCGGAAAGCTGGTGTAAGTAAAGGGGCTTTTTATTACCATTTTTCCTCTAAACAAGTTCTGTTTCTGGCCATCATGGAGGATTGGCTGCAGGGAATCGATACTCAGCTTTTCGCGAACCGCGTGCCGGAGAAAAAAGTTATCCAATCTATTCAAGATATGGGGAGCACACTGGGGGTGATATTCCAGGCAGCGAGCGGGCAGCTGCCGATGTTCATGGAATTTATGGTACAGGCAAGCCGCGATAAAGAAGTATGGAATGCTGTAATTGCTCCGTATCGGCAGTACCAGCAAAGCTTTTCTGGTTTAATCAACGAGGGAAAAAAAGATGGGTCTTTCAGAAAAGATGTGGATGCAGGGGAAGCGGCATGGGTGTTAATTTCCCTGGCTGTTGGAATCCTCCTGCAGGGTGTTGTTGATCCGAGGGCAGCAGATTGGGAAAGTGTGACAAATAAAGGAGTCCAGATGATCTTGGATGGACTACATAGGAGAGAGGCATGATCTTAGTAACAGGCGCAGCGGGACATATTGGAAATGTACTGGTTCGAGAACTTACATCCGAAGGCAGGCGGGTATGTGCTTTGATCCTCCCGGGTGAGGATATATCTTCATTGGATGGACTTGACATTGAATTGGCTGAGGGGAATGTACTTGATCCGTTATCCCTGGATAAGGCTATGGAAGGGGTTGATATTGTATTTCATCTTGCGGGAGTGATCTCCATTATGCCGGGACATAATGAATTGATGAGAAAAGTGAATGTAGATGGGACGAAAAATGTTCTGCGGGCAGCGAAAAAAGCAGGTGTTGCCCGTTTGGTGTATACAAGTTCGATTCACGCACTCAGCCGGAACTGGAAAGGAAGGATCGATGAAAGAGTTCCCTTTGACCCGGATAACCCGGTGGGCGGATATGATCGAACAAAAGCGGAAGCTTCCTTAGCAGTGCTCGATGCGGTAAAAGGTGGTCTGGATGCAGTGATCGTTTGCCCTACAGGTGTAATTGGACCGCATGATTACCGTGGATCGGAAATGGGTGATCTGTTGATGGATTGGCTGAGAAGGAAAATACATTTCTTGGTTAAGGGCGCCTATGACTTTGTGGATGTGCGAGATGTAGCACGCGGGCATATGCTAGCGTGCGACCGCGGACGAACAGGTGAAGTATACATTCTATCTGGCTGGCAGATCAAAGTGCTTGAATTGAAGAAATTGGTTCAGGATGTCCTTGGCTGCCGAATAGTCTCTGTTACTATTCCAATGAGGATGGCTAAGATAGGAGCAAAGATCATGCCTTTGTATTACCGCCTGACGAAAAAAACGCCAAAGTTCACGGATTATTCACTGGAAACACTGCAGAGCAATTCAAATGTGAGCAGTAAAAAATCCAAACGAGAATTAGGATACAATCCACGGGATCTAGCCATAACAATCAAAGATACTGTCAGGTGGCTAGTGCAGAAAAAAGAAAGAGCAGTATCCGATTAAAAATATGACAAATTCATGGGAGGATAAGACCGTCATTATTACTGGCGCGTCTTCAGGGGTCGGCGCCTCTTTCGCGAAGTTCCTGGCTCAAGAAGGACTGCATGTCGTGTTGACAGCCCGCCGTGGAGAGCGATTAAAGAATTTGCAGAAAACAATAAATGCTCAAGGTGGAAAAGCAAGTTTTTATACAGCAGACTTGAGCAAAGAGAAAGATCGTATATCATTATTTAAAAAGATTCACGATGCGGTTGGTGAAATTGACATTCTGATTAATAATGCTGGTTTTGGATGGTATGGGTATTATTCTGACATGCCATGGGAACTGGTAAAACAAATGGCGGCAGTGAATATGATGAGTATGCTGCACTTGACAAACCTATTCCTGCCAGGCATGCTTATACGGGGAAAGGGACATATTATCAATATTGGCTCAATCGCAGGTGCCTTACCAAACCAGGGTATCGCAGTTTATGCTGCCAGCAAAGCATTCACGGATGCCTTCACCACGTCACTGCATCGCGAATTACGGGATTCTGGCGTCCAGGCCAGTGTGATGCGGCTGGGTTCTGTAAAAACCGAATTTTTCGAACAGGCCAGAGAATTAAAAAACGGAAGAAGTGTTCCAGCGGAGAAATTTGCTATTTCAACCGACCGGGTTGACTCAGCATTGTGGCAGTTAATAAACCATCCAAAGCGTGTAGTTTATGTGCCTGGCTGGTTGGTTGTTTCTCGATATGCTGAGAGCATCTTCGGGGGAGTGATTGATCGAATAGGCCCCCTGCTTTTAAAAAAGACCGACAATAATAAAAAACAAGGGGGTCACACCAAGCGCATTACTCGATGATTTGCATCGGAAGTGTAACGATCTTCAGTGTAATCGGATTCCCTAGCTGATCAGCAAGCGCATCATGTACTAAATAGGCTTCCGAGGGAGTTAATTCTCTAACCATCCTTAATGTAGCCGTAAAGTCTTTCTCGTCGCCGGAAGAATTTATGACCAGATCGACTAATTGCGGTTGTGCAGAAGCGGGCAAATTGTCCAAGATGACACTGCTGGCAAGGTTGTTAAGGCGTGCGGCAGAAATAGTGTTCCAGGCTAATATTGCAAGCGGTATGGCGATAATGAGAACCATGAGAGCGGATACTAATACGGAGCGTGAAAGATCTTTGTTCCTTTTAACTTTGCTCGGCCCAAATCCCATCAGCACGAATGTAATAATCGCTGAGAAAGTTATCGCAACGAAGTTGGTAAAAAACTGGAGCAATCCGCCGAGGATAATAAACGTGCTTTGGAAGGCGACCCCAAAACCAATTGTACAGAGGGGTGGCATAAGCGCGGTGGCAATAGCCACACCCGGCAGTGCAGCATTTAAACGAGGGTGGGCTAACGCATAAGCTGCCGCCGCGCCTCCTACGATTGCGATACCCAAGTCAAGAGGGGTTGCTGTTGTCCTTGACAGGACCTCATGGGGAATTAATGCCAGGATGCTGAATGGTAAGCGGTAAGCAAAGAATGATATCAAGGTGGATAAACCTACGGCAACCATAGCGCCCTTGATGATCGCGATTAAAGAGCGTTTGAACATACGCTGTAAACCTGAAACCGAGGCAACCGCTAAACCAAGAATAGGTGACATGAGAGGATCTATCAGCTGTGCTCCGATGGTGACAACGGAAAGGTCCGCAATCAGGCCGAATGTGGCAATGGCGCCGGAAAACAGGATCAAGATGAAAAAATCAACACCCGGTGATCCCGCGTCAATCAGATCGTTCAATACGATTGCTTTGCGAGTTTCAGTTAATTTTTGTCCCTTGAACCACATCATCGATTTTTGAACCAATCCAGGTTGTTTTGAGTTGCTATGGTTTCTTTGAGGATTCTTCGACGAGTTTTTTGTTATCATTTTATAAAAACCCAATTAATTGCATTCATTTTACACGATGAAAGAGGATTTTATGGATATAAAAGAATAGATTCTTGTATACTAAGTATTAGAAAGAAGTTAAACATATTGATGAAAATATTGAGAGTAACCAATGATGTATTAAGGAGGTAGAAATGAGATCCTTTGATAACGTCATGGCAGTAGTGATGGGTGGAGGGCAGGGATCGCGCCTCTACCCATTGACGAAAGAAAGAGCAAAACCGGCTGTGCCGCTGGCTGGAAAATATCGCTTGATTGATATTCCTCTTAGCAACTGTATCAATTCCGGCATATTTAAAATCGCTGTGTTAACGCAATATAATTCTGTTTCTCTTCACCGACATATTTCACATACCTATAATTTTGATGTGTTTCATACCGGCTGGGTACAGATCTGGGCTGCTGAACAGACTTGGTCAGCTGCGCAGATCCCTAATGTACAAGAGTGGTACCAGGGAACCGCGGATGCGGTGCGCAAGCAGATTACTGAAATCAAGTCTGCACGAGTTCCCTTTGTTTTGGTGTTGGCGGCTGATCATCTGTACCGAATGGATTACGGTAAGATGGCTCAATTTCACTGGGATAAGGGAGCGGATGTGACTGTGGCTGTACAGTCGGTCAGCCGGGAAGATGCGCCGCGATTAGGTATTCTGAAGCGGGATCGTGATGAGCGCATTGTACGCTTCGCCGAAAAACCAAAGGAAGTATCTCTGTTGGAACAAATGGTCAGCCAGGAAGATTCTAAGCGACCGTATTTTGGATCGATGGGAATTTATCTTTTCAGCACCAATGTGCTGGTCGAAATGCTGGAGAAGAACGAAAAAGCAGATTTTGGTATGGATATTATCCCGCAGGCTGTTGGGGAAAAGCAGGTATACGGATATCAATATGATGGATATTGGGCTGATATCGGAACGATGCGCGCTTTTTATGAAATTAACTTAGAAATTGCTAGCAAGAATCCGCCGTTTTCCTTAATTGATGAAGGATGGCCGATCTACACTCACCCCCGTTTCTTACCCGGATCGCTAATTGAGGAAAGTAGAATGAAAGATACCCTTGTTGCGGAAGGATGCTGGGTCCAAAAAGCGGAAATCAGTAATTCTATTGTTGGACTGCGCAGTCAAATTAGAGGTGGGACTAAAATCAAGCGGTCTATACTAATGGGTGCGGATTACTATGGGTTCTTTCGACGTGGCAAGGAGAATGAAAAGGATATGGTGCTTGGAATAGGCAAAGACTGTGACATTGAAGGCGCGATTATTGATAAGAATTCTAGCATAGGACAGGGAACAGTTATCCGACCATTTCCACGAGGCGTTGATAAGGACGAAAACCTGTATGTTGTCCGGGATGGGATCGTGGTTGTTCCAAAAGCCACACGCTTGCCCCCCGGCACATGCATTGCACCAGATTGATTATTGTATTAAACTTGTTCGATTGTATGGCTGCTTGAATTCCCAGCCCAAAATAATTTAAAGGAGTATTTTATGCCTGCAAACAACAACGCGGGGAGTACCACTACGGCAAATGATATAGACATTACCTGGCATGCATTGAGCCGCGAAGAAGTCCTGGAAAAATTAAATTCAGGATTAGAAGAAGGTCTTTCCAAAGAAGAAGCTGCAAAGCGCTTGGAAAAGTACGGTCCTAACCAGCTTGCAGAAGGGAAGAAGATCACCTTCTGGGAGATGGTGTATGAACAATTGGATAACTTTGTTGTCATTATGCTGATTGTCGCAGCTGTGATCTCAGCTTTTTTTGGTGAAGTTTTGGATGCCGGAGCGATTGTTACAATCGTTGTGCTAAATACAGTGATGGGTGTGATACAGGACAGCCGCGCACAGCAGGAACTAGAAGCTCTCAAGAAGATGGCTTCCCCTGAGGCACAGGTTCTGCGTGATGGGCACCGTGTGTCTCTGCCCGTGAGTAAACTTGTTCCTGGGGATATTGTGTTTCTGGAAACCGGCAACTTTATCCCTGCAGATGTGCGCCTAATAGAAGCAATTAATCTAAAG
>Ga0307421_1002547_pt1 | contig 10169 bp, 12 predicted proteins | sample SalMarWE160270MG_FD_202163 | JGI IMG/M metagenome (GOLD analysis project Ga0307421, IMG submission 202163) | Salt marsh sediment microbial communities from the Plum Island Ecosystem LTER, Massachusetts, United States - WE1602-70 | ecosystem: Environmental > Aquatic > Marine > Intertidal zone >...
ATCGGTATTAATGCCTTGGTTTTGGCAGTTATCTTCTCGGCTACATCTGAGGGGTCAATGTTGAAGGTTCTTGGGTCTATGTCAGCGAAGACGGGTTTTGCTCTCTGAAATAGTATACAGTTGCCGGAGGCTATAAAGGAAAAGGCTGAGGTTATTACCTCATCGCCGGGACCTAACTTGAGAGCCTTAAGAGACACATCTAAAGCTATGGTTCCGTTGGTCGCGGCAACAGCGTGTTCTACTCCGATGTATTCCGCAAACTCTTTTTCAAACGATTTTGTTCTCGGTCCCTGAACTATGATACCTGATTCCAGAACCTCTTTTACTGCAGTTTCTTCTTCTCTGCCAAAATTTGGTTTTGCGATGGGAATCTTTCGGTTCATCCGTCTTTCACTATTCCTTTTCTATTCGTGCATAGTCTTCTGTAGGTATCTCATATTTTTCGCTGCAGACTGGGCACTCCATAGAAACATGGTTTTTCTTTTCCTCTTCTGTCTCAAGTTTTCTGCCACATCTGCAAACGAACCCTCTGATTCTAGCTGGGTTTCCATAAGCTAAAGCGTGGGGCGGCATGTTCTCTGTGACCACACTGCCTGCGCCTATCAAAGCGTATTCTCCTATAGAGACGCCGCAAACGATTACTGTTCCAGCTCCGATTGAGCTGCCTTCTTTTACGAGTGTCTGCAGGATTTTCCAGTCTGTGCTGAAGCTTCTGGGAATGAGGTCGTTTGTGAAGATGACGTGAGGGCCGACAAAAACTTTGTCTTCGATTGTTACTCCTTCATAGACGGTTGCTCGGTTCTCAAGCTTTACGCTGTTTCCGATTTTTACTCCTCTGCCCACATAAACATAGTCTGCGAGGACACATTCCTTGCCTATTTCAGCGTTTTCTCTAACGTGGACAAAATTCCAGACACGTGTGCCCTCTCCGATGATAGCCGTTTTGTCGACAACCGATGTATGAGGAATGGTAACCTTACTCACGAAACTCCCTCATTTCATACTGAACTAGCAAGTAAATAACAGTTTACTTGTACTTTGAAATGTTTACTTGTACTTTTATTTTGGTTTTCTGAAATACCATTCTTCGTCGTCGTTCTTTATGAATGTCCATCCGTCATTCATTAAAGTAATCCGTTCTTCTTTTGTTGCTGCAATTTTGGTTATGAATTGTTCTGCTTTGTTGTCTCCGTAAATCTGGGTATATAGTTCTACGTAGTGTTGAGTTGTCAGCAAACTTTTGTGTCCTAACAAAGTTTTGATGTGTAAAATGTCTTTGGTTATATTTATAATTGCCATCTTGTGGCAAAGAAGGGAATATGCTCCAAAAATGTTTAAGCTACATCGTTGTTAATCTAAGATCGGGTTGGCTATGGATTTCTCGGAAAGGCTTGAAAATTATTTTTTCGACGTGAATAAAGTTCATACAGAAGCGTCAAAAGCTTATTTGTTTTTGAATTTTATTAGGGATGTTTTTTCTGGTATTGATGCAAGGTATTCTTATCAGCTCTTTCCTTATTTAGAGAAGTATCTAAAGAATAAGGAAGGAACCGTGAGCATCAAAGGCAGGGCTGATGCTCTTTTAGGAAATCTAATAATTGAATTTAAAGACGAGCTCACTAAGGGGAAACTTCAAACTGCAAAAGAGGAGTTACGAAGATATATTTCCATTGTTTGGTCAAATGAAAAAGAAAGACCGAAATATCTGCTTATTGCAACTGACGGAGTTAGTATTCGTGTATATCGTCCCAGATTCGTCCAAATGAAATTGTTTGAAACTATGGACGAGATAGATATTACACCCGATAGAATTTCTTTGGAACCTCTGGGTCAAATAAGACTCGACAAAGTTGATGAAAACTACGCATATATCTGGTTAGACCGATATCTCCTTTATCGGGAACTTCAAGCTCCTACAACCGAGAACTTTCTTAACACTTTTGGAAAAGCGACACCTGTATACCAGCAATCAATAGGTATTTTGAAAGACAAATGGTCTGAGGTCGAAAGTCAACCTCACGTACGAGTTCTTTATGATGAATGGGAAAAGTATCTTGAAATTGTATATGGTAGTAGAATTGGAGAAGTAGATTTATTTCTTAGGCATACGTACGTAGCAACACTCTCAAAGTTGATGGCTACCATTTTCTATTCTGATGGAGCTCTTCCAAGTCCAGATGAAATTGTGAAAACTTTGAATGGAGAAGCCTTTGGAGAATGGGGAATCCAGAACTTCTTAGAGACCGACTTTTTCTCATGGATTTTGAGGATAGATACTGATTTTGTAGTGGATTTTTCGCGGCATCTAATAGATCATCTTCGTTCTTTTGATCTTACACAACTAAGTGAGGATATCCTCAAAGGGCTCTATCAGGCTCTAGTAGATCCGGAAGAAAGGCATGACTTAGGTGAATACTACACACCAGATTGGTTGGCTGAGAGTATAGTGAGAGATCTCATTGATGATCCTCAGAAAAGTGTTCTAGATCCTGCATGTGGATCAGGAACTTTCTTGGCAAGTGTAATTAGAATGAAGAAAAAGGCATTCAAAGAAAGTGGGAAGAATGAAACGGAGATACTTGAAGCAGTTCTCACGCAGGTTTTTGGAGTTGATATTCATCCGTTGGCAGTTATTACTAGCAAAGTTAACTATCTTTTAGCTCTTGGAGAACTCATTCAACATAAGCGAAAGTCCATAATCATTCCAGTTTTTTTGGCTGACTCTATCAAGCTGCCCACTTTTGAAAGATTGTTGGAGGGCGTTGATGTCTATAAATTTAGAACGAACGGTGAAGAATTGGTTGTTCCTTCATCAGTAGTTAAGTATTCTCATATCGCTGATGAGATATTTAATTATGTCAAAGCGGTAGTTGAGGGAGATAGCCTTCCTGATGATCTTGAGACTAACCTGAAGAAACATTTTAATAAATTTGGATTGGATGCTGAGGACTATGCGGTTATAGCAGCTCTCATTGGCAAACTAAAGGAGTTTAAGGACAAGGGAAAAGACAGCATTTGGACGTATATTCTAAAGAACATATACAAACCGATCTTCTTGAGTGAGAAAAAATTTGATTATTTAATAGGCAATCCTCCTTGGATTTCTTATAGATATATGAGTAGTGACTACCAAGAATTCGTGAAAGACCAAATAGTCAACCGATACAAACTTTTGCCTAGCAAGAAAGTTGAATTAATGACACATATGGAATTTGGAGCTTTGTTCTTCGCTCGAGCTGCCGACCTCTATTTGAAGAAAAATGGAAAGATAGGGTTTGTCATGCCCAGAGGAATTTTTACAGCTGACCAACATGACAATTTTAGAACGGGAGCATTTAATCCGCTGATCAAACTTGAAAAAGTATTCGATCTTGACAAAGTGAAACCTTTATTTAATATAAGTTCTTGTGTAGTTTTTGGTAAAAAAGGAAAGAAAACGAAATATCCAATAAACGGAAAAGAATTCTCTGGAACTCTGAAAAGTAAAAATGCTTCACTACGAGAAGCAGCAGAAGCATTAACAATCGTAGAAAAGAAGTTATACCTCAATAAAATTGGAACACGCAGTTTTATTTTTGATAGAAAAATAGAGGTTCCTCCAAGCGGAGGTTACTATAAGAAGCTTTTCAGTCAAGGCGCCACATTAGTACCGCGGAACTTTTGGTTTGTAGAAATTCAGAAACATCCACGGTTAGGAATTAATCCGCAAAAACCATATGTTAAGACTTCTGAGGCAATCATAAAATATGCAAAACCACCATACAGAGACATAATTTTTGAAGGGAATATAGAAAGAGAATATCTTTATGCTACTTTACGAGGGTCTGAAGTAGTTCCTTTCTCCCATTTACCGTTTCTTATGGTATTACTTCCTCTGCGCAAGAATAAAAACAGATACGAAATTTTGCATAAAGAGGATGTGAAACTTTCTGACCCCGGTCTTCATAGATGGTTAAATAAGGCTGAAAGTGAATGGGACAGATTAAGAGGGGAAAAAGCTGAGCGGGTTTCAGCGGTAGAGTGGCTAAATTACCGAAATAAGATTACCAATCAAACAACGAGCAAACGTTTCAAAGTGTTGTATTTAACTTCTGGAACTCATTTAGCTTCATGTCTAGTAAATCTGGAAACGGAACTAAAAACAAGCATAGACGATACGGAAATACAGATGAATGGTTATGTTGCTGACACCAAAACATACTACTATGAAACCGGGAATAAAGAAGAAGCACAATATCTAGTTGCTGTATTAAATTCAGAGATTGTAGATGAGCTTATCAAGGGGATGCAGTCTAGAGGTTTATGGGGTCCTAGGGACATCCATAAGAAAGTTCTTGAGCTTCCCATACCGAAATTTAACCACAAAAATCCGGTTCACAGAGAGCTTTCTGAAATAGCTAAAATATGCAAAGCGAAAGCCGATGAGATCTTGCCTTCTTTAACTGAAAAATACAATTCGATAGGATATATCCGAAAGAAAATTAAGGACGAATTAAAGGACGAGACGGATAGGCTTTCTGAACTAGTATTAACGATGCTTTCTGAACAATCACCAAAAGGAATCTTAGATTACTAAAAGGTAAATCGATTTTTGACTTATCACGATATATACTCAAGCCTGAGGAATCCAAGCAAAAGTTCGAATCCATATTTCAACCAAATAGAAAGGAATCAAGACTTGTACACAGATTCAATTCACAATCACTCTGCGCTGAGGCTTCTGATTTTATCCACCATTTCTTTAGTTAGGTAACGACCAGAAGAAGTAACAGGATATATCGATTGGGCTGGTTTTTTATATTTTCTTAGGTTCTCTAACTCAAAAACCGTGATTTTTTCCATCCTTCTTTCCTTTTTGCTTATAGGCGAAACTCTAACGTAGTCTTCATATTCTTCCTTGACTAAAAAGATTCTATTCTTGTAACGAGACCAAGCCACAAATGGATCTAACCTCTCAGTAAGCTGGACTTTTGCCTCACCAATCAACAGTTTTTCTCCAGAAACGTAAAAGACAATTATGGAATCATTAGGCAAATTCAACTTGGTAAACTTCACAAATACATTTCGATTGCCATCAAACAAGTCTGAAACGTGTTTACGTAGAACAGGAAATATAGCCCCAAATATTTTGATCCGTCTAGATTGTCCAGACAAAATAGTCCATCCCCACGGTATTGGCAATAATTTAGAGCGAACTTCCTTTATATGTTGTGTTGCAAACCAAGAAGGCGTTACACCTTTTCCGTGTACTATGATATCTAGGAGTTATTCCGACGGAAATTGCAGTGTAAAAAATTGTTACCGTGATGTTCCCTTGACTAGCAATGTAAGATAGAGCTGCGGTTACAACGTTTACCACAGCTATAGCCGCCGAAAGCTTTACCTTGAATTAAAATCGTTCTCGACTTTGCACCTCCCTGTCCAGCTTTAAAGTGTGAGGTTAAGCAAACTCAGGCTTATTCTCCTCAGGCTTATCAGCCTTTTCAAGCGGTAAGCCCATATCAACCAAAATGTTCCCGAGTTCTTTGGAGAAGAAGGTTGATTGTTTGAGTGGTGAGGTAAGACTCTTCGTAGAAAAGGAGTTGTCGTGATGTCATCAAAGTATTTGCCTCCGGATGAGTGGGATGTCCTCGATACGTTATTAGGGCGCATCGGTTTCGGCGGTTACTACGACTTGCTCGAGTGCTTGAATATGATTGCGTCCGATTTATCTAAAATCGCGGGACTCGAGTTTAAGCGGCAAAATAACTTGTGCGATGCGGTTACGACAATTTCGGGTCTCGTTACGGTAATCAAAAGGAGGGATAAATGAAAAATGAAAATAATCAATATAGATTGCTCAAAGAACAAAACTGCGTATGATTGCCTAAAAAGTGAGTGTGATTACGCTGAAGCAGATTCTGGGGCGTTTTATTGTAATAAACCAAAGGGAACTTTGTTCGGAAAAAGAACTGAAGAGGGATAATGTATGAATGTTCTTAGTTGGTTAGTAACCTATCCATTTCGTAGATTACTGCTAGAACTCAGGTATCGTAGAACCATTAAAAAATATTAATGGTTTGGAAACTTGAGGGATTAAATTTACGCAAAACTGACCTGTTATAGTGTAGAGGGATAATGTTCAATGAAGCCGATTAGAAGTATTGAGGAATTTGAGGAAATTCTTGAACGTGCAAAAAAGAAACAAGAGAAAGGAGAAATGAAAAAGGAGGGAAATGATAGTTGATAGTAGATAACCCAGAGAGGCCCTGGATTTGGGTGCATCCATCAAAACCCGCGAAGCCCAAACGGGGTAGGCAAGCTATCAAAGACTATTTCGAGCATTACGGCAAATGGCTGATATTTAGCAGTGATGGCTCTTATCTCGACGAATTGGCCAGGAACCTGGATCCCTACGTTGAGAGGGGCGAAATAGACTCGGTGAAGTATAACCGCGAATCCTCATCCCCTAACTACAAGGGCCTCGTCATGTGTGTCTACTGTGACGATAGGGAGAAAGAGAGGGTTTGGGAAGTTCTGAATAGCCTCGGTGTGGCCAGGCGAATATGGAAGTATGATCGTCAGACATTCGAAGACTGGCACCCCGGCGGCCGTCTACGCGAGAAGGCTGAAAGGGCAGGCGATAGGTGAGGGCTGATGGGGTCTCGGGTTCAAATCCTGACAGTTCACGAAGAGTCTCTATACATTCTAAGGCAAACTTGTTAAACTTGTCTTTATTCAAAGCAAAATACTGAAAAATTCTATTTCCTCGCTCTCGGAGGAGTAGGCACAATTGCATTGGTTGACTGAACTGCATAGAAAGGATAGCCAAATGGGTCATATTTTCCTTTTGCTCTTCTTACCGAAGAAACAATTAGCTTGATTTTAAATTCCACTCCATCATCTGTTTTGTAAATGTTCCAATCCTCATTGAAGGGTTGAAATTCTATCTCTTCTGTGAGTATTTTATTTAGCGCGCTGGGGGGAATAGGTGGAGTAGGTTCTCCCATAAGTGCAGCAGGGCATTCCGAGACCACAAGAATATTCTGAAAAGTCAGTTGAAGCTCATCTATACGAGCCTTCTGAGGTGGTTGCATTCCTTTTGGAACTCCAATCATTGGAGGTTCTTTCAGCTTGATAATCTTAGGTCTCAAAATCTTGGTAAGAATTGCCCTCATTCTCAACGTTACACGGTGACTTCCCTCAATTATCTCATATTCGTTCCAGTTTTCTTTCTTTACTTTGAAGTTGACTTCATCAAATTGTTTTATCAATTCCTATACACCTCTGGAATAATAAGGGGTCTGACGGCTCCACGTACACCTCTGAAATCATCATCGAAAGTAGCTATTGCCTCAGCATTTACAGAATTGGCAAAAGCGAGGTGAAGTGCATCAGCTCCTTTCAAATAGTGCCATTTACCATCATGCCTTCCTAATGAAGGCACGTCCCTCTCAATCATGCTTTCACAATCTGCAAAAACAGCATGCTTTGTTGCCAAAGAGTCTGAGTCATATAGCACGATTCCCATCTGAGTTATGAATTGCTCCAGTTTCGCTTTTATGGCTGATATTTCTGAAGATGTTACTTGGGTGTTTTTCTTTTTGCATAAGACTCCTCTGGTTACAGCTAGATATTCAGCAATAGTGAAGGTCGTGACAATTCCAATGTATTTTCCTTTTTCTACATCCTTAAGGAACAAAGCTGATTTACGAGAAAGGAAGACTGTTGGGGAATATAAAAAATGATAGACAAAAATCATCGTGTCAATGTATACTGCTTTAGGAGTCTGTCTTCTAATCAGAGTTCATGCCTCTTTCGTTCAATCTCTTTCATGTCTTCCTCACTTAGGTCTTTCAGCGCTGGGAAAACTTCTGACAAGCAACCTTTGAATCTCTCTGTAGCTCCCCTTGATGCACGATGCCAAGATTTTACGGGTTTAGGCAAGTTGATTATTCGGTCATAAACTCCAGCTTGAGTGATTGACGAAGGATTCAGAAACTCAATTCTTGGCAAAAAGTCATTTGTTACTGGTGATTCACTACGAGGATTGTTTACACTCGGCTCTTGATAAATTAGCTTCCTTTCGATGTTCACTTCAGCATTGACCGACATTTCTTTTTCCTCTACATTCATTGTTAAAGAACAATTTTATTCTTATTACCTAAGAATATATATCTTCAATATTAATTTGTCTATCTAAATTGGTCGATTTCTAGCAGCTCCGCCTTGATGCAGTATCTGAGGTAGTGGTAGATTTTTTTGGTGTCGAAGTGGAGGCTGCTGTGGTAGAGCTGATAGACGTTTCTGACGTTTCTTCTGAACATATTAAGAAACTTTATGATCTCATGCAGGTCGCAAAACTTGGAGCCTTTCTTGGGGCCACGCTGCAACAAAATCACTCACTTAGTCTTCTCTTGGGCTTCCTCAGCTTTTTGTGCATTGTTGGAGTTTGGTTTCGATTATGTTGCTGCGGCTTCTGTTTTGTTCTTTTGCTTCATCATCAAGTTGTTGCAGAAGGTTTGATGAAATGTAGATTGTGATCGTTTGTTTACGTATATTTGTAGCTGATTTTGTTTGAATATATTTTTTCTGTTAAACTCCAAGAGAAGAGGTTTGATTGTTTTTTGCTAATAATGTTTCTGGGCGCAGCGTCAGCAGCGTCGCAATGTGCTTTAGGCAAAAAATACGTGTGTTGTCCTGTCAAGAACAACTTCTTACTCGTCAAATAAAATGTCCACTTTTGAACTCGTCACTTTTTCTCATCTTTGCCTTCGGTTGGAATATTCGGATGAACAAACGATATTGGGTCTAAATCCACCCCGCAGGACAGTCCGAGAGCGGGAGTAGCTAACCCCTGTCCTGGCGATTCTGGACTTCTGCCCTATCCTGCACCCTTTTCTCGAGGAACTCAAGAGCCTTGTCGACCTTAGCCTCTATCTGCCTATAGTTTACATACTCAGCGAAACGCTTCTGATACAGTCCGCTGGTCTGAATGAGGGTCCGTAGCCTCATGATCTCGGTTTTTGAGAGTCCCGGCTTTTCAAGAGCCTTCATGGCCGCAGCCACCTTTAGAAGAGCCTCTTCAACGCTCGGCAGATCCTTAGGCAACACCAAAGTAGAAGAAAAAAACGCGTTATTTTCAGTCTTTTTTTCTTCTACCAACCCGAGTTTAATCATCTTTTGCCGGATAGCATTCTCTGTTTTCCCCAGCACCTTCGCAACTACCTTAACAGATTTGCCCGCCTGCAGCAGCTCCCTCAGCTGCTTCTCCAGCTCAACTGTCCAAGGCTTCCCCTTCGGCATACGATTCACTTCCTCCCCGCTTGTTTGATTTGCTGCTCATAGAATGCGACCCGAGACTTCAGATATCTTACATACTCGTGAAATAATCGTTGATACGCCTTTGCATCCTTGATCACGCGCCACTGCTGCTGGATCTCCGCCCTCGACAAGCCGGGCTGCGAAAGGGTCTTCAACGCATCGCCAAGAGTCTTAAGCTCCTCTACCGGATGCCCGAGTTCAATAATCAGCTTTTGTTTTTGCGGCACCGGATATCCCCTTCTTTTCTATTGCCTTCTGCTTCTGCTGTCTCCAGTAACGCCGTAGAGGAGAATCGCTTAAGCGCGGACGCCCAGTTCTTTTCTGCGGGCTGTTATGGTTTTTATCCATTCAAAAGACTAAACTATACCTTTAAAGGAACAAACATAAAAGATTTTCTTGGAAAACAGCGAGAAACATATACCCCCCAAGGTGTGAGCAACTCGCCTGCTTCTGTTCATGAGCTCCAATGAGACTCTTCGCAAAGGATAGTATCAAGCTCGTTGAAGCAGGTGAAAGCATCAAAGAGATCGCTTCTAAGATGGGGAAAAGTCAGGGATCTGTCAGGCGTAAGATTGAGAGGATGAGGCTAGAAGTAGTCGTCCCGAAGGCTACAGATTCGCAGACGACTACTTCTAATGATAGTTTTGCCTAAGTAATTGGATGAGCTGCTATACTGTACGGGCATTCTTATTCTGTTCCGGAGCAGCTTTACGAAGAGGCTACCTCCTCAGCCCAGAACCCTTCTCAAGAACCCCCAAAAGCCTGTTCCCCCTTAACTTGGCAAAAAAGGGGGATTTTTTAATTGTCCCCTGTTTCTGGAATTTGCGCTAGAACAGTTCAAAGAAATTGTAGAAGATTTAGAGAGC
>Ga0307421_1002549_pt1 | contig 10167 bp, 4 predicted proteins | sample SalMarWE160270MG_FD_202163 | JGI IMG/M metagenome (GOLD analysis project Ga0307421, IMG submission 202163) | Salt marsh sediment microbial communities from the Plum Island Ecosystem LTER, Massachusetts, United States - WE1602-70 | ecosystem: Environmental > Aquatic > Marine > Intertidal zone >...
CCCGCACCTTGGGGCTGTGCGATGCCGATGCGTGGAAGTAGGACCGCACCCGGCTGCGCAGGTCGGTCGCCTTGCCGACGTAGATCACGACGCCGGCGGCGTCGCGCATGAGGTAGACGCCTGGTCTGCGCGGGAGAGTGCCTATCTGGGTTCTGATGTGGTCGACGTGGTCCATGCTCAACCGGGCTCTTGGTGTCTCCTACGGTCCGACGGCGATCTCGCCCAGCGCCAACGAATCGCCGATCTGCTCGCCCCCGACTGTGACGACAAGGCGTTCGCCCGAGAGGCGGTACATCCCCACCCTGACCTCGTACTGCCCCGGCGGCAGGCCCGCGGGCAGGAACACGCCGTGCATATCGGCGATCGTCTCGCCCCGCTGCCAGCCGACAGTGGGCCGGAGCCAACCCGCCGGCTCGGCATCGTTCTGGGCGACCAACAAGCCATTCGCGTCCACAACATGCACGAATACCTTCAGCCGTTCTTCAATCTCTCCCAGGGCCCGCCAATACAGGGCCACCGGGACTGCGTCGCCCGGCGCGAACTGACGGCGCGGCGCGCTGAATCCCTGCAGGGCAATCTGTTCTCCCAGCGTCGCGTCGACTGCAGTAGGCTCAGATCCAGCAAGGAAGACGCTCCCGGGGCGGTAGATCCTGACGTATTCGAGCCCGTTGATCCAGATCGTGTGCTCGGGCTCCTGCCAACTGAGGAACCCCAAGAGCTCTGGCGGAAGGCCCAGTTGCCACTGATGGACATAGGTGACCGCATAGTCCGAATTGAGGACCCTCTGGAAGTCCATCTGTGCCTGATCCGGACCAGCCTTGAGGCGCGTGCTGCTGCCGTCGAAGAAGTAGGAGAGACAGCCGCTGTTGTACCAGGACGCGACCCGTAGCTCATCCGAGTCCGACTTGGCGGCGAGGTAGCGGCCCGCCTGGTCGAGACCCTCGCCCCACCCTATCTGCACCACACCCAGCGCTGTGCTGCCCCCGCCGACAAGCGGGTTGTAGTAGCTCAGGTAGTAGGGGAACGTGACCGCAGCAGCGAGGAGCTGCAGTGCCACGACAGCACCCAGAGCGATGGAGGTTGTGTGCCTGGGAGCAGTACCTGCCAGTCTCTCATGCGCCCAGCGAGCTATCGATACCCACCCCAGTCCTGCTACCACGTCCAGAGGCGCGAACACGGGAAGCAGGTAACGATCACCCTTCTTTGTCGCCACGGTTATCAGAATGGCGAACACGGCCGCAAACAGCACGAGTCCGCCAACTGCTCGTCGCCACTCCGGGCGGTCTAGCGGCGAACGCCTCAAGGCGACGGCCAGGCCCGCTGCGATCAGCCCAAGCAGAGTGGCCGGCGTGCTGCGCCACAGATAGACAAGCGGATAGTAGTAGAAGTAGGATGCCCCCAACCTCCCGGCCGAGACAGCGCTGCCGTTGAAGAAGACCGCTGCGCTGTGGCCCTCTCCGGCGTAGCCGGTCGCGGCGGCGAGGACGTTGGAGAGCGCCTCCACGGGTTGTACCCACATGGCTGGCCAGAGGAGCACCGTGACGGCCAATCCGATCCCTCCCCACGCCACCAGTGGCCTCACCACTCGGGATACAACGGCAGGGAGTCCGGGGGCGCTCTCCGATCTGTGCCACACGACGGCCTCTGCAACCGCTGCCAGCCCGACGGCCGGCAGCAGGAACAGCCCAGGCGCCTTCGTCAACCAGCTGAGTCCTGCTGCAGCGCCAGAGATGACCAGATCCAGTCTGCGGCGGCTACGCAGGTACGCCAAGAAGCCAAGCAGGGCAAGCAGCATCAAGCTGCTGAGAAGTCCGTCCAGGTGGAGCAGCCGAGAATGCGCGACGTGGAAAGGGTCGAAGGCAACCAGCAGAATGCCTACCAGTCCGGAGAGCGGGCCCAGCAGGCGCCTGGCCAACAAGAAGGCCACCACAAGCACGAGGCAGTTGGCAAGGACGATGAAGAGGCGGCCTGCCGAGAGTACGTCGAGCGGCTCCAGATCGTTGTCCGCCAGCGCACGCTCGTATCCAGCTCTGTCGGTCTCTCCCGCGCAGCTGCCAGGGTACTCGGGGAAGCGCAACAGGATGCCAGCCGCCCCGGCCCACATCGTCGTCACACCGGGGTGCTCGCTTTGATACGTGTCTGCATACTCTCCGCTGGCCAGAGCGCAGAGGAAGTTGGCGGAACGGGTGAGCCACTTGGGCTCGTCGATAGTGGCGAAGGCATCGAGTGCTGGGACGCGAGGCCCGAGAACAGCGAGGATGACAATGCTGAGCATGACCGCAGTGCGGCAACCAGCCTGCGAATGGGCGCCCGTGCAGTCATTTGACATTGTGAGTCCAATGAGACCTGGTGATCACTAGCTCCCCCCGTACATTGATACAATCCTGTGCGTGATCACATCGTAGGCGTCGTACGCGAGAAGGAAGAGCACAGCCACCGTCAAGACGGTCGTCAGGCTGACGCTTCTGCCCCGGAAGGCTACCCGCGCCACCTCTCCGTACAGCCGATAGATGACAACGGACAAGCCGAACATCAGGGGCAGGAACTGGGCCAGCGGAAGGCGATTTCCCGAGCAGATCGGCGTGAACCAGGCATAGAGCAATAGGTATGCGGCGAAGTAGAGCGCGTTGAACAGCCACAGGAAGCGATGCTGGAGCAGGAGTCTCCGGGTGTGTCGGTGGTAGGCAAGGGCGAGAATCAGCGCTGATACCAGATAGACAACCTCGTACTTGAAGTACCCATAGGACTGGACAGCCTGTCTGAAGAGCGCCTCGAGGCCATTCGTGACGCGACCGATGATCTCCGCCGGGGTGTGCTCACGCAGGTACTTGCCGGCGCTCGGTATCATCTCCGGTGGCATGTCGGGCCAGCCGTAGCGATCGCCGTGGGCTCGAGTTCCTTCCTTGGCTTCATCCCAGGAGTCGTACCAAAGGTAGAACGTGGAGTTCACGTTGTAGAAGTACTGGCCGTAGACCCGCTTGCTGTTGACCAAGTAGGGTCCCACAGTCAGCAAGAAGGCGAGACCAACACATACCCAGGTCGCCACGTGGGACCGTATGCCCTTCTGACCGACCGCGCTGGCTTGGCCGGTGCTTCGCGTCCTTCGGGTGGTGTGCAGTCCGTAGGCCAGCTCGAGCGCACCGACGACGAAGAACAGGGCCAGCCCTGGGATGACCGAGGCCTTGGTGAGATGGGAGAGCCCGAGTAGCGCGCCGGCGGCTACGCCCTCCTTCCAGCTGGGTCGATGTAGCAGGCGGTTCATCAGCAGGAAGGAGAAGAAGTTGAGGGTGTAGAAGAGGATCTCTGCCTGGAAGTAGCCGGCCTTGAAGACCAAGACTGTGAACGCCACTATGAGAGTCAGAGCGATCGCTGCGGCCGCGGGGAGGTGGCAACGCAGCATGGCGAACAACCCGATCAGGCAACAAACCGATAGCGCGATGTTGAGCGCCTTGCCGCGGGCGAACCATTCTTCGGCTGTGGCGCCTGGATCATAGGCCAACGACTGTAGGATGGGATAGAGGGGCATGCGGTTGCGATCCCCCACGTACGTGTAGTTCGACTCCGCCAGTGACCTGGCGTATCCCATGTACGCAGACTGGTCTGTGCTGCCTCGGTCCAGATTGACCACACGCGCGTGGCGCAAAGCGGCCGACACGTACACTACCATCAGTGCAGCAGCGCCCAGCGCAGGTGCTAGCCGTGTGATAGCAGTCCTCAGGCGACTTCTGTCCTCGTCTCGCCTCGTAGTTGGGCTCAATGCGCTTCCGTGGCCGATCATCATGAACTGGTCAACGTGATACCACCTCGACCTCGCCGAGAACTATCCGATCCTCAGGCAGGCGGGTTCCGTCCTGCATCAGGGCAGGGAGACGCTCGACAGTCAGGCCTTCATACATGCCGACCGTGAGTGTGTACGCTCCGGGGGGCAAGCCCTGGTCGATGAACAGCATGTGGTCATCGCGGACCACTTCGGACGGCAGCCAGGTCGCCACCGGCCGCGTCCAGTACGCCGGCACTCCGTCGTGCTGTGCAACCAGCAAGCCATCCTGGCTCAGGAGATGTACAAAGACATGCAGGTCCTCGGATGCCGTCCCGTCCGATCGCCAGAACAGCGCTACGTTCAGCGCCTCGCCGGGCGAGGTCTCGACAGAGGTCACCTGGAATTCTGCGAGCCAGATGTGGTCGCCCAGCTGGACGTCGACCGGCTGCCTGTCGGGCGGAAACGGATCAGCCCGCGGGGCCTGGGTTCCGTAGACCAAGACCCAGTCATCGCCATACAACGGGGTTGGCAGGGCTTGAATCCACGCTGACCAGACACCCATTTCGTCGTATCTGAAGAAATGCCGGTGCAGGATCAGATAGCGGATCCCCTGAGCTGAGAGCGATGACAGCTGCTCTCCGATATCGAGTTCTGGAGAAGGGATGACCCTGGCGCGGAGCGGTCCGAGGAGGGGGTGAGCGTCAACGAATGCGTAGGCGTCTGAGGGCGTGCGCGAGACATGGCCGTCCACGATCTTCTTGCCATGCGTCATCTGGCAGTACATATAGTACTTGGCCTCCAGCCGACCCATGGGAACGTCTGCGACAGCGAACTCCCCCTCTTCCTCAGCAATGAGCGCCAAGTACGGCGAGCAGTAGGGCTGGGTCGTCGGGAACGGGCGTACGAGATACTCAAACGTGATGCAGCCCGTCACGCCGGCTATCGTTAGTGCAGCCAGCCATGCGTGTCTCGACTTTGCCCAATCACATGCCTTTTGGGCGCCGAAGCCAACCAGCACGGCGAAGGCAAGGAAGAGAAGGACATTCAGTCGGAAGGCATGGCGCTGCAGCTCAATGATCGGTCTGGCCCAGGGCAGGTGGAAGTCGTGGAGCGGTGTCCCGCCCCACGTGATCTGCGGTCCGAGCGACACCACGAACACAATCAGGCCCAGCAGCACCCAGAAGCGGGTCTTGCGGCGAGCCTTCGTTGCACCAAGGAGCGCGACCGCCAAACATGAGTAGCCGAGGTAGCCCGGGCGCTTCTGAGCGTAGCCGATCTGTTGATTGATGCTCTCCACCAGCGGTCCGAGTAGCGGATGACGTTGGTTGGGGACAAAGAACGTCAGTAGATCGTTGCCCAACCCCTCGTCCAATGAGACGGCCATGTACTCGGTGTCGGTGGTCACATGCTCGAAAACGATGGGTAGGAGAAGCGGGGCGATCGAGAGGCTGGCCACGAGTCCTGCGACCAGCAACCAGCGCCACGCATTAGCGCGCCACTCGGAACGGGCCAGGAGGAGTCCGTACAGGAGATAGACCAAGATGAAGCCAATGAGCATGACCATGAGGTGCCAGCTGGAGAGAGCGGTCAGCACGAACCACAGCGCGGCCAATAGGGCGAGCCTGGCTGGCTTACCGGGTCCGCGCTGGGTGATCCGGAATAGAGCGAGCACGAAGAGCGGGATCCACTGGGTGGAAACGATGTCAGGATGCGCGCTTTCGTACATGTGGTAAGGGTGGAAGGCATACACCAGGCCAGCGATGAAGCTGGCAGGCGTGGAGCCAGTGAGGTGTCTGGCCAGCAGAAACATGCCGTAGGCTGACAGAGGATAGGCCAGCAGGATTGCCAGGTTGTAGGCAACAAACCGGCTAGACACCAGACTGAGCAGCAAGGACAAGGCGGTTGTGACGTGACTGAAGCTGTGGAAGATCAGGCTCGTGCCGTTGGGATAGAGGATGTAGTCTGTGTGGTATAGGTCGAGCTCCTCGACGAGCGCTTTCCTTGTCCACCAGTCCGCCCACGGGTTTATGTACACGTCTGTGCTCTCGCCGGCCAGTGCGGAGTCGATCGTGGCGGGCAGGGGCCAGGTGAGGGTCACGGTGAGCAAGGTGTAAGCAGCAAGTACCCCGGCATACCGCAGCACGCGGGCTCTACAGATTCTAGTCACGCTCTACATCTCCATAGCTCAAACCGGCGCAAGGTCTCATCGCTCAAGGTCTTTCCAGGTCCACGGGTTGAAGGATCACCATGTCGCGCGCGAACCGGCCGCCGTCGGTGTCCACGGCAGGCAGCCGAGCCATAGTGGCATAGTCGTAGATACCCACCGATAGGACGTACTCACCGGCCGGCAACCCCGGTTCGGTGAACACCAGGTGGTTGTCTCGAACAACATCGCCCACCGCCCAGCTGGACACAGGCCTGGTCCCGTATCCCGGCACGCCGTCGTGCTGCGCAGCCAACCTCCCGTCGTCTCCGAGGATTTGCACGAAGACGTGAAGATCCTCGGAGAGCTCCTTGCGGCATTCCCAGTACAGAGTCACACTCAGCACAGCCCCGGGCTCCTTTGGGCCATCTTGCAGCGAATAGCCCAGCATGCTGATGCCGTCCCCAAATGCGACTCGATGCGGGATCGTCGGATGCCCACTGCTCTCACCACGCCCGGCCGGATCGGTTGTGTATGCCAGCAACCATTCGTCCGCATAGGCGGGCGTCGGGAGGAGATCAATCCATTCGCGCCAGCTATCAGTCTCGCCGGCAGAGGGCAGCTGCCTGTGTAGCACCACATACTGTATCCGTTCAGCCAAGAGGGCGGCAAGACGCTCGTCGATGTTGAGGTCAGCTGGTGGCGGCGCGCCTTCGCGCAGCGCTGCAAGCAGGGAGTCCGATTCAACGAAGGCATAGGCATCGTATGGCGTTCGTGACACGTGTCCATCCAGTATAGGCTGCCCATGCATCGTCTGCAGGTACATGTAGTACTTGGCAGGCTGCCGTCCCATGGGGAAGTCCGCCACCGCGAGATTCTCGGTTCCCTGCTGGGCCAGATAGCGAACGAATGGTGAGTTCAAGGGCTCGGTGGTGGGGAACGGGATCACCAAGTACTCAGCCAGGATGAGGACGCCGAGGGCGGCGAGCAATCCGCCCTTCACGGCGGTGCCTCGTCCAGACAGGGCATTCGACAGGCGCCGCACTCCGAACGCCGCAAGCAGACCAAGTGAGAAGAAGACAAGGACGTTCAGACGGAATGGGTTGCGTAGCAGCGCGACTATAGGCCGCGCCCACGGCAGGTCGAAGCTGTGCAGCGGCGCGCCTCCCCACTCGACGCGCAGGCCGAGCGATGCTATAAGGAACAGGCCGCCCGACAGCCACCAGAACCGGGTTCCGCGCCGCGATCCCAGTGCGCCGAGCAGCGCCAGCCCAAGGGCCGCGTAGCCCAGATAGCCCGGCCGCCTAGTCGAGAATCCGATCTGGTCGTGAAGCCCCGGAACGAGCCAGCTCAGCGGATGGCGGTGGTTGGGGATGAAGAGGCTCATCAGGTCGTTGCCGATCCCATCCTCGGCACTCACGGCCATGTATGCCGCGTCGCCTGCCAGCTGCTCGAGTACCATCGGGTAGAGGAAGGGGATCAGGACGACAGCGGTAATCGCGCCAAGCAAAGCCAGGCGAGCTAGTGCTCGCGGCGGCCACGCGCGCCTGGCAACCAGCCTGTCGTAAGCGAGATAGAGGATCGCCAGACAGGCGAGCATCACCATCAGATGCCAGCTGGACAGAGCGGTCAGCACGAACCAGAGCGCGGCCAGGAGTACGTGGCTCAGCCAACGCTTGCCCCGGGCGTCGAGCATCCGCGTAAGCGAAAGGATGAAGAGCGGCATCCACTGTGTCGATACTATGACCGGATGAGCGCTCTCGAAGATGTGGTAGGGTTGAAAGGCGTACACGAGCCCTGCCACGAAGGCTGCCGCGCTGCAGCCGGTTAGCTCTTTCGCCAGTAGATACATAGCGATGGCGGACAGGGGATAGGCCAGCAGGATCATCACGTTGTAGGCGGCAATCTGGCCAATGACGGGTGCCAGCAGAAGCGAGATCGCGGAGTTCGGATAGCTGAAGCTGTGGAATACCAGGCTTGTGCCTGTGGGGTAGAAGATGTAGTTGGTGTGGTACAGGTCGAGCCCCTCGGAGAGCGCCTTCTTCGTCCACCAGTCTACCCATTGGTTCATATACACGTCGCTGCTGCTGCCCGCAAGCCTTCCTCCGAGGTCGTCCAGGAGTGGCCAGGCCAGCGCTGCTGTCAGCGCCGTATACACGACGAAGACGGCGAGGTTGCGTGCAGCCGTTGGTATGGGGCTCCTGGTCATGCCGGCTCCTTGCGAAAGTCCAACTCCGCCGCTGCTCGTCTTGGCGGTCGCTCAGGGGACGACCGTAATCTGGCCCAAGCTCACTGAATCGCCAGCCGCCGCTCCTTCAACGTTGACCGTGAGCCTCTCGCCGGAATGCCGATACATCCCTGCGACGATGGTGTACTCCCCTGGGGAGAGGTCGTCCGGCAGCACGAGACCGTGCCGATCCGTCACCCGCTCCCCCTGCCGCCATGTGTCGGTCGGACGGAGCCATGCGAACGGCTCGGCATCGTGCTGGGAGGCCACCCTCCCCGCATCATCGAGAAGGTGGACGAATACCTTGTATCGCTCGCCTGGTGGCTGGAGAGCTCGCCATTCGAACGCGACGGGCAGATGTTCCCTGCTCCGACCACATGGCGGGGTAGGCTGAAGCGCTCGAGCAGTATACTCCCGCCGAGTATGGCGTCAACTTCGTTAGTGGCGGTGGCGACCGCGAACACATCCCCGGGGTTGTACACTCTCGCGTATTCCAGACCGTTGATCCAGATCGAGTGCTCTGGCTCCTGCAGAGCAAGGTAGTCGAGCAGCTGGCCCGGCACATCCCGCTGCCATTGATGGACATAGATGACGACGTGGTCGCTGTTGCGCAATTGCTGGAAGGCCAAGGAGTCCCAAGACTCGGTGGGCGGTATGTCCCGGCTGTTGGCCTCAAAGAAGTACGAGAAACTGCCCATGTTGTGCCACGAGAACACCCATAGCGGACCGGCCGCGAGCTTCTCGTTCAGGTATCGGGCTGCCTGGTCGAGCCCCTCGCCCCAGCCGATCTGGACGACCGCTGGCGCCCCCTCCGCCCCGCCCAGTAGCGGGTTGTAGTAGCTGAGGTAGTACGGGAAGGTTGGAGCTGCGACCCCAACCTGTGCTATCAAAGCGGCGGCGAGCGTGGTGGCAGCGGCTCCCCGCGCTAACCGCCCCCGCCCGGCTTGCCTGAGCCACGAGGTAGCGGCTGCCCACCCCACCCCGGCGGCCAGCATCAGTGGACCGTACGCTGGCAGGAGATAGCGGTCACCCTTCTTCGCGCCGACGGTGACAAACCCAGTGTAGATCAGGGCGAGGAGAAGGATCGAGGGCACCCCAGAGATGTGTTGCCGGCAATGGGAGCGACGTCTGGCCAGCAGGGCGACGCCCGCTGCGACGAGCCCCACGATCGCCGTGGGCGTGGTGTGCCACAGGAAGGTGAGCGGGTAGTAGTACCAGAACGCTGCGCCAAGCCGACCGTCAGGAACCACGACACCGTTGAAGAAGACAGGACTGCCGTGCCCGGAAGCAGCGTAGCCGCCTGGAACGAGGTCCGAACTCGGAAACAGCATGTGGTCATCATGAACGATCTCGCCGACCTGCCACGTTGACACAGGTCTGGTCGAGTATGCAGGGATCCCGTCGTGCTGGGCTACCAGTTGCCCCGTCGCGCTGAGGAGATGGACAAAGACGTGATAGTCGCTCGACAGAGGGCCATTTGACACCCAGTACAGAGTGAGCAAGATTGGCTCACCAGCATGCACCGAGGCGCTGCGCAAGGTGTATCCCACAAGGCTGACGTCTTCTCCCAGGCTCACGTCGACAACGTGGGCCGGCTTCTCCGCGTCGCCTTCCCCGATCTCGCTGCCGGTCAGGTGGTAGGCCACGAGCCATTCATCCGCATAGAAGGGTGTGGGGAAAGCATCCATCCAGGATGGCCAACTTGACATGCCGTCCGCGTTGGGCAGTTTCTTGTGGAGGATCACGAAGTTGATTCCCTGGGCCGACAGGGCGGACAGCTCGCCCGCGATGTCGATTCCAAGGCCTGGGCCCGCATCTGCATAGAGTGCGGAGAGCAGGGGATTGGACAGGACAAAGTCATATGCGTTGTCTGGCGTACGGGACACGTGACCATCCAGCATGGGTGCGCCATAGAACGTCTGCAAGTACATGTAGTACTTGGCTGGCTGGCGACCCATCGGGAAGTCGGCCACTGCCAGGCCTTTGTCTTCTTGTTGCGCCAGATACTGGATGAATGGTGAGTACTGAGGCTCGGTC
>Ga0307421_1002552_pt1 | contig 10149 bp, 10 predicted proteins | sample SalMarWE160270MG_FD_202163 | JGI IMG/M metagenome (GOLD analysis project Ga0307421, IMG submission 202163) | Salt marsh sediment microbial communities from the Plum Island Ecosystem LTER, Massachusetts, United States - WE1602-70 | ecosystem: Environmental > Aquatic > Marine > Intertidal zone >...
GACAGCGGAGGTAATCCTGCGAATAGTCGGTTATGGTTACCCGCCGGAGGCGATAGTCAAATGCAAATCGCAAGGAGGAAATGCCTACTGTGATAATGTCAAATTTGCCTGGCGGTTCTTCCCGCGATACATCGCACGGGAATTTGAACCGTTTGTCTTCTCTGCGGATAAGCCGGACAAAACTTATCGTGTCTTTGTGTTAGGTGAATCAGCAGCAGCAGGAACACCGGACGCGGCATTTTGTTTCGGGCGGATTCTACAGGTAATGTTACGTCAGAAGTATCTACAGGAAAATTCCGAAGTCATTACCGCTGCAATGCCGGCTATTAACTCCCATGTGGTTTTAGAAATAGCAAAAGACTGCGCCCGGCACCAGCCCGACCTTTTCATCGTATATCTCGGTAACAATGAGGTTGTCGGACCGTATGGGCCAGGAACTATCTTTGGCCGGTTTTCAGCCAACTTACGTCTAATACGTCTCGCAATTGCAATTAAAGCTACGAAACTAGGGCAATTGCTGACAAATCTATTCGAGGTAGTAAGCACTGGAAGAAACAGGCCGGCGGACTGGCGCGGGATGGAAATGTTTCTGGGTAAACAGGTGCGAGCGGACGATCCGGCAAAAACAGTGCCGGACCTGGACATCGTTTACCGGCACTTTCAAAGAAATTTGCAAGATATCCTCAAACTTTCCTGCAACAGCAAAACAAAAATTATTTTTTGCACGGTGGCCAGCAACTTAAAAGACAATCCGCCATTCGCTTCCCTTCATCGGCTGAATCTAACAGAATCTGATAAGCAAAAGTGGGACGAGATTTACCAGCGGGGCATAAAATATGAATCAGCCGGTGATTACATAAAAGCGATTGAACAATATTTGTCCGCTGCCCAAATTGATGATGGCTTCGCGGATTTACAGTTCCGCCTGGGCCGATGTTACTGGGCAATTGGAGAGTATGACAAGGCCAAAAAGGAATATATTCGAGCGCGTGACCTGGACACGCTCAGGTTTCGCGCTGATACAAAGATAAACGAGATTATTCGCCATACAGCCGGCAACAGGACTGCCGATGGTGTTTATCTGGTGGATACCGTCAAAATTTTTGAAAGCAAAAGTCCACACGAAACCCCGGGTGAGGAAATTTTCTATGAGCACGTTCATATGAATTTCAACGGCAATTATACTCTGGCCAAAGCTGTTTTTAAGCAGGTCGAAGAGATACTTCCGGAGCGGATAAAACGGCACGAGACAGATGAACGGCTATTGCCTACCGAGGCAGAATGTGCACAACATTTAGCATACACGGACTGGGACCGATACAAGATTGCCGAGAAGATTCTCAACGACTACATAAAGCAGGCACCGTTCACCAACCAGCTCTACCACGAGGTGCGAGTTGAGCGAATGGGAAAAAAGCTCAAAGAACTTAAAGCTAATTTAACTCCGGATGCAATGGAAAAATCGGCTGCTCAGTATCGTAGCGCGATTCAAAATGACAGCAATGATTGGCGGTTGCATTATAAATATGGCGAGTTATTAGCTGCAGATTTGAATAACTATCGGGCAGCGGCTGAACAATTAGGCTTGGCTCTGGAATATGTGGATTATTACGTAGCATACACGAACCTGGCGATGGTGCTTGCCAGCTTGGGCAATTTCGACGGTGCAATCGCTCACAATCTGAATGCGCTGCGAATCAACCCCACTTTCTCCGATGCACATTATAACCTGGGAAGAATATATCAAGTTCGGGGCAGGCTCGACAAGGCCGCTGAACATTATTCTAAAGCGATTCAATTCGCAGCAGACTATGTGCCGGCATATCTCAGACTGGGAGTAATACTATATCAGCAAGGTAAGATTAACAAGGCAGTCAAATTATACCACAAGGGAGTCCTTGTGGCGCCGAATAACGAGTTGATGCACTACAACCTTGGTTGCCTTTTAGCCAAACAGGGGCACAAACAGGAAGCAATTGAAGAACTTCGGACAGCTTTACAGATAGAACCTAACTCTGTCGAGACGCGCACAGAGCTGGAAAAATTACTAAACAAACGTTATTAATTAAACCGAAATAATTAGCCGTTATACTGTCATTGGCTATTTTCCAGAGTGTGTTCCATATACTGATGCAGAGTCTCTGCGGCTACTTGCTGACCAATGGGTGTCCAGTGCTGGTCATAGGTAAAATAGGCCTGTTGGCCTTCGAGAATTTTCCCACGCAACGGCTCTGTAAGCGATACAAATCCAATAGATTCCCGGCGGCAGAATTCCTCGACGACAGATTCCTGAATTGGCAGGTGTTTTAAGACGATTTCCATCGGTTCATCTTCCGGGGGCAAGTTGTCCTTTTTCAAGGCCATAAACGCACGAAGCTTTTCAGGTGAGAGTTTGTCGCGGACGAGCGGCAAAAGCACATGCGGTTTGTCAGGTGCGTAAACAGTAATCAATCGGATATTGTTTTGAGCGCATATTTCTTTTATGTTACGAATAGTATCCAAAGTTGCCTTACAGCCGGCTGAGTTGATAAATTCTTCCCTGCTTTTGAGATGCGCCAGCAGCCGTTTGACCTTGAAGGCATAGTATTTTGTATCGGGTCCGTCAGGGATGGCCAGAGGGAGCCAGGAAACTGTGTAGAGCGGGTGTGAGGGTTTTATTGGGGCGGTTTTAGGATTGTTTTGCCGGTTAGTGTTTAGGGGCCCGAGGTATCGGATAAAGGCCCTTTCGATGGATTGGCGAAGCGGGGATGTTTTAAAAAGATTACTAAAAGACCAGCTTTCGTCGGATTTTTCGTCAGAAAAGTTGGCGGCTCTAAAATCGTTTCCTTCGTATAGCATACAGACGACTATTTTGGGCGAGAGCTCAAGGCCGAATCTTTTGAGGATTTCCAGGTAGGTAACAGGGTTTCCTGACGACATTCCCAGATTGTAAACGGAGCAGTTGCATTTTTTTGCAAGGAGAACCGGCCAGGCCTGCTCATCGGATACGTGGGAGCCCTCTGTGAATGAATCGCCCAGAACTACTACATCGTATTTTTCGAGGTCGGTTTTGTTGCGGAAACCACGCCTGTCGATAGTCAGTGTGTATTTAATATCGGGGTATCCCGCCGGCGTTGTCGGATAGGAAAAAGCTGTCACAGGGATATCTTTCATAATACCGGAATTTACCGTATTAGGGACACGATGGAAATAGTTGGTCTTTTTGATGTAGTATTGGTTTTGTGTAATTCGCAGAAAAACATCCACTATTACTATTGAAAAGACGACCGACATTGAAACTGCTATAAAGCGGAACCAGTCCTCTTTTGTTCGTTTCTTCTTTTTTGACCAGACGGAGCAGAGAATGAGCACGGTTACGGGGATGAGCAGCAGCAGTGTCGTGAAATGGTCGACGGTGTATCTGCCCAGCAGGATGTCTCTTTCCTGTGCCACGTTATAGGCCAAATCGGAGGGGATTATCCAGAATAATAGGTTAACGATTATCAGAATTGCCGTAATAATCCATTTGTCGAGATTTTTTTTCATAGCTATCCCTGCAAACTGCGCCGATGGTTTGAGCCCGTTTGTTTTGGCAGTTAAATGTCAAAACAGCGGATAAATAAACGGTGCTATTGCGGTGCCGCCGAGCAGAACGAGCAGGCCCAGAAGCAAAAGCACAATCAGTATCGGAAGAAGCCACCACTTTTTACTGTGTTTGAGGAAATACCAAAACTCCGCAAGCAGATTCGCACGTTTTTTTTGAGCAAGCTCTTTAAAACCATCGGGTTGTATTTTTTCTGGCATAATTTTCTCCACATTTTAGAACCGGTGGAAATAGCGGTCCAGCCCTTCGGGCGGTTGGTGTGCAATCCAGTAGCTGTCTGCTTCAGGGTCAAATTTTCGGCCTAACGGGTCCCGACCTAACAACCGAAACGCAAATCCGACCGGAGTCAGCAGCAGAAAGTAAAAAGCCGCTAACAATATAAAGCTGACTATGTATCCAATCGGTAGTGTTATCAATATTAAACTCAGGTAAATTATTCTGGTTGTTTTGATGCTGACAAAGCTGCTTAGAAAAACAATAAGTCCGCCGGCGCAGATAATTGCGCACCACTGTATTGGCAGACCCTTAAGAAAGTAAAGGAGCGCCGAAATAACCGCCGACGCAATCAGAGTAACTATCGCGAAATTGCGAAGCTCTTTCCTGTCCGGATGCCACTTTATCTCAGCCAATGACATTTTTGTTTCCCTCGTTCAGAAACTATCTCAATCCAGTTCGAATTGGGCCTTATATTCATCTATCTGATACTGTTTGGCCTGTGGTTGTTCTTCTTTGTAAAGAATAAGGTTCTCCATAACCAGAACGTCCATATTCGTAGCCATAAAACATCGATACGCATGCTCCGGCGAGCAAACAATTGGTTCGCCCCGGATGTTAAAGCTCGTATTGATAATGACCGGACAACCGGTCTTTTCCTTAAACACACCCATCAAACGGTGTAGTTTCGGATGACGTTCAGCATCGACAGTCTGGATGCGTGCCGAGTAATCCACATGGGTAATGGCCGGCACGACACTTCGTTTCACCTTTAATTTGTCCAGCCCTTTTAGTGATTCTACCGGTATCGAGACCGGCAGACGCTTATTCTCTTTCACCGAGGCAACAAGAAGCATATACGGGCTGTCCTGCCCATCTTTCATCTCAAAATAATTATGCGCATCCTCTCGTAAAACGCACGGTGCAAACGGGCGAAAAGACTCACGGAACTTAATTTTGCGATTCATTATCGATTGCATTTTCTCACTGCGGGCATCACCTATAATACTGCGGCTACCTAAAGCGCGTGGCCCGAATTCCATCCGCCCCTGAAACCACCCGATTACTTTGCCTTCGTTTATCATCTCCGCCACCGTGTCAAACACCTCCTGCTCTCTGGCCAGCACGTGATATTTAGCGTTAATCGAGTCAAGATACTGCCGGATTTGTTCATTGCTGTATTGCGGCCCTAAAAGTGACGCCTTCTGCTTATCATTGCCGTCAGTTTTACGTTCGTTGCCGAGTAACTGATACCATACAAACAGGGCCGCACCAAGAGCTCCCCCGGCATCTCCTGCTGCCGGCTGAATCCAGATACTATCGAACGGCCCCTCGCGAAGGATACGGCCATTACCGACACAGTTCAGGGCGACACCGCCGGCCAGGACGAGATTCTTCATTTCTGTCTGCTGGTGGACATATCTGGCGGCCCGCAGCATAATCTCTTCTGTCACCGCCTGGATGGATGCGGCAATATCCATCTCGCGTTCGGTAAGTGGTGCCTCCACACTGCGAGCAGGTCCCCCGAAAAGCTTCTCGAATTTGGTGCTTATCATCACCATTTTATGGCAGTATGGAAAATATGACATATCCATCCGAAATGAGCCGTCTTCCTTGAGGTCGATGAGTTTCTCCATTATGACATCGTAATATCTCGGCTCGCCATAAGGCGCCAGGCCCATCATCTTATACTCACCTGAGTTGACACGAAAGCCGGTGAAATACGTAAAGGCAGAATACAGAAGTCCCAAAGAATGAGGAAAGTGCATCACCTTGTGCAACTCAATTTTGTTATCTCTCCCAACACCGAAGCTGCCTGTCGCCCATTCACCCACTCCATCCATTGTCAAAATGGCCGCCTCTTCGAAGGGCGAAGGGAAAAAAGCACTTGCAGCGTGGGATTCGTGGTGCTCGGTAAAAACGTATCGGCCTTTGTATTTATGGCCGAGGGCCTTGTCCATTTCTCTCGGCAGATGCAGCTTTTGGCGCAGCCACAACGGCATACCCATCAAAAACTGCCTGAAGCCTCGTGGGGCATAAGCAATGTAGGATTCGAGAAGACGCTCGAATTTCACCAACGGCTTTTCGTAGAAGACCACATAATCAAGCTCTTCCGCACCAAGCCCCCCTGCTTCGAGACAATATTCAACCGCATTTGACGGGAATCGATTGTCGTGTTTTATTCTTGTCCATCGTTCTTCCTGCGCAGCCGCAATGATTTCGCCATCGCGGACAAGGGCCGCTGCACTATCGTGGTAGAACGCCGATATTCCAAGAATATTCATACCGCGTTATTATATGCTGCAACGCCCAAAACGCAAGTCCCGCCCCTTCAGAAGGGGCGGGACAAGTATCCTGCACATCCGAGCCTCTGCCGTGAACCGATACTATTTTGGAAAAGTATTTGCACTCAACGGATTTTTACGGTAAAATCTTGCTTTGTTCTTGCAATTTTTATATAAAACCGTATATTTAGTGATTTCTGTAGCAAAATACGCTTCACGATATACGAAAACAGGAGATATTTGATGTCAAGAGTTTGTTATTTTACAGGTAAGCGAACAACATCGGGCACAAGCATTGCCCGCCGTGGTAAGGCAAAGTATCTTGGTGGTGTTGGCAGGAAAGTTACCGGCATTACCAAGAGAAAGTTTAAGCCCAACATTCAGAAAGTCAGGGCCGTGGTTAACGGCAAGGTCTGCAGGATTAAGGTCTCAGCCAAGGCCATTCATATGGGTCTTGTCCAAAAGCCGCAAAAACGAGATTACAAACCTGCCGAGAAGGCCACCGGTTGAAAAGGTTTTTGCGTGTGAACTATTTACGGCGAGGCGGGTTCTGCCTCGCTTTTTTTGTATAATTTATTTATCCACGAATTAGCACTAATTTACACCAAAAAGTTATGTGTGTAAAAGATGAAAAAATATTATATAAAGACTTATCATATTCTATCGTTGGATTAGCAATGAAAGTTCATAATGAATTAGGAAATGGTTTTCTTGAAAAAGTATATGAAAATGCATTGATGTTGCTTCTTAAACAAGCAAAGATCGAAGCTGAACAACAGTCTCCTATTAATGTTATGTTTCAAGATCAGGTTATTGGTCAGTATTATGCAGACATACTTGTTGATGGAAAGATAATATTGGAATTGAAGACAGTTGACAAAATCGTTGGAGAACATGTATCCCAGGTTATTCATTATTTGAAAGCAACAGGTGTGAAACTGGGTATAATTTTGAACTTTGGCCAAAAGAGTTTTGAATACAAAAGAGTAGTTCTGTAATATTTTACAATTAGTGTTAATACGTGGAAATTCGTGGATAAGAGTATTTAAAAAATGGCGGAAAAAATCGACCAGCAGCAGGTCCGGAAGGTCGCAAAGCTGTCTCGTCTGCAGTTGTCCGAAGCAGAAATCGAGGAATTCACAGGCCAGCTAAGTGCAATTCTTGAATATATGGAAAAGCTCAACGAGCTTGACACCAGCAGTGTAGAGCCGCTCGCACATTGTCTGCCAATCAGCAACGTATTCCGTGCCGATGAAGTCAAAGAACCCCTCGGCACAGAAAAGACCCTTGCAAATGCCCCGCAGCGGGATGGCAGCTTCTTCAAAGTGCCCAAAATACTTGATGATACCAGTAAAGCATAAAACCAAATTCAAAGCACAAAGCACGAAGTTAGGAATCCGAAGCGAATCCCAATGACCGAATTTCAAAAGCATAAAAGTTTTGGTCATTCGAACATTTGAGTTTTGATATTGTTTAGAATTTAGAAATTAGAATTTCGTATTTCATTAGCGATTATGGCGAACGAATTGCTGAATATGGACTGTAAAGAGCTGCGAGACCAAATCGCAGCCGGACAGGTCAAAAGCACCGAAGCCGCAGAATCCGTTTTCAAGGCAATAGAAAAAAATGACCCTGTCCTCGGCACCTACATCAGTACATTCAAACAACAAGCCCTGGCCAAAGCCGGCGATATAGACGACAAAATAGCTGCCGGTAAGCCGGTAGGCCAATTGGCCGGTGTGCCGGTTGCTATAAAGGACAATATGTGCACCACTTTCGGTGCTACTACCTGTGCATCGAAGATATTGGAGAATTTCCACGCCCCCTATAACGCAACCGTTGTTGAGAAGCTGCTCGCTGCCGATGCCGTAATAATAGGCAAAACAAATCTGGACGAGTTTGCGATGGGTTCGAGCACGGAGAATTCCGGCCTGAAGCAGACCGTTAATCCCTGGGATACTACTCGCGTGCCGGGCGGAAGCAGCGGCGGCTCTACCGCTGCTGTTGCTGCACATTTATGCTTTGCCGCACTCGGCTCCGACACAGGCGGCTCGATTCGCCAGCCGGCAAGTTTTTGCGGTGTTGTCGGTCTAAAGCCGACATACGGCAGGGTCTCACGCTTCGGACTTGTCGCTTATGGCTCCAGCTTGGACCAGATTGGGCCGATTACACGCACGGTTGCAGACTCGGCCTTGATGATGAACATTATCGCCGGTCACGACCCCGCAGACAGCACCAGCGTTGATGAATCCACCACACCTGTTTGTGATTATCTCGAAAAGCTCGATGAGCCGCTCGACAATCTCAAAATAGCCGTTGTGCCGCAGTTCAACGCCGGGGCTGACCAGCAGGTTCAAAAGGCCATCGCTGATGCTGTCGATGCCTATGAAAAACTCGGAGCCGAGATTACAGAAATAAATATGCCTCATCTGGATTATGCGATTGCTGCTTATTACGTAATTGCCACCGCCGAGGCATCGAGCAATCTTGCCCGCTATGACGGCGTGCATTACGGGTATCGCACCAAAAATCCGCAGGATTACATTGAGGTTTATTCCAAATCCCGGGCAGAGGCGTTTGGCAAAGAAGTAAAAAGGCGGATAATGCTCGGAACTTACGCCCTTTCAAGCGGCTATTATGATGCCTATTATTTAAAGGCCCTGAAGGTTAGAAATTTAATACGCGGCGATTTCACCAGCGCTTTTGAGAAGTGTGATTGTATTATGATGCCGGTCTCACCGACAACCGCCTTCAAAATCGGAGAGAAAATCGACGACCCGCTGACGATGTATATTTCGGATATATATACAATCGCAGCCAATCTGGCCGGTGTCCCGGCAATAAGTATCCCCTGCGGGTTCGACGATAATAATCTGCCCATCGGCCTGCAGATACTTGCGCCGGCCTTTGCGGAAGACAAATTGCTGCGTATAGCAAGAATATATGAGAAAGAAACCGATTGGCATAAAAAGACACCAACGATGATTTAGCCACGAATTTTCACGAATGAACACGAATAAAAAAGAAATAATATACAAAGAACTTTCTTACAAGACAATCGGATTGGCTATGGAAGTTCACAATCAGCTCGGATTTGGTTTCTTGGAAAAAGTCTATGAGAACGCCCTTATAATTCTATTTGAAAATAATGAAATTCCTGCACAGCAGCAGGCACCAGTTAAGGCTTATTTCGAGGGACAGGTTGTGGGTGATTATTACGCTGATATTTTGGTTGATAATAAAATAATTCTTGAACTCAAGGCTGTTAATAGGATTTTAGATGTGCATAGAGCACAGGTTCTTAATTACTTACGTGCCACAGAAATTAAGTTAGCAATGATTTTGAATTTTGGCAAACCGAGATTTGAGTATAAGCGATTGGTTTTATAATTAACCGCAAATTAACCACGAATGAACACGAATAAACACAAAGAAAAAGATTCCGATTCTATTATTGAATTGCTCAGGAAGGATTATTTATCAAAAAACGAGGAAGACCTTAAACAAAGAATAGGTGAAATATCGCAAGACCACATCAACCGTGGTCTCCACAATTCTACGGTATGTATAAACAAACAATTACAGGCTTGCTACGACCATATAGATGGTTTGATTGATTATATTATCGAATCATTGAAGAGAGATTTTGCCAATATTTCATTGGAGCAATGCAAGGAGAAATTGCTTGTAATAATCGATGAAGAATACAAAGAATTAATTCCATTTGCCAACGGCTTTTTAGTTAATACGGGATTGGCTTCATCAAATTCTGTAAGAAATTCTGTTACACAAGGGATTAATAACAAGAAAGAAAAAGCGAAGCAGGCAATTGAAACAAAATGCGCTATTATAGAAAAACAAAAATCAGCTATTACTAAAGCTGTTAAGAAAAAAACTTGGCATAGAAAAGCTTGGAAATATATTGTAGGGATTGTTCTGTTTTTAGCGGCCATTTTTGCTATAGTTTGGTATGCGGTAGATCTGAAAGAAAAGTTTTTCCCGAAGTAAAATATTATATATAGAATTGACCCTATCTGGTTTTCGGGATAAAAAATCTATATTGAATTA
>Ga0307421_1002558_pt1 | contig 10141 bp, 4 predicted proteins | sample SalMarWE160270MG_FD_202163 | JGI IMG/M metagenome (GOLD analysis project Ga0307421, IMG submission 202163) | Salt marsh sediment microbial communities from the Plum Island Ecosystem LTER, Massachusetts, United States - WE1602-70 | ecosystem: Environmental > Aquatic > Marine > Intertidal zone >...
GTATTGAATATTGGGACGGAAATTCTGATTCTGAAAAAGGTTTGTTGGGAGATCACAACGCCCGGTCTGGTACTGATAGTGATTTGGCAATTGCTTATTACAATTACGAAAATGAATTGTGTTTGTGGCTTATTGAACACAAACTTACTGAACGAGAATTTACTGAATGTGGGGCATATAAAAGTAAAGGAAGAGACAAGACAAAACATTTGTGCAGTAAATCTTTCTCTGAAATTATTCAGAATATGAACCTATGCTATTATCATGATGTGCGTAAAAATAATTATTGGAAGATAACCAAGAATCACAAATCATTTTTTAAGAATCGAATAGACATCTCATCATGCCCTTTCAGATCGGGAATAAATCAATTGTGGCGAAATCAGTTGTTAGGGTTTGCAATAGAAGATGATCCTTCTCAGCCTTTTAAAAAAGTATTTTTCTCTGTAGTACATCATGATAAGAATAACGGTCTTAATAAATCCATTAAAGAATATCAGGATTTAATTGATCACAATCCAAGATTCACAACATTTACCTCAAAAAGTGTGATTGACAAGATTAGAAAAACAAAGGACATAGATATAAACAAATGGGTTGAGTGGTATTGTGACTTATATAAAATTTAAAGATTGTTGAATATGACCTCCATTGGTGAAATAGAACGCAGAACCCAAAACCGTGTCATCCAGTTATTTCAAACTGAATTGGGTTATCAGTACCTTGGTAATTGGGAAGAACGGGAAGGAAACAGTAACATTGAAGAAGAACTGTTAACTAAATACCTCACTCGGAAAGGGTATTCTCCGGTACAAATTTCAAAAGCGATCTTTACGCTTAAATCTACAGCCACTACCTTTGACAAAAGCCTGTATACAACCAATAAGAATGTTTACCAATTATTGCGGTACGGAGTAAAAGTCAAAGCCGAAGCCGGGGAGAATTATGAAACTGTCCATCTATTCAATTGGGGAAATTTTAGAGATAACGATTTTGCTGTTACTGAAGAGGTAACCATCAAGGGTAACCGAACTAAAAGACCGGATATAGTTCTATATGTAAATGGCATTGCATTGGGTGTTCTGGAACTAAAACGTAGTATTGTCTCCATGAATGAGGGCATTCGTCAGAGCATTGTAAACCAACAAGACGATTTTATCCAACCCTTCTTCGCCACAATACAATTCATTTTTGCAGGTAACGAAACTGAGGGTCTTCGATATGGCACTATCAATACACCCGAAAAATATTATTTGAAATGGAAAGAGGATGAAGATGATGATAGCAGGAATCCGTTGGAGAAGTACCTGATAAAAATGTGCAATAAAGATCGGTTCATGGAACTGATCTATGATTATGTGCTTTTTGATGGTGGAGTAAAAAAAATACCACGTGTTCATCAGTATTTTGGCATCAAGGCTGCACAGGAATTTGTGAATCGTTATGAGGGAGGGATCATCTGGCATACACAGGGATCAGGGAAGAGCATCGTCATGGTGTTACTGGCGAAATGGATTCTGGAAAACAATCCCAATGCCCGTGTGGCAGTGATCACCGACCGGGATGAATTGGACAAGCAGATCGAGAGGGTATTTGAAGATTCCGGTGAAGATATTTACCGCACAAAAAGTGGAAGGGATTTGATGCACCAATTGGGACAGGCAACCCCAAGATTACTCTGCTCACTGATCCATAAGTTTGGCAGAAAAGAAGTAGAGAATTTCAACCAATTCATACAGGAACTGGAGAGCCAACCATCAAATGCAGTGGGGGAAATATTTGTATTTGCTGATGAAGCACACCGAACACAGTCAGGGAGATTGCACCGGACAATGAAAGCCATGCTTCCCAATGCTGTTTTTATTGGTTTTACAGGAACACCACTGCTGCGATCGGACAAACAAACCAGTCTGGAAATATTCGGGAAATACATACACACCTACAAATTCAACGAAGGGGTGGAAGATCAGGTTGTATTGGATTTGATATACGAAGCACGGGATATTGATCAGAAACTAACCTCTCAACAAAGAATCGATGATTGGTTTGATGCCAAAACGAGGGGACTGAATGATTTTCAGAAGAGTGAACTGAAGAAAAAATGGGGAACGATGCAAGCAGTGCTTAGCAGTCGATCCCGGATGGAAAAAATTGTGCAGGATATCATCTTCGATTTTAACACCAAGCCACGTTTAAATTCTGAACGTGGAAATGCCATTCTGGTTGCTTCTTCCATATACGAAGCCTGTCGGTATTATGAACTTTTCCAGAAGACTGAGTTAAAGAACAAGTTTGCCATTGTTACATCTTATAACCCACAAACTGGAGATATAACAACAGAAGACACAGGAGCAAACACTGAAACCCAAAAGCAGTTCATGTATAACCTGTACACTGAAATTCTTAATGATGTAACCGCTCAAGCCAACAAAACGAAAACGGAGACCTATGAAGATCAGGCAAAGTACCTGTTTGTGAATGAACCAACCAATATAAAACTACTGATCGTGGTTTCAAAACTGCTTACCGGATTTGATGCTCCATCCTGCACCTACCTGTATATTGATAAGAGTATGCAAGATCACGGTTTGTTTCAGGCAATATGCCGGGTAAACAGGTTGGATGGAGATGACAAACCATTTGGTTACATAGTAGATTATAAAGACCTGTTCAAAAAGGTTGAGGATGCCGTTGCTGTTTACACGTCAGAATTGGATTATGATGAATTTGAGCCGAAAGATATCGATGTTATGCTCAAAGACAGGCTGAAAGCAGGGAAGGAACGATTAGACAATGCTCTGGAAGAGATCGCATTATTATGTGAGCCTGTACAACCACCTAAAGATACTATGGCACACATCCGCTACTTCTGCGGGAATCCCGAAATTCCAGAAGAATTAAAAGAAAGAGAGCCACAAAGAACAGCACTCTATAAAAACACCGTTTCACTGATCCGGGCATATGCCAACATTGCTGATGAAATGCCGGAAGCAGGGTACTCAGAAAAGGAAATTGAAAGCATTGAAGGCGAATTAGACCACTATTTGAAACTCAGGGAAGAGATACGTAAGGCAAGTGGAGAAACGCTGGATATGAAGACCTATGAAGCCGATATGCGACATTTAATCGACACTTATATACAGGCGGAAGATCCGGAAACCATTTCTCCGTTTGGTGATATGTCTTTGCTGGATATTATTACCAATGCTGGCATTGCAGGAGCAATTGACACTTTACCATCCGGAATAAAGAAAAACAGACAGGCTGTGGCTGAAACCATTGAAAACAACGTCCGGAAGAAAATTATCCGGGAACATCTGGTCGATCCGGCATTTTTCGATGATATGTCCACACTACTGGCTGCCATAATTCGGGAAAGGAAAGAAAATGCCATTAGTTATGAAGAGTACCTGAAGAGAATCGCAAAACTTGTCCAGCAGGTAAACGAGGGGAAAACTGAAGATACACCTGAAGTGATCAAAACCAATGCCCAAAAGGCATTGTATAACAATTTGGGTAAAGATGAGACACTGGCGATGCTGGTAGATGAAGCCATAAGAAACTCCAAAAGAGATGGATTCCGGGGCAATTTGGCAAAGGAGCGAGAGATTAAGTTTGCCATTTACAATACACTTAAAGGGTATACACGAGGTGATGATACAGTAACTTTAGGAGACCCACCAGTTCCATATGGATTGGAAGAAACAGTTGAAAGGATATTCAAGATCATCATTGAACAAAAGGACTATTAATGTCGCAGATAGAATTGGGAAATATAACCATTGATGTTGAACATAAGGATATTAAAAACATCCACTTGAGTGTTTATCCGCCCAATGGGATGGTAAAAATATCTGCTCCCACCAGAATGGATTTAGATACCATCCGGGTATATGCAATTTCAAAACTTCAGTGGATCAAGAAGAAACAAGAACAATTCAAAAAACAGGAACGGGAAACACCACGGGAATACCTGACAAAAGAAAGCCATTATTTCTTGGGCAAGAGATATTTGTTAAAAGTCTTAGAACGTGATGCCAGTCCTAAAGTTCAGTTAACCCACCATGAGATTTTTTTATATGTCCGTCCGCTAACAACAGTCCACAAAAAACAGGAGATTATTGAAGAGTGGTATCGAACCGAGTTAAAAAAGATCGTTCCCGAACTCATTTCAAAATGGGAAAAGGTAGTTGGAGTTTCTGTAAATGAATTCCGCATAAAAAAAATGCGAACGAAATGGGGAACGTGTAATCAGGAAGCCAACCGCATCTGGTTAAACCTCGAACTGGCAAAAAAACCTCTGGAGTGCATTGAATACATAATTATCCATGAACTTGTCCACCTGTTGGAACGCACCCACAATGAACGATTTATTGGATTTATGGACGAATTTATGCCCAAGTGGAGGTTTTACCGGGATGAATTGAATCGGTTGCCCTTTAGCCATACGCATTGGAAGTACTAACATCACTTATATTGAAAAAGTGCAGGGGCGGAATTCTGCCTGTCTGTTAACCGAACCTTGAGGATATGATACGAAGCAGAACCTTGAGATGATATTTTCAAGCCATAATTTCAAAGAACAAAACCAAGTAACATAACACAGAGATGGAGCAGCAGGTACTGCTGCTTCATCCTCGACCAACCTAACTGAGTTGAATGGAGTGAGTGAAGTGAGCGTAGCCTTTGGCGGAGCGAAGCGAACGAAACGAACGACCTTCAACGACAAACTTGGAAATATGATTTTAATTAATATCATTTAAAACAATTTCTTTATTTGTTCTATTTGTTCTATTTCTTTTGAACGTTCTTCAATAGCCTCTCTTAATTTATTTGGTGGAGTGTTTTCATGACAAGCATATTCTGCTAATGAGAACATGAATTCTTCCAATTCATAATCTTTTGTAACAATTGGGTGAGTTATTGTTTCCTCACCTAAACTTATATCAGCAATAAAACTGTCAGAATATTTGGATATATCCTGATTAACCCATTTGTTTTTTTATAAAGAATGAAAGTTATTTAGCAAAAAATCACGTTGGTTTTGTTAGGAAAAGTCCTCTTGTATGACTAATTTCATTCCTTGAATTCGTCTCTTAATCACGTGGTTATTACTTGATGGTATTTATTGCGGTCAAATGTAAATGGTTACAAAAAGTATTGAAGCGTAACAACTTGATTTAAGGGTCACGAGAATTATAACACCCTGAATTGAGAAAACATACATTAGTTATAAACAATTCAAAAGACAGTGCTATGAAAGTGCCACTACTACACTTAACAGATATACATTTTAAAAGTGACAAAGATTGGATCATCGACAAGGTAGAAAATATAATCTCAGCAATTAAAGATGATATAAGTAGTTACGAATTATTTTATTTCATCATTTCAGGTGATATTACATTTTCTGGCAAACAGGAAGAGTTTGAAATTGCATTAAGATTTCTTCAGAAATTAAATGCAGGAATAAAAGCCATTCAACCTGAAATGAAGTTTAGGGTAGTTACCATTGCAGGAAATCACGATTGTAATTTTAAAGATGATAACCAAGCAAGGAAAACTCTTGTAAAGTCGATGAATTATGATGTAATAGGAAGTGAGGATTCGAGTGTGATTAACTTATGCGTGGGAGTTCAAAGTAATTATTGGGATTTTGAACAACTTTTTCACAAGAAACCACATGACAAAATGTTGTTTAATATCTCAAACAAGGTTGGCGACTATAGTATCGGATTCCGATTATTAAATTCATCATGGATGTCTCAACTCAAAGAATCGGTTGGTTCTCTTTTCTTCCCAATAAAACATTATAATTATCAGAATGAGGGATCAGTAAATGACGTTCAAATCACAATTATGCATCACCCTCTAAGTTGGTTTAATCCTAATACTAAAGAAAACAATAAAAGAGAAGTTCAAGAATTCCTTGAAGCAAATTCAGATATAGTCATACACGGACATGAACATTTTGAAGATCGTACCAAAGTAAAAAACCTGAAAACTAATAATGAAACAATATATATTTCAGGAAATGCACTACAACCACAAACACCTTCTGATGCAGGATTTCAATTAATTACTATTGACTTTTCGAATCTTGAAGTTCAGATTACTCCTTTTGGTTGGAATGATGATATTTTCATTAGGCAAGATGTAGAATCTGCCAAAATTACCAAAGCGAAGGTTATTAAACCAAAATTTGAAATAAATCCTGAATTCTTTAAAAGCATCTCTAAAATTTCAATTCCCTTAAATATTGATACTGCCGTAAATATTACTCTTGCCGATGTATTCGTTTTTCCTGATTTGGAACATATTGAAGAGGAGATTGACGATTATTTTGAATATGTCGATTCAGCAGAGCTAATCACAAATAACGAGATGAAGTTAAGCATAATTGAAGGCTCAAGCCAATCAGGGAAAACAAGTCTTTTAGAAATGCTCTTTATCGAATTTTCAAAAAGAGGAGTTGTTCCCATCAAGATAGATGGCTGTAATATAAAAACTCTTGATCCTGAAGGGATTATAAAGAAAGCATTTATTAACCAATACACTGGAGGAGAAAAAGTTTACGAGCATTATCGACAAATGCCAAACGAAGAGAAAATTCTTTTATTTGATAATCTACAGTATCTAAAGTTTAGTTCTAATTCGATCATAGAACTTATAGATACTTTTTCAAAAAGGTTTTCTCGTATTGTCGTTCTGACAAATTCAACCTATTCGTTATTATCAAAAATGAAATCCTCACTCAGAGAGTTTCAATACTTTGTGCTAAAACCTTTAGGCTATGAAAAAAGAGATACACTAATTAGAAATTTCCATAGAATAAATTCAGATGCTTTAATAGTTGATCCTGAAGATATTTTTGAAAAGACAAAAGCATCTTTTGATCAGGTTGAAACTGTATTGGGAAATAAATTGATGCCAGCATATCCAATATTTATATTATCAATTTTGGAGGCTTTGGAATATGCAAAGCCAATGGACTTGAAGCAGACATCTTATGGATATTGTTACCAATCTCTTATCTATATTGCTTTATCACAAAGAGCAAAATTATCGAATGATAGTATTGATACTTACATGAATACTATCACTGAATTTGCCTACAATTTATTTGAACAGGGAATAAATGAACTTTCAGAGGAAGAGTTCGATGAGTTTTACACGAAATACTCAATGAAATTTCTTTGTCCTTCAAAGGAAGAATTAATTGAAAATCTTGTGAGATCAGGGATAATTGTATTTAACGAAGGATATATCAGATTTGGGTATGTCTATATCTACTATTTTCTTGTCGCAAAAAAATTATCCGAATTAATCAATACTAATCAGGGTAAGACGATAGTTACCTCACTTTACTCTGAGGTGTACAAAGAGGAAAACGCAAATATTCTGGTATTCTTAACACATCATTCGAAAGATGAGTTCTTCTTAGAATCAGCAACATTTTCATCAATGCTTCCATTTGAAGATCAATCTCCTATTACACTTGAAAAGAATGGCGAATACTATAAATTAATAGAGAAAATTGCTAAGGATGTAAGTTCTGATGTCATTGTTGCACATAAAAATCCTGAAGTAGAAAGAAAAAATCACATGCAAGAAAGAGATAGACTTGAAAGGAAAAATGAAAAGGAAAATATCGAAGAAGATGATATGTCAATCGAAAAAGAAATGCGACCCTTCTATTTGGCATTCCGATCTATGGAGATTGTTGGACAGATAATTAAAAATCGAAAGGGTTCTATTGAAAAAGATAGACTCATTGAAATGATCTCTGAATTGTACCTAAATGGATTCAGGACAGTAAGTTATTTTGGAACATTCATAAATGAAACAAAGGATGATTTTGTTGACTCATTACTTGAAGAGGTTGGAGAAGAAGATTCTGATAATGAAATCAGAACTAAAATTAATTTATTCTTCCAATACATCAGTCTACAAACGTGTTTGAGTATGTTTACAAAAATTACTCATTCAGTGGGAGTTAAAGATTTAAGGAAACACTATGATGAAGTAGCATCGAAAATTGGAACACCTGCTGCAAAACTTGTATCATTTTCAATTAAGTCTTATTATGATCGTATGTCCATTAGGGAAGTTCAACAATTGGCTAAAGAATTTAAAGGAAATCCTGTTGCAATGTTCATTTTAAAATCAAGAGTTCGATCATATCTTTATAACAATTATGTTAATTACCAAAGTAAAGATAAACTCATACAGGCATTAAATATGAGGATGCTACCATCACCAGCAATAAGAAAGAGTCCTCTTTCACCTAAAATGTGATAATTTTTGACAGTACATAATCCGCTTATATCTATCTTCGACCCTCCAGTCCCCTATAATAAAGTATACCCACCACCGTATCCACCACTACCTTAAATACCACCACCAAAACCACCGCCACCCCGGAGAGGTCCAACAGACATACAGAACTCAGTCGGACAAGGCTATGTTCTTGATAATGAGTTAAATAAACTTAAATAATAACCATTCCCGGGCCTTAGAGGGGTGTTTTTGGGGGTAAAATGGGGGCTCTAAGAAAATTATCGGTTTGCTGGACGGATTGTAAATCCATGCAAACAGAAGGGCACGGATTGCAAATCCGCGCCAGCAGGGGGGGTATATTTTTAATATTTTTATTCTTCAATTCTACCATGTCTGGCTGTAATTTCACCAAGATATGAACTATCACCAGGTCGCCATCCTTCACGATCTCCATAAGTAGCCCATACGTGTGTTCCAAAACCAATTACTTTATTACCGTGTAAAGCTGCTGCTCTTATTACTAATTGCCAATCTGCAGGCACAGGATCAAATCCTATGTAAACAACATTTTTTTCAATTTCTACCCATGTAATCTCTTTTACATCGTTCAAGTATTGTAATCGTTCCATAAGTTTTTTGCCGTAATTATTTACGCCGTTTTCAATTACTGTTATTTTTCCATAAGTGATTTTTTTTGATGGTTCTTTTTCCTTTTGCTGCTTTTCCTCTTCTAATTTCCATGTCCAATCTCGAAAAGCCATAGTTAAATCCTTCTTAACCCAACCTGTTGAATCATTGATAGCTTTAAATTTAATCCAACCTATCGAATCCTTTAAAATTTGTAATGTATCACCGTATTTTAATTGAAAATTGGTATTCTTTGGATATTCAGTTCCTGCCCCTGCACGTACATTTGCCTTTTCAACCGTACAAATACGTATGTTATCAATGGTTTCTTTGATTTCACTAATTTTTATCACAAGGCGATATATTCCATATAGCAGAAAAGGACTTAAGATTAATAAAATGATTGATGATTTTTTCATTATTAGTTTGGTTTTATTGCTTTATACCTGCTGAATTTATTTGCAAGTATTCTGTTTTACACGAATGGGCGCTCAATTCCTGCCTGGTCCTTCTGACCCCGGTGGATAAAAGGATCAACATTTCCAGTAAACGCCGCATTTTCTCGTGGGCAGGCATGCCGGTAACACGTTTGGTTTTATTATGCCGTGGTAAGTTAAACTTTTTATCTAAATAATTAAAATTTAATGGCCGTATTTTAGTTTGTTGCAGTTCGCACCAGCAAGGTGCCGCCAAATCCGGACCGGATCGAATTAGAAAACTAATTGTCTGGGTATTAAGTCTGTTTTTACCCCTTTTCAGAGCGTTAGAAGGCCGTTTTTGGGGGTGAAATGGGGCTTTAAGAAAATATTTTCGGTAGGTTGGACGGATTGCAAATCCGCGCCAGCGGGAGTATTAAGTCTGTTTTTTTATCCCATTCCAGGGCCTTAGACCTCGTTTTTGGGAGTAAAAAGACACCTCTAAGTAAGAAAAAAAGCCCGGAATCCCCGGGTATTTTTAATTTACATGACAATGTATCAGTGGTTAATGACCTGCATTATTCATAAAAATGAACCCGGGTATTCGTTTTATTGCCAGCGAATGAACCCAGTCGAATGAACCCAGAATGAACCCAGAGAATGAACCCAGAATGAACCCAGTTGAACAAGGCTATATGGTTAATAATGAATTAATAAACCCAAAAAAATGCCATTTTCGGTTCTTAGAAGCCTCATTTTGGGTATAAAATGGGGCCTCTAAGAAAATTTTTATCATTCTATACAGTAGCAAATCCGGG
>Ga0307421_1002559_pt1 | contig 10140 bp, 19 predicted proteins | sample SalMarWE160270MG_FD_202163 | JGI IMG/M metagenome (GOLD analysis project Ga0307421, IMG submission 202163) | Salt marsh sediment microbial communities from the Plum Island Ecosystem LTER, Massachusetts, United States - WE1602-70 | ecosystem: Environmental > Aquatic > Marine > Intertidal zone >...
ATGAACTGATACCTTTTAACATTAGGAAAGCTGTAGCAGCATTCTATACAAATAATGAAGCTGCAGAACTCCTGACGCAATTATCCATTGATGATCCTAATGCAAAAGTAATGGATCTAGCTGTGGGTAGTGGCACTCTTCTAGTAGCTGCTTATAGAAGAAAAAAGGAACTAAAAAAGAAATTGGGAACTTATGATTTCTCAAAAGACCACAAGAGATTCTTGGAAAAGGACTTAACTGGAATTGACATTATGCCTTTTGCAGCTCACCTTGCAGTTATGCATCTATCACTCCAAGCATTATTATCTGAAACTGAGAAAGTACGAATAGCAGTATGGGATTCAACAGAACTTGAACCAGGCATGAATATACCAGCAATACAGAGCGAATTGAAAGCTGCTTACAAAAGACCCACATTGGATATGTTCAAAGATGGAGAACTCTTTCTGAAAGATGCCTTCCTTAAAAAAGGTGCAATCACACTAGAAGGAGTTGGTGGAGAAGAAATACCCTTGGAAAAAGCAGATTTAGTGATAATGAATCCTCCATTCACAAGACAAGAAAGATTACCAAAAGAATACAAACGCTCATTAGCTAAACGACTTGGTGAATATGAAAAATATATACATGGACAATTGGGATTGTATGGATATTTCATGTTTCTAGCAGACCGCTTCGTCAAAGAAGGTGGAAGGTTAGCTCTAGTTCTTCCGTCAAGTTTATTGAGAATCCAGTCTGCATTGGGTGTTCGTAAGGTCTTAAGTAAGAATTATGAAATTGAATACTTTATCACAACATGGAAAAAGGCTGCATTTTCTGAAAGTGCAAAATTCAGAGAAATCCTCCTTATAGCGAAGAAAGTAGGGTCAGTTAATGAAAATGCATATTGTGCGATTGTAAATCTGAAGCGAATGCCGAAAAATTTGGAAGAAGCTAGAAGCATTGCTTTTAAGGTAAAGTCAATTTTTAAGAAAGGACAAGAAATAGACGATGAAGATATGGCAATATTCTTTGTCAGTCAGAAACAATTGAAAAAGAATCTCGGAAATTGGTTTAGCTACATAGCTGCTTATGACCCAAAGATTTTCAGAATCTTCGAAGACATCAAACAAGTTGCTAACGATAAATTGATTCATCTTAATTACGACGCTCAAGAATTTGACTTGAGACATGTTAAACAAGACAACGTTCATGGAATTGTTGTTAGATATCCAGAAAGAGCCAGAAGAATAAACGACAAGTATTATGTTACTAAAATACAAGAAAAAACTCTTTTCGCCAAGGAGAGGTTTTTCAATGAAGATGCAGTTATTCCTCTAGCTAGTGTTGCTTATGGGTTGCGTAGCTCCTCTGGTGTTAAAACAATAGATGTGAGCACTCGAACTGATTTCATAATAATTAAAAAATTTAGAGATTTGAACAAGGTCTGTCCTAGAATTAAGAGAACAACATTGAAAAAGTGGAAAGAAAAAGTAGAAGCAAGGGCTTCTAACTTCTTGATAGCAAGACGTTTTGTCCTTCCTGCACCAGGTCTCTCAGTGCTTGCCTTTTATTCAGATAAACCAATGGTTGGTGTAGACATGTGGAGTATCAAAGGTTTGTCAAATGAAGAAGCTAAGCTTCAAGCACTTTGGTTTAACAGCACAATAAATCTTCTTCAAGTATATCTATTGAGAACTCTTGATACTTGGATGAAAATTCACGATTATACTCTAAATGAATTTGTCTCCATAAATACTGGGAAACTAACACAAAAAGAGCGAAAAGAATCACTCAGACTTTTTGACCAATTTGGAAACACTGAGCTCCCAAGCATTCTAACACAGCTAAAACAAAGACATGACCTACGTATGAGACTAGATATGGCTTTCCTTAAAATATTTGGATATAACGAAACCGATGCAAGGAGGTTATTAGACCAAATATATGCGATCTTATCAGAAGAAATTATTAGATTAAAGATTTTCATGAAGGAGAAATGAAAAATGGAGGTTTTATTGCCGAAAACTGTTAGGGACGTGAAAACGTGGCGAAGAGTTTAAGAGACAGAATCTTGGAAGCCCTGAAAAAAGAGGCTTTAACCGAGCCTGAGCTATCTGAAAAGCTAAGGATCTCAATTGATTATCCTAAGGATGATCTATTGTTGAAGCTTGAGGACGAGGGATTGATCAAATACGACTTGACAACAGAGAAATGGCATCTAAAAGATGAAAACGTGGAAGAACTTGAAAAAGACCCGAAGTTTAGGAAATGGATAGTAGAGAATCTTGGAATGAAGTGGAGAAACTACGTTCTGTCTAAAGAAGACGTTAGAGACGCCCTGCGAAATATATATCTAGAAATGAAACACCTCTAAAAGGAGATAAAAAGGAAGGCTGAAAGGACTCAGGGAAGCGTCCACATTCGGTGACGACTGGTTGGGAGTTTTCGATTTGTTTTGTCTTCTTTCATTGCACTTCCTTGAGCCCCAGCAAACCACCCTGTTATTAGGCTCCTAATAGGAGCAAACAAAACGTTATGGAATCTAGAGCGAGAATTCATAAACAACAAAAGGAATCAAGCCAAGAATCAACTGAGCAAACTTTGTCAAAAGCTGGACGCAAGGGCAACGGCTTCGAAGCTGACATGGATGTTTATCGTAAATACTTTAGTAGAGGTAAGAAACGAAGCCAATACCGCAATGGTGTAAAACTTAAGAAATATTGTGAATGGGCAAACATTACACCTGAAGAGCTAATCAAAGAATATGCTGAAGCAAGAGAAAGCGTTAATGCACTTCAAGACTGGAAGAGAGACACTCGAAGCAAAATCATTGAATATTACAACTGGCTTAAAGCGAAAGACTACAAAATCAACTATTGCAGAACATTACCTCTGGGAGCTTTAGCCTTTTACTCTGAAAATTGCGAAACCATCAAAGACGTAACAAAAGAATTCGATAGCGTCCAGATACCTACAGACGAATACATTTTCACTCAAGAAGCCTTACGAAAAGTCTTCTATTATGCAGACTTGGAAGGTCAAACAATGCTAAGTCTAGCTGTAGCGTTAGGCTATAGCTCCATCGACTTCTTAAATCTCGAAACTGAGAAACTCCAAAACCTAGTAAAAGAAGCGACAGACAAAGGCTTAGAGTTTATCCAGTTCATTGGAAAAAGCAGAGCTAAGACAAGCGTTCAACCACGTTCACACCTCACACCTGAAGCAATCCATTCTTTGAAAGATTATCTACCATTTTTAGAAAAGAAACATGACGGTAAGCTGCCTAAGTTCTTATGGTGCAATGGAAAGGAAGATACGCACATAACCAACACGGGATTAAACAAAAAACTGAAAAGATTACTCAGAAAAGCCAACATTGAAACGTATGGAAGACAAGTAAAATTCCATTGCTTAGGACGCAAATTTCTTTATTCGAGACTACAAGCCAAAAACAGAGACATTGCAAAGGTCATAACTGCCAAGAAGGTTTCTGCAAGCGACTTGACTTACATTCCCAACTTAGATGCTGAATGCCTTCGAGTTTTCAAAGAAACCTACAAAGAAATTGCCCTTAATGGCGACATAACAGGAAAAACCAAGCAGAAACAAGAAAAAAGAATCCAAGAACTAGAACAAGCAATAAATCAAGTTGAAATCGAAAATTTAACAAGTAAAACACGCATAGATTTGCTGCAAAAGAATCTGGAACAAGAAAAAGAAGAACGCAAAAAAGAGATGCGGGAAGCAACAGAAGAAATATTCAATTTGCGAACTCAAGTTCAACCAGCATTAGACCTGTTAGTTGATTACAAAAGCATAATTGAGAAAGTCAAAAAGAAACAAAAAACAGAATCCTAATCTTCTCCCTCTTTTTCCTCTTCCATTTTTTTGGATAATTCTTCCATTTTTATTGAATGTTCAATATTTTCTTCCATCGATTTTTCTGGGTCAAAGAAGACGTATTTCATTATTCATCTCCCTCTATTCTACATACGCATGGATTACTTTTACATCTGGGACAGAAAACATCTCTAAAGCCTTCTTGGACTGACCTATTGTAATTTCTTTCAAGTTGGTCTATTGGGTCAATCTCTGGGCTATTTTCTCCCCAAACATCAAATCCCCGAATTCTGATTGATTTTCTGTCAAAGAAATCCGTTTCATCTTGATTCTCTTCTTTGATTCCAGATTCTTTAGGCTTAAATTGAGGTTGCAACCGAAATAGCTCTTGGCGAATCTCAGCAACCATTTCGTTTTTTAGAAGCTCTCCTTCTAAGCCTTTGCGAACTAGCCTATTGCGAATTTTGTCATAGATGTTTTTTTGTTGTTTTTTGTCAGGTATGATTTTGAACGATTCCCTGTCAGAAAGACAAACTTCGAGAACTAGACTAATTTTTTTCTTTTTAGGCATTGCTCATTTTCCCCTTTTATGATATTTTTGAGTATGACTAATTTGTTCGGGAGTTCGCCAATAGCGATTTCCCCGACCACACTCGAAACGGAATTTCTGGACGCACTCTTCATCATAACAGACTTGACGCAAACTTCCGATTTCTTTTTTGAAAAAAATTTGACCACAAATCACACATTTTTTTTGAAGGATTTTATGACATATAGGACATCTTCTATCAAGAATTTTTTTATCATTAACAAAATCTTTGCAGTAGGGGCAATAAATTTCATTTTCATGCGATTCTTCTAACATGTTAGCTCCCTCAAAAACGATTCTAAATCAGGACAGTTCACGATACAATCTCGATTCGTTTCTTGACATAAGAAACAGGGACAATCAGCTACGGAATTCAAAGACAAATTAACTTTCTTATCCATTTAAAACCCAACTTAAAATTTTGATTTGAGATTTGAGCTTTTCTCTTTCGATAACAAGTTTGATTCGAGATTGCTCTTCAGCATCAGAAAGGAAATCTAATTTCTCAAATTCTTTAAGGTCAGAATCGACTTGCTTAACCTGATTGATTAAAAGAATTCCCTTCGATTCAAGCAATTCTCTGCACTTCATAGACTTAACTTTTGGTTTCTGAGGTCTCGGTTTAGATTCCTGTTTCTTTTGTTTACGAAGAAATTTGCTGATTTTGTAAAAATTATCATGAATCATTTTCTTCTATCTCTTCAATTTGTTTCGAGATTATTGTGTTGCGATTATCCTTATTTTCCCAATCCGATTCTTTCATTTCTCCTGAAACCGTATTACAACCCGCTAAATGTTTGAGATAATTCATTGGAAAATTGAGACCAATACATAACAAAAAATTGATTGCTTCATTAAAATTTTTAAATTCTTTTGGCGAACCAAAAACAGGGGATTCCCTACGATTCATGAATGTATGTAGCTTTTTTAGCGTCTCTTCAGATACATAGACACTTGGCATTTTTCATTTCTCCTATGAATGGTTTAATGGATGGTTCGGAATGGCTATGGTTTACGTTTCGACAATCTTTGTGCGGATTGCAGTTTGAATCCTAAGAGGGCTATTTTTCTGCTTAAGTTCTGCGTTGATTTTTTGGTTCATCGTAAAAATATTCGGAATCTCAGCTAAGAGCAAGTAACGATTCGTGTGACCCATTTCTTTGTATAATTCTGGGCTTGTCGGACATAAATCTGATTCGAGACATACCTTCGCATGTGCTATGCCCTTAGAAATTGCATCGTCAAGCATCGCCTTAACTTCAGCTTCAGAAATCGGAACACCTCTAGCATCGGCAAGAACTTCTGCAATGGCTTTAGCTCCGTAACTCCGACCAACAACATCTCTTCTTTCTCGCTCTACGATTTCACCAGTAACGGTTCTGACTTTGTATTTTTTGAGTTCACCGAAAACTTTTCTTCCATTATTGTATTGATTATTCAAAAAGCATTGCGAACACCATCTCCAGATTTGATGGATTTCTGTTTCTTGCGTGTTCAAATTAATGAATTCTACGTCTTGCCAACGGAACACGCTCAAATACAAACTAATTGGGAGCTTGTGTTCGGCTTTTTTCTTTTCTGTTTTTTTAATCGGCAACACCATTGAAATCACCTAATATGATTGCAGTCCCTTCGGATATTTTACAAATCCGTGTTCTCCTAACGGCTTGTATCCGCAATATGGACATTTATCGGAATTTGCTTGCCGAATCTCGTCTCCAAAAAGCATGGCACCGCAATTTAGGCACTGACTCATGCTTACTTTGAATGGCTTATCGGGATTGTCTTTTTGCCCTTTTATACAAATCATCAACATACAATTGATATTCATTTTTCTGTCCTGATTGAACAATGGTTTCGGTTTCAGAATCTCGAATCGGCAAAGAAGCTTTTCCACTTGGAGCTTTACGACCTCTTTCAGGTTGTTGATTATCCTGAAGAATCAATGTAGCTTTGAGATTTTCTAACACATCTGGATTTTCACCGATTAAATTTTCAATCTCTTCCCGTTTCTCTTCTGGGACTTGCTCTAAAACAGACGCTTTTTCGTCACGGAACGATTTTTCGGCTTGAAGAGCCAAAATTTGATTTTTTTCTTCGAGTTCTTCCCTGAGCTTCTCGAAGGCTTTTTTATCGACTAGACCGCTATGTTTAATCTCGATAACTCTGTCCGATTTGCTTTTAACAGCATGTTCGATTTCTTCTTCTAATTCTTCATTTTCACTCATTTTCTTTTTCCTCTTCTAATTTTTTTACTCTTTTTTCAGTTGCCAAAACAATCGACAAAATATTAGCCAATAGAACGACTCTGGAATTTTCATTTTTTTCTATCTTCTCTATTTTTTCAGCTAGTTCGACTTGACTGACTAACAGATTGGAATTGAAAGATTTAGCCCAACCGATTGACAGCTTAACAGCTTGTTCTAAGCTCTTGGCATTGATGTCTTCTTTAAAATCTTTTACCAGTTCTAACGTTTCGTTTGAAAGTCCAATAGATGTTTTCTTTGGCATCTGATTCACTATTATAACTATATCATGACTTACATATAAGTTTTATGGATATTTTGAATATGTGATACAGTAATTAGAATGAAATTGTTGAATTTGATGTAAGATTTTAGGTCAGAATTTCTTATCAGCACGTGATTAAATAAATTCATAAAACAAAAAATAGGGCATTTTGGGGAGCGGAAGGATGTCAACAAACAAAGACGAAAGGACAGAACCGAGACGACCTATTCTCCGACAAGCCTTTTGGCAAGTCTGTTTATTCCGACTAAATTCTGTCCTTTATAGTCAAAACCTTCCGCTCTTTCCCATCCTATTTTTTGACTTTAACCTCTTTCATTCTTTTGTTACAGGGCAACCAATACCCGATTTAACGAAATATTCAGAGATGGGTCTAAGCTCCCCATCCTTCCAATACTTGAAAACTTTAAACTTCTTACCGTAACCATTCAAAACTTTTCCTTCGTCAGGATAAAGCTTCATGAAAAGATTGAGACCTGAAAGATTGTCCTGAAAATGATGGATTAATGCCCTATCGAGACATCTTAAATGACAGATGTCAAAACCCGAACCGTCATTACTCCATTGATGCCATGAACCTTTACCGCTAAAACGCAGTTGACGGTCATAATCAATATTTAGGAGTTCGCCAAGAATGTGCTGAGTTTTTTCGTCTAGGACATGAAGCTCAAAAACCCATAAACCGTGCTGATGAGGTTTACCTAAAACATCAGCTTTGACCTTTAATGAACCGCACTCAGGACACGGGTCAACTTCCCATGCTTTGCCGAACATAGAGTAACCACAAGAACCGCACACAACATCTTTAAGCACACCATATTCTACGGGACTAGAAATCCGTCCAATAGGAAAAGGCAAATCTAAATCGATTTCATACCTACTTTCTGGAGGATAAAGAAAATTTCCCCGATTGATTCCCTTCTGAATGAAACATTCACGATAAATTTGCTCTTTAGACATGGGAAGGCTAACCCATAAACCCAGATATTGACCCTGATAGAGATTGACCCTACACATAATTATTAGCTCCTTTACTCATTTTTGGGTAGCTCCTTTAATGTTGGGTAATTTGCCCTCTTTCTTTAATAAATCGCTTATTGCCACACGAATAACAGCACTACGGTTAGGATAACCCAAATCCTTACTAAGCTCATTAAATTCTGTCCCTGATTCTTCAACAAGTTCGTCAATTAGACCCAGATACAGTTCAGGGATTCGAATATTAATCAGGGGCATACCCTTACGCTTATTCAAATTATTATCGTCAGTCAATTAACTAACCTCAATTAGATAATTAATTAGTAAGTCAGTAAATCTATCAAAATAGACAAAAATATGTATACGTGTATTACCAATGAGGACAATGTTTTTGAGTTTTCTAGTTACGGAAGTTTCAAAAAAAGAATGAGTGTGTGATATTTTCATGATGTGACCTCAGAGCATTTTTGTTTGTTGACAATGTAAAAAGTCTTTGAACTTGGCTTACTTGAAGGCGTTAAAGTTGTTAGGTCAGTTTCAATAAAGCCTTTAGCTTGTAATCTAAAAATCCAAGAATTAACTGAATGAACGTCATGAATGTCCAAATTCTGCACAATCAGAGAACGCAAAGCGGTTCTATGAATGCGGTAAAATTTGCTTAACTGTTTAACCAATACACAAACTTTTTCTTGTCGTTTCATATTCTATCAACTAATGTGTGATATTTCTCGTATATTAGGGTTCTCCCAATTTTTTGTATCAAGCTCTTATATATCAAATTAGTTTGATATTTATAGGCATAAGAGGATACAAACATGCTGAAGGACAGGGCAATTGAGGGGAGCGAAAAGATGTCAGGGGAGAGCATTTTTCTCATCTCCTAATTGGGTTTCACTAATAACATGGTAGCTCTCCCCGTGACTGTGATTCAATCCTCGTTTTTCAGCTAATGTTCAGAATGAACTTTTTCTATTTCACCCGCAAAATCCCATAATTTTTTAATTATTACTTCTTTCGATGTTCAATTATAATCGCACCTGCAATCATTAATACAATTCCAGAAAACATCATAACAAGTCCAATAATGTTAACTGTATTCGCACTCCCTCTAAACAATACTGGAATGTTTGTTTTTGCATTTAGATAGATTCCGACTGCACCAAGAAGTGTGATAATTGCACCAAAAACGACTAACACATAATCCATGATTTTCATTTTGATGCTCCTCTATTGATTCGCTTCAAAAGGCGAACATACAAGTATGCACCAATAACCGCAACAATCACAATTCCGACTATTATAGGAACCAAGTTGTTAAACATTTTTTCACCTCATATCGTATCTCATAAGATACGATTTAGCGAGGTTCGTTATAAATGTATGTTTTTAGCTTTTCTTATCAGCACGTGATTAAATAAATTCATAAAACAAAAAATTTCAGCACGTGACAACAACAAAAAACGGAATACTTTCACTTCCAGAAAGGACACAAACAATAGACAGATTGAAGGAACTGTATGGGCTGAAGCGTGGCGAAATGCCAACTGACCCCACGACTGGTAAATATGTTAAAATAACCAACGTTCCGAGGAACGACTGGACATCTCAGATTTGTCAGAGCGTTCATTCCGAGGAATTATCGCTGGAACATTGAAAATTTGTCAGAGCAAGAAATAAATAAACAAAAGAAAAAGGGGAAAGTGAATTCCCCCATTTCTTAGAGGATTCGTTTCATTCTGGTGCAGACATGAAACATTAATTATTATTCTCAAACTAACTTATTAGCTTTTTGATTAAACTATGCGAAAATACCACAATGTTAATAAGTAGAAAAAAGGTATAATATATGTAGAAACACATGGAGTATGAATCAGATTGACAAGCGAATTAATGAAATCTGTTAAGGTCAGCACAGAAACGCTTGAGGTTTTGACTGAATTGAAAAGATTGAATAAATTGCATAGCCAAAATGCTATGATTGATGTGACATTGAAGCTGTATCTCAGCTTTTTAATCAAAAATTATTGCGACACGGATTCAGAGGGCTTGCTTAATCGGTTAGTCAAATTACAGGAAAAACTTAGTCCAAAACTTTCAATGGGAGATTAAGATGCCAACTAAAAAAAGCAAGATAGAATGGATTGCAGAAACATTCAATGAAAAACTAGACCGAGCAATAGAATTGAGCGACCAAATTCAACAAAAATATGACATAGAACAAG
>Ga0307421_1002560_pt1 | contig 10138 bp, 8 predicted proteins | sample SalMarWE160270MG_FD_202163 | JGI IMG/M metagenome (GOLD analysis project Ga0307421, IMG submission 202163) | Salt marsh sediment microbial communities from the Plum Island Ecosystem LTER, Massachusetts, United States - WE1602-70 | ecosystem: Environmental > Aquatic > Marine > Intertidal zone >...
TTATTCGTCCACCTCTCTCCACATGGCCATGTGAATAAACTGCTTCGCCTGAACCCCCACTCCTGGGCCCACCGCGCGTCATTGGCCTACCCCTCCGGTCACAGGGCGGTTGCCCACTACGCTTTCCCCTGTTTCCACAGCTCTACGACTACTACGACACTACTATGTAGAGGGAGATCATGGGATTGTCTTGTGGGTACTTCTCGAAGGAGCCTACAGGCGAGCAGTGCTTGGGCCTAGGGGGCATGGACCGAAAAGTCGTCGTTGCCTGGAAATGGCGACAGGGATGAGGGACGGGACCGGCTAGGGATGGAACCGGCTAGCGCTCTGCGAGGTGGACGACAGTGGCTCCCTCTCCTCCCTCTGCAGGCCTGGCCGGCTCGTGAGAGGAGACGAGCGGATGGTCGTCCAGCAGATCGCGCACGGCTCGGCGAAGAGATCCTGTGCCCTTGCCGTGAACGACGCGTATGGAAGGGAGGCCGGCGCGAAAGGCAGCGTCGATGTGGCGATCGACGAGAGGAAGGGCTTCGTCGATAGTGAGACCGCGTACCTGGATCTCGGCACCCGGCGACGGAGACGGGCGAGCAAGGCGGGGAGAGCCAGAAGAGACGGAGATGGGTTCAACTGGCGACAGAGATAGGCTGGCCAGGGGAAAGCGCCCGCGGGCTGGGCCGATCTGAACCTCCGCCTCCTCGCCGTTGATAGCTATGACAGTCCCCTGTACGCCGAGAGTGCGGACGAATACGGGATCCCCGGCCTTCTGCGGGACAGGGCCTTCTGGGGGAACAGCGGGCTCGCGCGCAAGTTCCGGCGAGGGCATGCCCTCCTCCAGCTCGTCGACAGCCTCCTCTACAGAGGATATCTCGTCGAGCGGGGCCACGGCCGCGCGAAGCCGCCTGCGCAGAGAGCTGATCTCCGATCGCAGGGCGGCGATCTCCGCTTCGGCCTCATCTCTCGCCGCGGCCAGGAGACCGACTCTCTCCTCGTCTATGCCGTCCAGCTTCTCGCGAAGATCTGCGGACAGTTTGCGTGCCTCTGCGCGGGCGGCCGCCGCCTCGTCCCGCGCCTGGGCGGCTTGGAGGCGCAAGGCGTGGATATCCGCCAGCATATCGTCGGCGCGGAGATCCTCACGCGAGAGAGACGAACGGGCGGAGTCGGCGATCTCCTTGGGCAGGCCGAGCCGCTCGGCGATCGAGAGTGCGTTGGAGCGGCCGGGTAGGCCAATGGTCAGCTTGTAGGTCGGGCTCAGCGTCTTTGGATCGAATTCGACGCAGGCGTTGCTGACCCCGGGAGTCAGTTGGGCGTAGGCCTTAAGGGCAGGGTAGTGCGTGGCAACGAAAGTCGTCGCCTGACGGGCCCGGAAGTGGTCGAGCAGGGACCGGGCTAGAGCCGCGCCCTCGGTGGGGTCCGTCCCCGCTCCCAGCTCGTCCAGCAGTACAAGGGATCGGGAACCAACCTCGTCCAGGAAGGAGAGGATATTGGTCAGGTGGGCGGAAAAGGTAGACAGGCTCTGCTCGATGGACTGCTCATCGCCGATGTCCGCGTAGATGGCCTCAAACGGAGAGAAGGCAGACCCTTCGCCAGCCGGGATGTGCAGCCCGGCCTGGGCCATCATCGTCAGCAGCCCCACCGTCTTCAGGGCCACGGTCTTGCCGCCGGTGTTCGGCCCGGTGATGACGACGATGAACGTTTCCTCGTCGAGTTCGACGTCGATGGGCACAGCGGTCTCCGGGTGGAGCAGCGGGTGGCGGGCGGCGGAGAAGCGGATCGATGATCCGGGGTGGCCCTCCACCCTCTTCTTCGCAGCAAGCTGGAGGGGCAGGACCTCCGGCACTGTGGCCTCGATCTCGTCGGCGTAGCGGGCCTTGGCCAGGGCCAGATCGATCTCGGCCAGAGCCTCGACGTTCTGGCGAATCGGGTCGGCCTGCGCGGCAACGAGATCGGTCAGCTGGCTAAGGATGCGCTCCTCTTCCTCGTGCTCGGCGATCTCCAGCTCGCGGCAAGCGTTGTTCAGCTCGACCACAGGCAGCGGCTCGACGAACAAAGTGGCGCCGGAGCCGGAGGAATCGTGAACGACGCCCGGGATGCGGCCCTTGAAGTCGGCCTTCAACGGAATGACGTGGCGGCCGCCGCGCTGGGTGACGACAGCCTCCTGCAGGAAGCGGGCATTGCGCGGGGAGTTGATGATGCTGGAGAGCTTCTCCTTGATCCGGTCACGCGTATGGCGGATCTGCCGCCGCAGCCGGCCCAGCTCGGGCGAGGCGGTGTCGCGCAGGGCGCCGGCGTCGTCCAGGCAGCGCTCGATCTCCTTGCGAACGCCGTCGCACGGCTCGAGGCGCGACGCAATGGCACCGAGGAGAGGGAATTCCCGCTTCAGGCGGGTGACGCTGCCGCGCAGGCTGCGGGCCGAGAGGAGGGTGCTGGCGACGGCAAAGAGTTCGTCCGGCTGAAGGAGGCGGCCGCGCTCAGCGGCCGTGGCCAGCGGGCGAACATCGCGCGCACCGCCCAGGCCGATGGCCGGGTTGTCTTGGAGCAGGCGGCGGGCCTCGGCGGTAACCTCCAGGCGCTCACGTATCTCCTCGGCGACGGACGCGGGCGTGAGGGCGCGGGCGAGCGACTCGCCGGCAGAGAAGCTGGTGAAAGAGGCCAGACGATCGAGGATCTTGGGGAACTCGAGCGTGGCTAGGTGCCTGGGGTCCACGCTAGAGATCCAGGTCGTAGGTGTAGATAGACGGAGGATCGTCGCCGAACCAGAATGCCTGCGTCTGGTAGTGAACGAGCAGCACCTGGTTGAATGCCTCACGGAACTGGGCCCGGTTGTGCGAGGAGCGCAGTCCACCATAGCCCAGCGTGTTGAACAGGAGGCTGGCGGCGAGGAAAGCGACGACGAGATGGACCAGAATGCCGCCTATGTTGTCCACGAGGCGGAGCCTGGGCATCTCGGTCTCCGGTATTGCTGCCCGGGCCAGCAGCTCCAGAAGCACGCAGACCGAAATGGTGATGATGGCAAAGGTGAAGGCGTACTCGCCTTTGGTGGGCGATATCGCCTGCGCCGGCTCTGTGGAGAAGGGATTGGCCAGTCCCGCCAGAGCTCTGGCCACGGACGGCGCAGCGGAGTGATAGAGTGATGCGGCGACAGCCGAGGAGAAGTAGAGGACGGCCAGGCTGATCAGCCCGCGCCCAATGCGGCGGCTGTAGCCGATGGCGGCGATGCCGATCCCCAGCAACAGGGCCAGCATCTCGATGGCCTGGAAGTCGGGCAGGACGAAGAAGAGAGCGATGACGGCCACAGTACCAAGCGTGGCCAGCACCAGAGGGACGACCACCCCTCCGCCCGAAGGCTTGAGATCCTGCCAATCTTGGACGTAGGACATATCCGTACCCTGGCCCAGAGGGCGCCCGGCGCGCGGGCAGAGCCAGCCTAATATACCACATATGCCGCACGACGCCAGCGATGGCTACCGCAGGGCGGAATGGGTGCGTCGAGCGCGCCAAACCGCTTGCCTCTGCCATAGCGCATGGTAGACTCCGCGCTGGAGGGCGTCAATGAACGACGGCGAGAATCCGCCGACGTTCATCTTGATGGAGAGGCACGGACTGGTGGCGATCGGAGAGACGCCGCGAGCGGTGCTAGATACGACGGCCACGGTGGTGAAGATGGCGCGTATCATCCTCGGTACCTACGCGCTGGGAGGGCCCCGCCACTTCGGATAAGGCCTGCCGCGCGGGGAGAGGGCCAGCACTCTACGACCCAGCCACGTACTCTGCCACAATGTGCACTCGCCGTGACGCCGGGGTAAGGCGCTCGAGGAGACAGCTGAGCCGGAATAGCATCTCGCCGAAGGCCAGGTAGCTGGGGTCTCCTATCAGCTGGACGGACACCCTGCGCATGCCGCCCGCGTCCGCCAGCTGGTCGATGCGGCGCACCACATTCGCCCGGTACCGGGCAGGAAAAGTATCCACCTCCCGGCGGCCGTACAGCCTGCCCACAAGCGCGCCCTTCGTCCAGCGCAGAAGGCGATTGGCCCAGATCAGGGGGTGGCGGGCATTGGGAGTGAGCAGGAGGAAGTGGCCGCCCGGCACGAGCACCCGGGCTACCTCAGAGAACACGGCGCCGGGGTCACAGAGGTGCTCGAGGACCCAGGAGCAGCTGACCAGGTCGAAGGCGGCGGTGGCGAAGGGGAGCCTCTCTCCTGTGGCGCAGGTGACCCAGCCACCTGGAAGGCGACGCAGGAGCAGAGAATCGATGTCGGGATCGACGCCGGCAACGCTGCCGGCGCGTCCGTGCAGTCGCTCCATCACGCCCCCGCGACCGCAGCCCAGGTCGAGCACGCGGGAGGCGGGTCTCAAGAGGGCGGAGATGGCATCCTCGTAGACCTGCGTCGCAGGGCTCCAGCCCGGGCGGGTCTGCGCGTAGCGGCGCCGGTAGGCGTCCTGTTTTTCGAGCGAGAGCATCTGCCGTGGATTGCTGCTTCGCTAGGGCGAACCCTCCCAGGTGACGAAGGAGATCAGGAGGCTGTCGTCCGGCTGGATCTGCTCCACGTAGAGGCCGGCCAGGTTGCCATCTGTGGTGTCGAAGCAGAGGCGGGTGCCGTTCTGGAGGGAGGGCGTGTATACGGCGGTCTCGGTTCGGGACGCCGTCGAGCAGCCCACGTAGCTGGGCACGCCTCCGCCCAGGCCGACGTTGGCGAAGCGCATGCCGTTCATCCCTATGATGCGGAATCCGCCGCTCAACTGCCACAGCATGTCCGAGTCGCCGCTGAAGGCGCCGATGGTGCCGCTGTCGAAGTCGAGATAGGCGGCCAGGGGATAGGTCACTCCGGAGTCCTGGGCAACGAGCGGGGGCGGGCAGGGAGGCCCGGTGTGGGTTATGGCGTTCGATCGGGCGGACCAGACGCTTGCCTTGTAGGCTACGACGGTGAGCTGGACCGTCTGGTCGCAGAGGTAATCGCCGTACATGAAGCCGTAGCCGGGGGAGTCCGCGGAGGTGCTGGCGAAGATATCATCGTCGGCCAGGATGTGGAAGCCATCCTCGTCCGTCGAGTTGTCCGTCCATATCAGGCTGACCCAGCCGGTCGTCGAGGTTGAGCGGAAGAGATTCGTCGGCGCGGCAGGCGGCACAGGCGTGGCCGTGGGCACCGGAGTGGCTGTCGCGGGCGCGGGGACCTGGATGATAACCCACAGCGTGCTGCCGAAGGCATCCCCCAGGTCGGTGTGCAACCTCCAATCGCTCTTGTACGTGCCGGGAACAGCCGGCGCCGTCATGAGGACGGAGATGTCAGCCGTGGCACCGGAGGGTGTATCCGGCACGGCCACCGCAGGCTGAGCTCCCATCTGTTCGCCGCCGACGAACGCTAGCTGGTAGCCGGGCCCCCAGTCGCAAGTGCCGGTGTTGGCGACGCGCCAGGTCTTGGTGAACTGAGCTCCGGCAGCGAGGACGGTCTGGTCTGGGATCGTCAGGTCGGCGACGAACGAGGCGTTGAGTGTGCAGCCTCCTTCGCCGGCCACGTCGGGCACGGGCGAGTGGGTAGGGGGCGGCTCGTCCGTCGGCGCGATGTACGGTGTAGGCTCATCGCTGCCGATCAACGAGCAGGCCTGGACCCGCAGTAACAGGGCTACGAGAAGCGATGCGCGGAGAACGTGACGATGGGTCTCTCGCTCCATGCCATACCTCCGGGGGTGAACAGGGTGCGACCATTATAGCCGGGGAGAGCAGGTCTCGCAAGGCAGGGCCAGGCCGCGAGCGGCGAACCACAGAGAGATCGAAGACGCAGAGCGAGGACGTTTCGGATTCTGCGCGGCCGGCGGTAGAGGGGATCGGTGGATATACCCCCAAGCGTTGACTTTTGCCTCTGTTTCGCTATAATCAGCCAGCATTGACCCGCGGGGTCACAGGTCGGTCGTTACGGCGGCTGAGAAGCTGAGCTGGGCTCCCGAGCCGCCCTTCGCCTGGTCTGCGGCAGCGCGCACGAGCCGCTGCCGCGGGCGGGAAGAGCTCTGTGACGAGGTCGGCTCGGCGGGGCGAAGTCGTCGCCACGAGCGGGTCCGCACCAAGAGTCACGGTCAGCTCGCACCGAAGGGTGGCCTTTGCCTAGATATGCCTCGCTGCAGTCTCCCGGAGGCCAGCATAGACCTGGAAAGCTGTGGAAAGAGCCGTCACCGGCACCAGAGATGAACCTGTGGAGAAGAACCCGCTCCGCGCTCAAATGGCTGATCCCGGGGATGGGGGTAAAACGCTGGCTCGTTCTGCTGGCGGCCGGCGTGGCGACGCTAAGCCTGGGGGTCAGCTCGCTGTTCCGGGAGTTCTATCCCCTGCCCGACCTCTTCTATTACCTGACTCTCCAGTTCATCCCGCGCGTCTGGCGGGCGCTGCTTCTCGGATCGGCAGGGCTGGCGGCAGCCGTAATCGCCCTGCGCGGGCTGAAACAGGCGCTGCTGGAGCCCTTCCTCAGCAGCAGGGGAGAGGAAGTGGCGGACACGGTCTACCGCTTCCGGCGACGAGGGCGAGGGCCGCGTATCGTGGCCATCGGAGGGGGCCATGGCCTCTCCGTCCTGCTGCGCGGCTTGAAGAAGCATACCTCGAATCTGACAGCCATCGTCACTATGGCGGACGATGGGGGCAGCTCGGGAAGACTGCGGCGCGAGCTGGGGGTGCTGCCCCCGGGCGACGTCCGCAACTGCATCGCGGCGCTGGCCGACGACGAGGCGCTGACGACACGGCTGTTCCAATACCGCTTCGGCAATGGCAGCAGCTTGGATGGGCACTCACTGGGCAACCTGTTCATCACGGCCATGGCGGAGGTGACCGGGAGCTTCGAGCGGGCGACGGTCGAATCAGGCCGCGTCCTGGCAATCCAGGGGCGGGTGCTGCCCAGCACGCTGCAGGATGTGACGCTGATGGCGGACCTGCGCGGCGAGGCGAACGGCCTGAGCCGCGTGCGCGGCGAGTCCAGCATACCGGATGCGGCTGGCGAGATCGAGCGGGTCTTCCTGACGCCGGAGGACGTGCCGGCCTATCCGGGCGCGGTGCGGGCGCTGCTGGAAGCCGACTTGATCGTTGCGGGGCCGGGCAGCCTCTATACAAGCATCGTGCCCAACCTGCTGGTGCAGGACGTGACGAAGGCGATCGCGGCGAGCCGCGCCTTCAGGGTCTTCGTCTGCAACGTTGCCACGCAGGTAGGAGAGACGGACAGGTACTCAGGGGGCGACCACGTGGCCGCGCTGGAGAAGCACTCGCGCCCCGGGCTCTTCCCGGTAGTGCTGGCGAACAGCAGGCTGGACGTCCCGTTCGACGCGCCCGAGGGAGTGACTCTCGTCGCCGACGATTTCCCGGCCGGCGCGCCGTACCGCGTGGTCCGGGCAGACCTGATCGACGTCGCCAGCCCGTGGCGGCACGACAGCGACAAGCTGGCCCGGGCGCTACTGGATTTGCTGTGAACTAACCCCATCTGATAGATAGGAGGCAGGAGGAAGATGGCAGTCAAGATTGGTATCAACGGATTTGGCCGCATTGGGCGGCAGGTGCTGAAGGCGATCAAGGAGAACCACAAAGAGACCTTCGACGTGGTGGCGGTCAACGACCTCTTCGACAGCAAGACGAACGCGCATCTCTTCAAGTACGACTCGAACTTCGGCATCTACGACGGCACTGTCGAGGTTGTTGAGGGAGACATCGTCGTCGACGGCGACCGGATCAAGGTCCTGGCGGAGCGCGACCCGGCGAAGCTGCCCTGGGGCGACCTGGGCGTGGAGATCGTCGTCGAGTCGACGGGCGTGTTCCGCGACGGCAAGAAGGCGGCGGCCCATATCGAGGCCGGGGCCAAGAAAGTCATCATCAGCGCGCCGGCGAAGCCGTCCGACAGCGTTGACCTGACGATCGTGCTCGGCGTGAACGAAGACCAGTATGACGCCAAGAAGCACAACGTCGTTTCGATGGCCTCGTGCACGACCAACTGCCTGGCGCCGGTGGCCAAGGTGCTGCTGGACAACTTCGGTATTGTCAGGGGTTTGATGACCACGATCCATTCCTACACCAACGATCAGCGCATCCTCGACCTGGCCCACAGCGACCTGCGGCGGGCGCGGGCGGCGGCGCTCAACATCATCCCCACGACGACCGGCGCGGCCAAGGCGGTGGCGCTGGTCATCCCGGAGCTGAAGGGCAAGTTCGACGGCTTCGCCCTCCGTGTACCCACTCCCACCGTGTCGATCGTCGATCTGGTAGTGGAGGTGGAGAAGTCGACGAGCCGGGAAGACGTCAACGCGGCGCTGAAGAAGGCCTCGCAAGGGGCGCTCGAGGGCATCCTGGGCTTCTGCGAGGAGCCGCTCGTTTCGATGGACTTCAAGGGTGATGCCCGCTCGAGCATCGTCGACTCCGACTACACGATGGTCTTCGGCGGCACCATGGTCAAAGTGCTGGCCTGGTACGACAACGAGTGGGCCTACTCGGTGCGCATCACCGATCTGGCGAAGGTGATGGCCGACAGGGGGCTGTGATGCAGAAGAAGACCATCCGGGACGTCGATGTATCCGGCAAGCGGGTGCTGGTGCGGGTCGACTTCAACGTCCCGCTTGAGAACGGCGCTGTGGCCGACGACACTCGGATCCGGGCCGCGCTGCCCACGCTGAACTACCTGCTGGAGAGGAAGGCCTCGCTCGTCCTCTGCTCCCACCTCGGCCGGCCGAAAGGCAAGGTGGTGGCCGATCTGCGCATGGACCCCGTGGCCGCCAGGCTCTCCGAGCTCCTGGGCCGGCCCGTCCGAAAGCTCGACGACTGCGTCGGGCCCGAGGTGGAGCAGGCGGTGGCTGCGATGAAGCCGGGCGATGTCGTGCTGCTGGAGAACACCCGCTTCCATCCTGAGGAGAAGGAGAACGACCCGGAATTCGCCAAGAAGCTGGCGGCGCTGGGCGAGCTCTACGTCAACGACGCCTTCGGCTCCGCTCACCGCGCTCACGCTTCGACCGAGGGGGTGGCACACCATCTGCCTGCCGTGGCCGGCTTGCTGATGGAGAAGGAGCTGGAGTTTCTCGGCCGGGCCACCGGCGACCCCGAGCATCCCTACATCGCCATCCTGGGCGGGGCCAAGGTCTCCGACAAGATCGGCGTCATCGACAACCTGCTGAAGAAGTGTGACCGCCTGCTAATCGGAGGCGGGATGGCGAATACCTTCTTCAAGGCTATGGGGTACGAAGTTGGTGACAGCCTGGTGGAGGACGAGGTCATCGAAACGGCAAAGGAGCTGCTCGAAATGGCCGGGCCGCGACTGGTGCTGCCCGTGGACGTGGTCATCGCCGACTCCTTCGACAACGATGCGGCAACCCAGGTGGTCGCGCCGAACGAGGTCGGCGCCGGCTGGCGCATCCTGGATATCGGCCCCAAGACGATCTCCACCTTCCGCTCCGCCCTGGAGGGGGCGAAGACGGTGGTCTGGAACGGACCTCTGGGGGTCTTCGAGATGGAGAACTTCGCCCGGGGCACGGTGGCCGTGGCGGAGCTGCTGGCCGGGCTGGACGCCACGACCATCGTCGGCGGTGGCGATTCGGCAGCGGCCGTGCGCCAGGCCGGGCTCGTCGACGCCATGAGCCACGTCTCTACCGGAGGAGGGGCAAGCCTGGAGTTCTTGGAGGGGAAAACGCTGCCGGGCGTGGCGGCGCTGATGGATGCCTAGCTGCGCAGGCCCAGGCGGAGCGCCCATAGCGGTGCTTGGCACCGGCTTGACACATCGCTGATGCCGTCTTAGCATTATGCTTACGGTTGGCTGCTAGAGTGGATATGGTCGGGCGGCAAACGTAAGAGGGGAGTGATATGCCGTTCAGCGACGGCGAGAACGTAGGAGCATATCGTATCGTAGAGAAGCTGGGCCAGGGTGGTATGGCCACGGTCTTCAAGGCCTACCACCCGGCTCTAGACCGCTACGTGGCCATCAAGGTGCTCCACCCCGCCTTCACCGAGGATCCGACCTTCCTGGCTCGGTTCCAGCGCGAGGCCCGCATCGTGGCCAAGCTGGATCACCCCCACATCGTTCCCATCTACGATTACTCCGAGCATCGGGGCCACACCTACCTGGTGATGCGTTTCATCGACGGCGAGACGCTGAAGGCCCGCATGAGACGGGGCGGCGTTACGCCGCAAGAGGTG
>Ga0307421_1002564_pt1 | contig 10128 bp, 8 predicted proteins | sample SalMarWE160270MG_FD_202163 | JGI IMG/M metagenome (GOLD analysis project Ga0307421, IMG submission 202163) | Salt marsh sediment microbial communities from the Plum Island Ecosystem LTER, Massachusetts, United States - WE1602-70 | ecosystem: Environmental > Aquatic > Marine > Intertidal zone >...
TGTCAATGATGAGGAAAAACCCATGAGTGAAAAAGATTACCCTCAGCAAATCCGATACAGCTACAGCATCAGCCTCTTACGCGCTATCTCAATGAGCCTGGGTGTGATGCTGGTTATCTCCGTTCTTGTCCTGTTGGGAGATTTATTTACCACAAACGGAGCTTCTATCCCCGTTATTATCTTGCTGTCCTCATTAATCATTGTAGGAAATCTGCTCGGGTATGTTGAACTTTCTATGAGCGTTCCTCAACCCGGCGGGGCTTATCGGCTTGTTCAAGACTGCGAGGAAGGAAACTGGCTGGCGTTTTTAACCGGCTGGGCGCTGCTCCTGGCAGGAATCACCGCTGGCGGGATCCTTATCCAGGGTTTTGCCCAGCAAAGCACTGCCCTGGTTGAAACCCTGACTGGTATAATTCTGCCGCAATTCCCCTTTGCAGTCGGAATACTCCTTCTCACAGCCGGGGTTAAACTTCTTCCCCTCAGGAAGAATCGGAATAGCTATTTGCTGCTGGTGATTCTCGTTGTAATCCTGATTTTCTGCCTGATCGCTCTACCAAAAATCAAGCTGGCTAACCTGGAATCAACAAATCCCGATTGGAGTGTTTCATTTAACCTATTGCTGATTTCTTTTCTCGGCCTGGAAATTACAGCTGGTTTACAAGGTGAAATTACCAAACGCACCACAAACGCCCCCAGAGCCTTGTTTTTGGCCCCGATACTCGCTGGCATAGTCACTGCCTTGATTGCCAGTATTATCAGTGGAGTAATCCATCCCGGATCCACTGCTGCGCTGGGACAGCCGCTGGTTGAGTTGGCTGATCTGGTCGCCGGAAAATGGGCTGGAGTCGGAATATCCTTCCTGAGCATTTTTGCTATCCCCCTGGCATTAAACAGGATCATAACCCTCCTGACCCATCAGGGGTATGTTATGACAAGTGATGGATTTTGGCCTGAATCGCTTAAGCAAGCCAACCGACGCTCGAACACACCGGTACTCTTGATTGCCGTCTTCACGATTCTGATTGCCCTAACACTTAATTTCCCCCTGGATTATTTAGCCCGACTGGGCGGGCTACTCTACCTGATCGTGCTTATGGCTGTTAACTTCACCCTCACCAGAAGGGAACAAATCACCGCAGCCCCTTTTCACCTTCCCATCCACCCCTGGATTCCAGCTCTGGTTTTGGTTTTTGATTCCCTGCTTATTCTGACCTGGGCAGAATATTTTCCTGCTGCCGGATTGCTGCTGTTGATAGGTTTTGTCATTTTTATTGGATACGGACAGCACCACAGTATCAAAGCCAAAGAAGGTATCACAGTATTTAAAACGCCCTTGGAAGAAGAGAAAACCAAGCAGAGCGTTCGTGTTCTAGTCCCAATTGCTAACCCGGATACCGCGGAAACTTTGCTTCGTTTAGCCGGGACACTTGTCCGCCAGCAAGGAGGAAAAGTCATCGCCCTGCGGGTAATTACTGTGCCCGGCCAGGTTCCCCTTTCAGAGGGCAGATCACAGGCAGAAACCGACCATGTTCTTTTGGACCGGGCGGTAGACCAGGCAACAAAAGAGGAATTCCGGGTTCAAACTATGACCAGGGTATCGCGCAGTGTTTCGGAAGGTATCCTGGATACTGCAAGGGAGGAACGGGTCGACCAGATATTACTTGGATGGCTCGGGGATGCCCGATCAATCTCTAATTCTCTGGGACCGGTTATTGACCCGGTCATTAAAAATGCTCCCTGCGATGTTTTAATCGTGCGGGGAGACCATACGCAGGAAATCAAGTCTATCCTGGTTCCTACTGCCGGAGGTCCCAATGCTCCAATTGGAGCCCGCTTAGCTGCCACACTTTCTCAAATTTATGGGGCAACCGTAACTGGACTGTATGTCCAGGTTGGCCGGGCCACACCCCGCCGGATGGACGAAAACTATCTGACCATTGAAGATACCCTGGAGGGCCTGAAATTCAGCCAACCGCCTGAAAAAAAGGTGGTCATGGCCAACAATGTCCTGGATGGCATCCTCAAGGAAGCCGAAGCCTACGACTTGGTCATTGTTGGCGCTACAGAACAGGGATTCTTTGACCAATTTGCTTTTGGAAGCATACCCCTCAGAATTGCTGCCCAGGCGCCGAACACATCCATTATGGTCAAAGGATACAGCGGCGCCCGGGAACGCCTTTTTCGCAGAGCTCTGACCGCGATCTTCAACCTATTTCCTACCTTAACAACGGAAGAACAGCTTGGTGTCCGGGAGGAACTAATTGAAGATGCACAACCCGGCTCAGATTATTTCGTGCTGATTGTTTTATCTTCAATCATCGCTACCCTAGGGCTGCTGCTTAACAGCCCAGCAGTTGTCATCGGTGCTATGCTTGTAGCCCCGCTAATGTCACCCATACTTGGTTTTTCACTCGGGATAATCCTCGGCGAAGGACGGTTGGTTAGGACCTCACTGGAATCCGTTTTTAAGGGTGTAATGGCATCAATAATTGTCGCGATTATAATCGGTTTACTTTCTCCCTTAAAAGACATGACACCCGAAATCCTCTCCCGGACTCAACCGACTATCTTGGATTTATTCATCGCCCTGGCATCCGGTATGGCCGGCGCTTATGCGGTGAGCAGGAAAGATGTCAGCGCAGCTTTACCTGGCGTAGCAATTGCCGCAGCCCTGGCGCCGCCCCTCGGTGTAGTTGGTTTAGGGTTCGCAAATGGGAACATGCAAGCAGCTGGCGGCGCTCTACTGCTGTTCACCACCAACCTTGTCACCATCAGTCTTGGTGGTGTAATCATCTTCTCCTTGCTGGGTATTCACCCCCTGAATCTGGAACCAGAGACCAAAAAACGAGTCCAGAGAGGAGTAACTGGCATTTTATTTCTGGTCTTTCTGATCACCATTCCCCTGGTAATTATCATGAACGGGATCATCAAACAAACCCGGGAACAACAGACCATTGAGCGAGTCTTACTTGAATCCACTCTCACAGAAGAAATGTCCATCATCAATATCGAAAGGGCACAGTCCCGGGACAAACTGTTGATCAGTGCGACAGTTCGATCCACAGAACCCCTGGACCAGGAGTCTGTTAATGACCTGGCTATAGATTTGGAAAATGAGCTGGATCGCCCCCTGGATCTGGATATAATTTTCCTCCCTACCATACGATCAAAATAACAATATTTAAGGTAATATCTTATGCTTAACTTGATTCAAGAATTGGGAGTATCTTAATAAATATTTGATATACTTTTTAGATTGAATTAATCTCCCGGTGATAACCTTTATGGTATGACAATATAAGTCTAAGAGATATCCCGGGGAACTATATAGCGGAGAAAATGGATGAAAAAGAGAATCTGGATCATTATTGGAATAGTAGGCGGGTTGATCATCATCGCCAGCGCTTTCTCAGCCGGCGCGATTGTCGGCAATATTTTATTACCTAAACCAGACGTGTCCTGGTTTTCTAAATCAACCCAGATTGTGCCATCACAAGGTACTGATGGTACCTCAGAAGCTGATCCCTCTGCCAATATCTCGACTGAGGAATTGTTTAATCCTTTTTGGGAGACCTGGGAAATCATTCATGATCAATATGTTGAACAACCGGTTGACAATACCACGTTGATGAGAGGAGCAATTTCAGGCATGCTGGATTCATTGGGAGATCAGCATACTTCCTATATGAATCCGGACCAATATATGCAGGCCAATATTCCAATGGATGGAGAATATGAAGGAATTGGCGCCTGGGTTGATACCACGAGTGAGTACCTCACCATCATCAGCCCGATGCCTAATTCTCCGGCAGAAAAAGTAGGGTTAATACCCGGAGACCAGGTGATCATGATTGACGGGGAAGATATGACCGGTATCGATGGTTCTTTGGTAATCCGGAGAGTTCTTGGGCCTGCCGGTTCCGAAGTTGTTTTAACCATCAGCCGGGAAGGAAAACCGGAACCTTTTGATGTCACCATTATCCGGGAAAAGATCATCATCCCCAGCATTGAAAGCAAAATGCTGGAAAATAATATTGGATATGTTCAAATCATTACCTTCGGAGCTGATACTCGATCTGAACTCAGGGAAAATTTGGAAGAATTACTTGAACAGGACCCAATTGGATTAATTGTGGACCTGCGAAATAACGGGGGTGGGTACCTTCAAACAGCTGTAGAGGTGGCATCCGAATTCATTGCCGAAGGTGTAATTCTCTACGAAGATTATGGTACTGATGAGGAAATGGAGGAATACTACGCCCACAAGGGGGGTCTTGCTACCGAAATTCCTCTTGTTTTACTGGTCAATGAAGGTTCAGCTTCCGCATCAGAGATTGTTGCCGGAGCAATCCAGGATCATCAGCGGGGACCACTGGTTGGCGCAATAACCTTCGGCAAAGGTTCGGTCCAGAATTGGATCGAGCTGAGAAATAACCAGGGTGCGGTCCGGGTGACAATTGCCCGTTGGCTGACCCCGGACAAGAGACAAATCCATGAAACAGGTCTCACGCCAAAGTTCCTGGTGGAATTAACAGAAGAAGACTACCTGGCTGAACTGGATCCCCAACTTGACAAAGCAATTGAAATAATGCTGGAAATCACAGAATAGTAAATCGGGAAACGAAGCAATGTTTTATTTTAATACGCAATACCTGCTCTATATGGCACCAGCGATTATCGCCATGCTGGCAGCGCAGTGGTATGTAAAAACCACCTACAATAAATGGGGCAAGATACCAACCAGCTCCCATCTGACCGGTGAACAAGCGACTCAAAGATTAATTTCAACCGGGGGACTGCACGATATAGAGATTCAGCAAATTCAAGGTCAGCTGACCGATCATTATGATCCCAGGAAAAAAATACTCGGTTTATCACCTGGGGTCTACCAGGGCAATTCAGTTGCCTCTCTCGCTATCGCTGCCCATGAACTGGGGCATGCTCTGCAGGACAAGGAAAACTATTTTCCGCTGCGTTTAAGGTCAATGCTTGTGCCGGCCGTGAACATCGGTTCCACGTTGGGATGGATCTTGATTGTTATTGGTTTGTTAATTAATGCCATTGGCTTGGCCTGGCTGGGTGTTATTGCATTCTCTGGCAGTGCTGTATTTGCCCTGGCAACCCTCCCAGTTGAACTGAATGCTTCCTCTCGGGCAAAACAGCTGCTAAAAGACAGCGGCATTATCTCCTCTACGGAAGAAGATCAGGGAGTAAATAATGTCCTGAATGCCGCAGCGTTAACCTATGTTGCTTCCCTGTTTACGGCAGTGATGCAGCTGCTCTACTGGATTTCCATCGTTTCTGGAGGACGGGGAAGACGACGATAATCCAAAACACAATAATTTCATCCGTCAATAAATCATATCTGGCAAAATAACCCAAAAACAATTTCTGCTATAATCACACCATGCGGAATTTCATCATAGCCGTAGGCTTGCTGCTGGGAGTGATCTTCTTAGCAAGCCATTTTACCGAAGTCGAACAGATCACAGTCACTCTCCAGCGGGGAGATTGGCGTTTTATTCTGCTTTCTGTCTTGCTGGTATTGATCTGGCTCGTCAATATGGCAGCATCCTATAAAACAATTTTCCATGTAATCGGAATTGAGGAATCTTTAGGTCAGCTGCTGATCCTGACAGCCGCCGCCACTTTTATCAATGTAGTAGCACCTTCCGCCGGGATTGGAGGGATGTCTGTTTTCATCGCTGAAGCCAGGCAAAAGGGGGAAACCGGGGCGAGGGCCTTGGTCGCGGGAGCTCTGTTTGTAATTTTTGATTATCTGGGATTTTTTCTATTTTTAGGCCTGGGGTTAATCGTCCTCTTCCGCAGAAATATCCTTGGCGTAACAGAAATAACCGCCTCGGTGATCTTATTTCTCATGTTCACAGGAATGAGTTTGCTGCTCTATCTGGGATTCAAATCCGAACAAACGCTTGCCGATGCGCTGGCCTGGTTAGCCAGAGCTGGAAACCGCCTCTTGAAACCATTTCGACGCCGCAAAAAATTCAGCGAAGAAGGAGCAAGATCTATAGCCCATGACGCGGTAGGTGGGCTCAATGAACTGCGTAATCGCCCCTTGAAATTATTTTATCCCTTCCTCCTGGCACTCTCTAATAAATTGCTCCTACTGCTGATCTTTTTCCTGACCTTTAAAGCATTTCAGGTGCCGGCATCCATAGGCACCCTCATTGCGGGAACGAGTTTGTCCTATTTATTCCTGATTGTCTCCCCTACCCCTTATGGATTAGGTGTCGTGGAGGGCGTCTTAACCCTGGCCCTTCGTTCGATGTATATTCCGGTCAGCGATGCGCTGGTGATTACCATAGCATACCGGGGAGTGATCTTCTGGATCCCCCTCTTCCTGGGCGCAGTGGCTTTCCGCTGGGTAGGAAAGCCGGGGGAGAAGGAACTCGACACATCACCAGAAGCAAACGATTAAAATCTCAGCCATGGGTCTGCACTTCTATTCCGCTGCTATCCACTCAGGACAGGTTTGTTGAACAAACTGCTCGAGGGAGAGAGCCTGTCCTGAGCAAAGTCGAAGGGACAGCTCTCCCGGGCATCTTACCCGCAGGAGCTGACTCTCCTGCTCTAGCGTGCTTGAAGGGATACAGATCTCCAGCTAAATTTAAGGAAGGGGCTTCCTTTGAGGAACCCGCTTCCAGGACTTTCCTGAGCTTTTTAAACAAACCTGTCATCTGATAATTTTCCCCCGATTTTTCCTTTGTTTTTTTCCAACCAACCCACTCTATCTGCTTCCGGCTGATCAAAGTAAGGAATATAAGGTTTGATATCCAGCAGCGGGGTCCCGTCCAGGATATCCACATTGGCAATGGTGAGAATGTTCTTTTGGATCTCTAGCAATTTTACAATGGATAGTCCAATACCGTTCGGCCGCCTGGGTGCCCGGGTCGCAAATAAACCGCGTTGTTTATCATCAAGAAATGGCTTCACAAGCAATTGAAGATCACCCGTTTGATGAAAATAATACAGCAGAATTAGATGTGAGAACCCCGCCAGATCCTGTAAACCTTCCTGAAGTGCTGGATCAAGAGTCACCTTGCCTTCTACTCCCTCAGCTGCGCTGGGCTGAATGGGCATACCAGATAAATCCTGAAACGGGGAGTGGATGATTCCAATTGAATGAAAGGTAATTTCCTTTTCTTCCATCAGATTTCTCTTATATATCCGCTACACTGGATGGGATTTGAGTAATTAAACGGACCCCTGCCTGATGAATCTGCGGGAAGTTTCCTCCCTGCCCCAGGGCAGCTATCACAGCAGAAATATTTTCTACCGTAGAACCTGCCAGCAGGTTTACTCCAAATTCATAGAGGACAGGGGATAACGGCGTTGAAGGACCAATAATGATCACATATGCTTCCGGTTTACAAAGAGATAATAACTCGGGTAGTGTATGGTTGATAAAAGTCATCCCCGTGATGGCAACCAGATCAGCTTCGGGAAGTATTTCCGGAGCAGCGCTGGCAGGTAAATCATCTCCAGAAGGATTCTGATCCAGCACGGTTAACTCCCCCAATTCCTCTTTTAGATGATTTGCAAATGGGAAATGCCCGATAAGAACGGCCTTTTTTCCCCTGCCATGCTCCAAAATTGCGCCTTCGGCATTCAGATCCACCCATGATGAGGGATCCCGGGGCAGCAAGGCATTAATAGCGGCACATCCAATACTTCGCCGCAGGGGGATTTCCGACTCAATCCAGCCTGCCAGCTCTAAAGCTGTATTAGTTTCCAGATTTCCCGGGTCGGGAATTGTCGGCTCCCCGGTATGCCTGTGATCCCCGGAAAGCGTAGAAGCTAACCCGCACTGCTGGTGGTCCCCTTTATCCACCACCACTGCTGTCCATTTTAATCCAATCCGGACTTCAACGAGCTGATGATTCGACAGGGAATTTAGGATTTTGTTATTCATAGTCTCTCTACAATCGATTTGAATCCAGGGTGAAGTATCGAAATTATTATACTTTATGACAACTGTTGATGTCAGTTCCAAATGCTCCAATTGATCCCGGATAGTTCTCACTAAGCAAGTCAGATTGGGGAAAAATATCCCTCAATCATTTTCCAAAGGAGTTTGACCAAACTAACCCCACACGGTATAATGTTTCGTCGGTAGTTGAGTTTGAACATTGAAGGAGTTACAAGAAGATGCCAAAACGGACATATCAACCGAAAATAAGACGTCGGGCTCGGGTCCATGGGTTCCGGTCTCGCATGAGCAGCAAAGGCGGACAAGATGTGCTAAAGCGGCGCCGTTTGAAGGGCCGTTATGTACTTGCGCATACAAAAAATAATCACGTAAAGAAAACAAACTGGAATAGTTAACTCTAATTTAATAAGATTCTTGTGGAACGGAGATTTCGCCTAACAAGTTCAATTGAGATCATGCAGGTGCGGCGATCTGGAAAATCATATCCCCATCCGCTTCTTGTTTTGATAATTCAGAAAGTGAACCACCCGCTCTCCCGCTTTGCGGTCACAGCAGGAATTTCAGTAGGCAACGCAGTCAAGCGAAACAGAGCGAAACGGATTATCCGGGCAGCCATGAGAGAGTTAATCCAGGATATTAAACCCGGATATAACGGGGTTTTGATTGCCAGGAAACCATTGACAGAATCCAACTGCAGAGAAACGAAAGAAGCGTTAGAATCTCTTTTCAGGAAAGCTAAAATACTTCTAACTCAAACCAATGAATACTGAAATCAGCATAAAACAGGCCGAACACCACCATCCACCCCAGGATCCTCTCCTAAAAGATCTTGAGTTAACAATATGGACAGTGTTAAGATTCCCGGTTCTGGCTTTAATTCTTCTCTATCAGAAGACCTTATCAAGGGCTTTGCCCGGTAATACCTGCCGGTATTACCCCAGCTGCTCACATTATTCATACCAAGCAATCTATAAATACGGTGTACTCCGGGGAGGACTAATGGGAAGCTGGCGAATTCTTCGCTGCAATCCATTTTCCCAGGGAGGGTATGACCCGGTTCCGTAAATTAACCACCAGAAAGTGAATATGAAAACAATGAAAAAATATTTCCTAATCCTACTCTTGGCCCTGATTGCCCTCTCGTTGAGCGCCTGCACAGGCCGGCGCGTCGCAGCAACTGGATGGTCCGAGATCACCCTCAAAGAGGATATCGCCTACTTCTCTTATGGTCCCCAGGTTTACGCACTCAATGTGAAAAACGGGACACAACAATGGATATACCCTGTAGAACCGGAAACCGGAGTAGATTTTTATGCGGCGCCCGTGTTTGCTGATAATGGGACCCAGCTGATTGTTGCCAGTTATGACAGCAATCTTTACAGTATTAATCCAGCTACAGGCAGAGAAAATTGGTCGTTTACCAATGCCGAAAACCGCTACATCGCGTCTCCCCTGGTCACTGATCAGGGAATATTCGCCCCAGCATCTGACAATAAACTCTACAGTGTAGATTTAAACGGAATCCCGCTCTGGGAACCATTCGAAACCGGAGAACCGATTTGGGCTTCTCCCGCCTGGTCTGAAAGCTGTGGATGCATTTATGTGGCATCCATGGATCACATCCTTTATGCCGTCAGCCCGGAAACTGGTTCTATGCTGTGGAAAACAGAAGATCTAGGCGGACCCATGGTCAGCCAACCCGCAGTGTCGGAAAGCGGCCTAGTTATCGTCAGCACGTTTAAGAATGAAATCGTTGCCCTGGATGAGAAAAGCCACAGGGTTGAATGGCGTTTTAATACTTCAGATTGGGCCTGGGCAAGCCCGGTAATTGACGGAGAACAAGTTTATGTCAGTGACCTTTCAGGCACTTTTTACGCCCTGGAATTAGAATCAGGAAATCTACTCTGGCAGCTTCAGCCCGGCGGAAGTATAGTTTCAGCTCCGCTGGTCCAGGATGGACAAATCTATTTTTCCACCGATACCAGCAGCCTGGTGGTTGTCAGTACGGATGGTGTTGTGCAGCGCAATCTGCCCATCGAAGGCAAACTGTACGCCAGGCCTGCATCGAACGGAGATATCCTCCTGCTTGCTCCCTCAGAAGCAGAATTCTTCCTGATCGCGCTCAATCAGAATGGAACCCAAATCTGGGGATATCCCCCGGCCAAATAAGAAGAGGC
>Ga0307421_1002568_pt1 | contig 10117 bp, 16 predicted proteins | sample SalMarWE160270MG_FD_202163 | JGI IMG/M metagenome (GOLD analysis project Ga0307421, IMG submission 202163) | Salt marsh sediment microbial communities from the Plum Island Ecosystem LTER, Massachusetts, United States - WE1602-70 | ecosystem: Environmental > Aquatic > Marine > Intertidal zone >...
CTTTTGCCTTTTCTCTTGTTGAATGGGCTGTTTGTGGCATTTATAAGTCCTTATCTTACAACACGAACAAAATTGTTTTCACAAATATCAGCAAATTTTTCATGCCCTGCTGATTTTGTTAATAGAATTTATACAATGCTAATTAAAAAGACAAGCAAATTTTTTTGTATCAATCTTTGCCCTCGCTGACTAACTTGTCCAGAACATCAACATACTTGGTTTCAGGTTGCAGCCCTACCAGCCGCTTGACCTCTTTGCCGTTCTTGATAATCAGAACTGTTGGGATTGCGCTCACACTGTATCGTTGTGCTACCACAGGCGCTCGGTCAACATCTACTTTGCACACGGTTACTCTACCAGCGTACTTATCAGCAAGTGACGATATAGTTGGAGCCAGAATCCGGCAGGGAGGACACCGATTAGAAAATAAATCCACAAGGTAAATTTCATTCGCATCAAGCACTCGGGTTTTGAAATCAGTATGGCTCTCGATGTGGACAATGTTGGAACTTTCCTCCGTCTCTTTTGGTGTTCGCGAAAACACCGATACCAACAAAGCCCCCATCACCGCGCCGTATATAGCCCCGCGGTACGGATTTGCCGTCAATGGGCAGGTCCCGGAAGAACATTTACCAAAATAACCCAAGACAGCACCGATTGACCCTCCAATCAACACTCCCAATAAAATCCTGGCAATCATAACTTAATTTTCTCCTTTATATGTTTCGCAGAGACGAACCGAATAACTTCTGCTCGACTACCCTACTAAGCTTATTTCGTATTAGAATATCTAAATACACCCAATGATGCAAATCCATCCGGCAGAATTTCTTATACAAGCCGATTTGCCACAATGATTGCGAAAGTTGTTTTTTTGTGGTACAAGTAATCTATGGCAAATAGTACGCAACGTAAAGAACAAAATGTAATTCTGGACTCAATTAGCGAAGGCGTCTTCACGGTTGACCTGGATTGGCGGATCACTTCTTTTAACCGGACGGCGGAAGAAATCACGGGTATCAAGCGTCAAGAGGCTGTCGGAAAACGCTGCAAGGATGTTCTGCGAGCAGATGTTTGCGAGACTGATTGTACACTGGCAGAGACGATGCAAACCGGCAAACCCATAATGAATAAAGCTGTGCACATTATTGATGCCAATGGCAAGAGAAGAGCAATCGCCATATCGACGGCTTTGTTGAAAGATTCCAAAGGCAAGGTAATTGGCGGAGTTGAGACGTTTCGTGACATGAGCACGGTAGAGCAGCTTCGCAAAGAAATCGAGGGTCGATATTCATGCGAAGATATTATAAGCCAAAGCCACAAAATGCAGAACATCTTTGCCATTTTGCCAAACATTGCTGAAAGTAACACGACAATTTTAATTGAGGGTGAAAGCGGCACAGGTAAAGAGCTTTTCGCCAGAGCTATTCATAATCTGAGTTTCCGCAAAGATAAACCTTTCATTGCAGTGAATTGTGGTGCCCTGCCTGATACACTCCTGGAGTCCGAGCTTTTTGGTTATAAAGCCGGTGCATTTACAGATGCTAAAAAGGACAAACCCGGCCGGTTTGCTTTAGCCCAAGGTGGCACGATATTCCTGGATGAGATTGGCGATGTCTCTGCTTATGTTCAAGTTAAACTACTGCGTGTTTTGCAGGACAAGACTTATGAGCCGGTCGGTGGTATTTCATCTGTTAAGGCTGATGTGCGTATCATTACAGCTACAAATAAAAAGCTCGACGAGCTTATCAAAAAAGATGCGTTCAGAGATGATTTGTATTACAGAATCAATGTAATGAAACTGGAATTGCCTCCGCTGCGGGACAGGAAGGAAGATATTCCGTTATTAGTAGATTTTTTTATTAGCAGATTTAATCGGTTACATAATAAGAACATTTGCTGTGTTACAAATGAAGTAACCGCAGTCCTGTTAGCTTATGATTATCCGGGCAATGTGCGCGAACTCGAAAATATTATTGAGCATTGCTTTGTTCTGTGCGAAGGTGAGATAATAGAAGCTAAACATTTGCCTTCGTCGGTTCGTCCGGATTTGAAAGCCGAAACGGCCCAAGACAGCGAACCTACCACTATTAAGCAAATGGAGATTATTCTGATAACTCAAGCTCTACGGCGGAACAAAGGCAACAAAACTGCAACAGCAAAACAGCTCGGAATAGACAAAAGCACATTATTTCGCAAAATGAAAACATTTGATATCACACCTGAGATGCATTCTGAGTAGATAGTATTTTAAATAACCCAAGTAAGTAATTTGGCGGGAAATTGCAGCAATTTGCAATCTCTTAGAATGAACAAGTGTTGCAATATGCAACTCTTGACGTTACTTCTGTATAAATAATACGCATGTCTTATTTTTTGTAATCTTTTCCAAAATAAAGACTTAGAAAAGCCCTGTCTTTCCGGCCAATCTTTCTGGCATATCAATTGCAAAAGGTATTTTTGAAAGGCCGATTCCATGAAGTTAGCAATACCAATATATAACAGCAACGTTTCAAACGTGTTCGATTTTGCCCACAGGCTTTTGCTTGTGGATATCGAAAACGGCAAAGAGATAAATCGTTCTGAGGTTGCATTAGAGAGCCAATCATTACCACAACGTGCAGCTCAATTAAAAAGCCTTGGGGTAGATGTGCTTGTTTGCGGAGCGATTTCACGGTTACTTGCCAATATGGTTATAACATCAGGAATTGAGGTTCTACCTTATGTAACCGGACATGTTGATAACGTACTTCAGGCGTATATAACCGGACAATTGGTAAGGCCAGAGTTCAGTATGCCGGGTTACTGGCCGGGTGCGAGAAAAGGCTTTGGGCGCAGGCAGCGAGGTTGTCGATGGCGAGGCGGACGACGATAAGAAATAAATTGACCGAGCTGTTCGTAAAGGTATTGTGTAACCGAGGGGGACGGAGTCTAAGCAGAGCACTGAAAGGAAAAAAATGAAAATTGCAATAACAGCACAGGAAAAAGAGCTTTCGAGCGAAATTGACCTCAGATTCGGACGGGCCAAATGGCTTATCGTTGTTGATACCGAAACTGGTGATTTCCATGCACATGATAATGAGTTGAATTTAAATGCTGTTCAAGGGGCTGGAATTCAGACTGGGCAAAATATAGCGAATTTAGGTGTCGAGGCGGTGATAACCGGCAATGTAGGCCCGAATGCTTTTAAGACACTCAATGCAGCCGATATAAAGATATTTCTCGCAGAGAAACAAACGGTTGCCGAAGCAATCGATTCGTTCAAAGAAGGTGAATTAAAAGGAGTAGATCAGGCCAACGTTGAAGGACATTGGATTTAAATTTTTAGCTTTTATTCAGGTAATAAAATTATGAGGATTTTCTTAGACTGTATTCCATGTTTTGTTCGCCAAGCCCTGGATTCAGCAAGACTGGTAACCAACGATGAACAGATTCACGAAAAGGTGGTGCGAGAGGTTCTTCGTCTGGCGGCTGATTTAGATATGAATCAGAGCCCGCCTGTGATTGGCCAGCAGATACACCGACTGATTCGAAAATTGACTGGTAACAATGACCCATATCACGAACTAAAGCAGCGATTTAACCGCCTGGCCATGAGAATGTGCGTTGAATTAGCAGAACGTGTCAGGGCATCTGAGGACCCATTGGAAGCAGCCTTTCGGCTGGCTATTGCGGGCAACATTATTGATTTGGGTGTTAAGACATCTATAGCCGAATCTGATATTGAAAAAATAATCAGAGATTGCCTGACAGTAGATTTTGATGGTCGACAGATAGAAGAATTTAGAAATGCAGTGGGCCGGGCGGAAAAAATCCTGTATTTAGCTGATAATGCTGGTGAGATTGTTTTTGATCGTTTGCTGATTGAACAACTTCCGGTTGAAAAGGTTACTGTGGTTGTTAAGGGAAAGCCGGTTATAAACGATGCCACAATGGAAGATGCCGAATTTGCCGGCTTAACCGAAAAGACAGAAGTAATCGACAACGGCTCAGATGGGCCAGGTACAATTTTAGAAACATGTTCACAGACCTTCCGCGATCGTTTTGAAGATGCTGATTTGATTATAGCAAAGGGACAGGGTAATTACGAAACTCTCAGCGATGTAGATAAGAATATATTTTTCGTACTTAAGGCGAAGTGTCCTGTTATTGCCAGGGATTTAGGCTGTGAAGTCGGTGAAATGATTTTGAGAAGAAGCGAAACGTTTGATGATGACATTGTTGATTTAGTTAAGGAGGCAAAATAGATGCCAGGTTTTGATGGTACAGGGCCGTTAGGCCAAGGTCCTATGACAGGGCGAGGTCAGGGTTTTTGTGTTTTGACAAGTTCTAAAGAAAACCCAGGCCAGGTAAAAGGCGTTGCGGGATTACAGAGTGTGCCCGTTGGGCAAGTGAATCGAAATTATGAAAATCTCGAAAAGGAGGTGATTAATATGCCATTTGGAGACGTGACAGGTCCAGCAGGAATGGGACCAATGACAGGTAGAGCCGCGGGTTTTTGCGCCGGCTATCCGATGCCGGGATATATGAATCTTGTTGCCGGTAGAGCCGGTTTCTACGGTGCAGGTATTCCGGCAATTGGGCCATATGGTTCTGGTGTGTACGGCTATGGGGCCGGCTACGGTGTACCTTATGCTGGCTGGGGCAATCCGTGGCTCCGTAGAGGCTTTGGTTTTGGTCGAGGTTTCGGTCGGGGTAGAGGCCGCGGTCGTGGCAGAGGTAGATTTGGTTATTGGTAGCAGATTCAAATTAGCATTTAATTGCAGAAAGGATAGATATTATGCCAAGAGGTGATGGTACAGGTCCTGGCGGCCAAGGCCCAGGCACAGGACGTGGTATGGGACGAGGCCAGGGCCAGGGTAGAGGCAGGATGGGTGGACCATTTGCTGCAGGGCCGGGCGGAAGTTGTGTCTGTCCGAACTGCGGAACAACGGTTACTCATGCTGCCGGGCAGCCATGTAATTCAATGAGTTGTCCAAAGTGTGGAACAAGAATGACAAGAGGTTAACATTTTTTTTGAAAGGAGAATTATTATGCCAGGTGGAGATGGAACAGGTCCTGGAGGCATGGGACCAATGACAGGTAGAGCAGCAGGTTTTTGTGCTGGTTTCCCAGTACCGGGTTATGCAAATCCTGTTGGCGGACGTGGTATGGGTATGGGCTGGGGTCGAGGCCGAGGTGGCGGTTTTGGTCGAGGTCGTGGTTTTGGCTGGGGCAGAGCTGGATATGGCTTGCCTGCTTATGGTAGTGCTGTGAATCCATACGCTTATGGTGGTGCTGTGAACCCATATGCGTATGGCGGTGCGCCGTTTGCGCCAACAGTTGCACCTCAACAAGAACTGGATAGTCTCAAAGGCCAGGCCGAATATCTTGAAGACAGCCTTGATGGAATCAAAAAGCGTATAGAAGAACTCGAAAGTCAGAAAAGCAGCAAAGAATAAGATTCGCTCAACTAAAGCTGGGTGTTTATACAACTTTTGAACCCCCAACAGGATGTGTCTGTCTGCAGAACAGTAACAGTTATATAGTAAAGGAGGTATAGCAATGCCAATATTTGAATACAAGTGTAACAAATGCGGGCATAAGACCGAATTTTTGGAAAAAGGTAACCGTAAAGGCAAACATGTCTGCGAAAAATGTGGAACTTCAGATATGCAGAAATTGTTTTCGGGTTTTTCCGTTGGGCAAAGCAGCCAAGGCGATTCCTGCTCAACAGGGACGTGTCCAACTGGAACATGTGGGCTCTGATAGAAAGGATATTTTATGAAAATTGCAGTAACATCAACAGGGCCTACGCTTGATGACAATGTGGAGGTCCGGTTTGGTCGATGTCCCTATTTTTTGATTATTGATACCAACACAATGCAGTTAGAGGCAATTGAAAATCCCAATACTGCTCTCGGCGGCGGTGCGGGTATTCAGTCCGCTCAGTTAATGTCGGAAAAAGGTGTGACAACTGTACTAACAGGCAATTGCGGCCCTAATGCATTTAGCGTCTTTGGTCAGGCAGGGATCCAGGTTATCGTTGGTGTCAGTGGACCTGTCCGCAATGCCTTTGAGCAATTCAAAACAGGGGCTTTGGCTTCTGCTTCAGGGCCAAATGTAGCCAGTCATTTTGGTGTGAACACAGCACCAACAGACCAGACGCCAACAGGACAACCGATACCTGGCCCAGTCGGGCAAGGTGGTGGAATGGGGCCAGGTTCCGGCGGCGGACGCGGCATGGGTCGTGGCGGCGGTATGGGCAGAAGCATGGGTCGTGGTATGGGCAGAGGTGGTGGAATGGGTCGTGGTATGGAAATGCCAGCCCCGATGGGTATGCCTTCGACTGGCTCTGCAGCAGATTTCCCACAAGGCGCCGGGGCACAGATGAATCCTTATCAGGAAGTGGCTGCGTTAAAGCAACAGGCAGAGATGCTTGAGCGGCAAAAGCAACAATTGAATCAAAGAATAACTCAGCTTGAAAGTGGTCGCAGGGCTGTTGCAGTTGTTGATTCTGAAAAATGTGCAGGCTGCGGTATCTGTGTTGATGTGTGTCCGGCAGGTGCCATTGAAGTTAACCAGCAAGCGGTAGTTAACGAAGAAGCCTGTATCGGCTGTGCCGCGTGTGTTTCGGAATGTCCCAATGAGGCTATCGTAATCGCCCAGAAAAAAATCGGTAAATAAACTTTCTAAAGGAATAGGCAAGTGAAAAAGAGTGTGTCCCCACATTGCGGACGATGCGAGAGTAAAGAATGCCGCGATGGCAAGGATTGCTTTTCGCAGGTCGGTAACCATAAGCAATTGTATCAGGACGGCCATATAGCAGAATTGCACAAGACCGCTTCGGCAATTGAGGCAAGGTATTATGGCAAAGAAACACGATTGGGTGAGATAGTATTGTTTGCAAAGCAACTGCAATATAAAAAGATAGGTTTGGCCTTTTGTATCGGCTTAAGTGAAGAAGCAAAAGTCCTTGAGGAAATTCTCTCAAAGCATTTTGAAGTGGTATCAGTATGCTGCAAGGTTTGTGGAATTGATAAGAAAGATTTTGATTTGCCTCAGATTTCACCAGGAAACGATGAAATTATGTGTAATCCGGCTGGTCAGGCTCAACTACTGAATGAGGCAGAGACTCAGCTTAATGTTATATGCGGGCTTTGTGTTGGCCATGATGCGATTTTCGCTAAGGTCTCAAAAGCTCCTGTAACAACGCTTATCGCCAAAGACCGTGTATTGGCTCATAATCCCGCGGGAGCTATTTACAGTCGCTATATTCGAAAGCACTTTACAGAAACCGTATAGGGAGATAAATGATGGATCAGACACTTGATGCTACGGAAGTCACTATTGGTTTTCACACTGATGGATATAGGATAGATAAAACAGCTTCCCCAATGAACAGATACACAAAGTGGGACATTCTGTCAGGTAACCACTGGTGTAATCCGAAACCGGTATGTTTTGACTCTTTACCACAGCAAGGTTGGATTGCGAAAGACAGATTCGATTGGAATAAAATTAACATGACAGAAAAGGATGTAAACTTATGTTAGGCCTTGTTATAGCTATTCTATCCATCCTTGTCATTTCGGTTCTTATGAGCATGACCGGCCATGGTGGAGGCAACTTTTACGTCCCTGTGTTAGTGGCTTGCAGATTGCCCATGCTTGAGGCAGCTACGTCTGCGCAATGTATCCTGCTGTGCACAGCTGGAGCTGCTGCGCTAATCTTCCAGAAAAGCAGAACGATTGACTGGAAGCTTGCGATGGTGGTGGATCCACCGACAGATGTGATGGCTTTGCTGGGCGGATACTACGCTCATGTTCTGCCAGGTGGGGTTCTGAAGTTTGTATTTGCCGGCTTGCTTGTATTATCTGGCTTCTTCATGTTGCGACCGGCAAGGAGTAGACAGTATTCTGGTAAGAAACGGTTGGGCTTCTGGAATCGAAAGTTCGGCGGGCAAGAATATGAAGTGAATTTGTGGTTGGCCCTGCCAATCACCGCAGGGGCCGGATTGGTTGCGGGAATGGTCGGAATTTCCGGGGGCTCTTTCAAGGTCCCATTGATGGTCCTTGGTTGTGGCGTACCTATGCGGGTGGCGGTAGGTACATCATCCGCCATGGTCGCCGCCACAGCTCTTATGGGCCTGATTGGACATTCGGCAGCCGGGGATTTCAATACCTTTTGGGCCATTCCCATGAGTGTCACTGCTGTAACTGGAGGGCTTCTGGGCGGCGTATTCTCGCTTAGAACAAAGCAGAAAAACCTCAAAAAAATATTCGCGTACACAACGTTAGGGGCAGCTTTGTTTATGGTAATTAATGCATGGCAAACGTATGGAAATCGATAGGAAACAATATGCAAATAGCAATTGCAAGTGGTAAAGGCGGCACGGGCAAGACAACCATAGCGACAAATCTGGCCTGCTCAATTGCTCAGATGGGCAAAACTGTGCAGTATCTTGATTGTGATGTCGAGGAGCCAAACGGGCATATATTCTTAAAGCCTGATATAGAAGAAACACACAGTGTAACTATTGATGTCCCGGAAGTCGATAACGAATTATGCAACGGTTGCGGCAAATGCGGTCAGCTTTGCCAGTACAGTGCCATAATCTGTTTGAAAGACAAGCCGCTTGTTTTTGAGCAATTATGTCATTCATGCGGTGGATGTATGCTGGTCTGTCCTACCAACGCAATTAAGGAAAAACCCAAAGAAATTGGTTTTAGTGATTTTGGCTCGGCAAATGGTGTAAAATTCGGGCAAGGTCGACTCAAAATCGGTGATATACATTCTCCGTCACTTATAAGGAAAGTTAAAACCAATGCTCTGGCTAAAGGTATTGTCATTATAGATGCGCCTCCTGGGACATCATGCCCGGTTATTGAAGCGATAAAAGGTAGTGATTTTGTTTTGCTTGTAACCGAACCTACACCATTTGGCTTAAATGACCTCCAGCTCGCGGTAGAGATGGTAAGGGAGCTTGGGCTTGATCTTGCCGTTGCAATAAACCGTTGCGACATAGGTGATGACCGAGTCGTGCGCTATTGCCAGCAACAAAACATAGAAATTCTACTTGAGATGCCGAACAACCGACTGGTAGCAGAAGCTTACTCACGGGGGATTAAAATAATTGATGCATTACCCGGCTACGAAGAAAAGTTCTTACAGCTATACGAGAAAATCAGTACGAGGACCGCGGTCAAATGAAAGAAGATTTTGAATTTACAGAAAGAATAACCCGCGACTTAGAGGCCCGCAAGGCCGCTTGTAAAGTCCTCGCAGTTTCCGAAGACGCTGACCAGAATGATTTGAAAAAAGCGTACAGAAAAGCGTCGATAAAATATCATCCTGACCATAACCAAGACGACCCTGATGCAAATAAGAAATTTGCAATTGTCAAATGTGCTTACGAACTATTAGCCGAGGATAAGCCCTGCCCGGAACTGCTGGAAGAAATCAATACATGGGAAGGTGTGCCGGAGGATAGAAAATACAATCTGGACAATCCGTGGGGACATTTTTTGTGGTGGCGCGAGAAATATTTTGATTCGGAAGTGGAGAGGAAGTCAGATGGCAAACGTTCTTTTTGTATTTAACAGGAACCCTTATGACGGTACGGATGTGACTTGGAACGGTCTTCGGCTGGCAGAGCAGTTAATCAATGCCGGTTTGGAAGTGAACATGTTTTTGATGAATGATTCGGTTGATTTGGCTCGTGATGTAACTAAGCAGCCTGAAGGCTATTTTGATTTGGGGAAAATGCTGAAGGAACTGATCGGCAAGAATGTTCCGGTCAAAGTTTGCGGTACCTGCAAGGTGCGCTGTGGTATCCACAAGGGCGAGCCTTATTTTGAGGACGCACAAGAAGCCAAAATGACGGAACTGGCAGAATGGGTAGGGAACGCTGATAAGGTTATTTCGTTTTAGGTGTTAAAATTTATGAAACGCTAAAAGAGTTACTTGTTCAAGAATACGGTATTTAAAGAAGGTGATGAATCGGCGAAGACTGCTTTCAGCAGCCTGGGGGAAATGGAAGTTGGACCGGCTCCTGAATTTGAGGGAAGTCCGGCGACGTTAAATCCGGAAGAAATGTTTGTTGCGGCAATCAATAACTGCCTGATGACAACATTTT
>Ga0307421_1002571_pt1 | contig 10112 bp, 11 predicted proteins | sample SalMarWE160270MG_FD_202163 | JGI IMG/M metagenome (GOLD analysis project Ga0307421, IMG submission 202163) | Salt marsh sediment microbial communities from the Plum Island Ecosystem LTER, Massachusetts, United States - WE1602-70 | ecosystem: Environmental > Aquatic > Marine > Intertidal zone >...
TAAGTAGAGGATGAGAGTAGGGGGCTCGTTGGGGGTGTGAGATGAGCCCTTAGATACTAGATATATATATCTTAGTTTACATAATATATCTTATCAGACGTAAGATATAGGTAATTAGGGTATAATAACAAGCTAATGAACGGACCGGGGATCTACCCTGTGAAGGTCTAGTGTCTCTCAGATCTCAAATAAGGCGGAATTTCAGGTAATCTGTGTGGGGTGTGGTAACTTAGCCAGGTCTCTAAATTACCGTGACTATGAGACGTAGAAGACGAACTGTTCAGTGTTTTAGGGAGCGAGTGAGAAAATCGAAAAAATCCGGATAACGATTGAATCTTGACCATAAGAGTTCGTTTAAAACCAGTAATCCAGTCATTGCTGAAATGAAGGCTATAAAAAAGAAAAAACCGACAAATAAGCCTGGCAGAACATCAATATACCAGTGATTAGAGGATATTGAATGTTTTTCAATGAAAAACAAATATGCATATTTAAGGATTGATGCCATGATCATCATTATCGCTGCATGCAAATGTCTCTCTCCTGCATATGCAAAACGATCCTTGTCCTCTGGTGTGTCTTTAATAGCTCTTCCGCATGAGAATGAAAGGGCAGCAAGTGAAGCCACTATCGCGAAAGCCGTATTTGTTATTCCTGTCGTATCCTTGTTGAAGTTAATAAAAATAGTAGCGGTAAAATATAAGCCAACAGCAAATACTAATACAACACAGAGATGGACACAAATAAATTGGGTACTTTTTATCCATGTTCTCCAAGTTTTTTGTAAAAAATTTTTTAACATTTTTGCCCCTTAATTATTGGACAAAACCCTGTAGATAGAGGCATATAAATCCCGACCAGATTCCTGACTAAAATCAGTATTTTTTCTCCAGGTGTTGCTTTACTTTCTTTTTTAATGTATCCAAATCGTCATCTTTAAAAGAAGGATTTAATTCGTTGGTCTGGGGTTCAAAATACTGATAGTACCCTAGAGGCGATTTCTCAATACGGCCCTTGGTAACAAGGCGTTTCCTGATTAGCTGTTTGACGAGTATATGATCTCCTCGCCCAAGAGTTGAATGGTTTACAAATTTTATCATGTTTTTCCTCCCGTCCATATTCCCGTAGGAGTTTATGGTAGTCAAAAAATGGGGCGCGGTAGCGTCCGGATGCAAAAGAGAGCTGGAGCTACTTTGAACCCATATTGACTTTTGTGGAAAAATTATTAATTGATTCGTCTACGATTACGTTTGTTACATCACTAGTTTGCTGTGGATACTCCTCACCAATTACTTCATATGTCTCATTATTTTCTAATTTCTTGAGATGAGCAATATACTCTTCAGAAAAACCAATTTTTCTGAGTAGTTCATGCTTAGTCATAGCTCACTCCTAAGGCTTTAGATTTCTGTCGGTGCGGAAAATAGAGTATCTGTCTGAGATAAATATTTTATAGATTGCCGTATTTTCAAACACCCAATACATTAAAGCCCAAAACCTACGAATTGCTCGGTCTAGGCCATCTATATTTTCTGTGTGAATCATCTTTATCTTACACTTATTCCACGCAACGTCTCGTGTAATTCCCCTGCTATGGGTTTTCCATAGAGCGTGCGAACAAAGACTAACTGCTATTTCATTTGCGCGCATTTTCTTGTCTTCATCAGTTACGGGTTGACCGCTTGAAGAGTGATTGGGCCAATCCTTAAACTTATAATTATATAGATACTCCTGAACGAGCTCCATTGAATATGCACTCCCAGTAAGGGCGTTCCCAATTTCCTTTCCGTCTAGTTGCTTTAGAATCTGAAGATCCGTCCAGTTTGGACTTTGTCCCTTCTTTATAAGAGCTTCACCCCGCTCTTGAATGGAATCAATGAGAGTTAAAATCGCCTGCGCCGGAACATAGAACCCTTCCTTGTTCGGAACCTGAGGATCAATTGGACCAATATACGAATTTTTCCCCATTATAATGTCATTACCAGACATGGCAAAGATAGTGCCAGCACTCATCGCCATATAGGGTAATATGAAAACCACATCATTGAAACGTGGTCTAAGCTTGTCGACAAACTTTGCTACCTGCTCGGCAGACCCGCCTGGTGTAACTAGAATTACGTCTATTGCTTTCTGATCCTGTGGGATTGCCGATATCATTTCCGAAAAAGGCAGGTCGTCGTTGTAATCAATAGATGTTGAGACTGTGATCCTCGTATTTACAACATTGGCCAAGTAACATATTGCAGGTCGATTCCTTACTTCCTTGATCTCACTCAAGGACTTCCTAATTTCCACTGCAACGTCTGTTTTGACCGCCTTATATCTTACAAGGCTTTCAAATTCATTCCCATCTTCCATGTGATCCAGAAGAGAGGTGATTGCAGGCATCTTAGGTTGTCCAACCTGTACCTTGCGGTGCCTCTTGGTCATCAGCTCTTCTCCGCTATAAAATTGCTTCTTGAAAAACCCCTAATACATTATTACACAATACTTATAAAGTGTCAATATATACTAAAAACCTGTTTTATAGACCCCTACCCTCTTGAGAAACTACTTGCACTGTTACGCTGTCACATTCGCTCTCTGACACAGGGTAGTTCGATCGCTTGATGGTCCGTTACCTCTTTTTATCCCCGAATGGATTAATTAGCAATGAGTTTTTGGTTGACACCCGCCTGGAGGGGTAGTAAGAATGGTAGATGGGGTTTCTAATAAAAAAGGTTATTTTGTCGTATAAATAGGAAGGGGTCTTATAAGGAACTGTATAAGCCCTGTAAGACGGCCAGCTTGGAGGTTCATCGGTTGGCGACAATGCCATTGACGGTCTACAAGTATTTCACCGAGACCGCTCACGCAGAATTGTTTCTCGCCGGGAGCGTTCGCATTACTACGCTGAGTTATTGCCGTTCGTGCGAGGATCCCGCCCGAGCCGATGAAAACGAGGCGATTCACGTATACAATACCGGCACTATCACAGGTGACTCGGACAATCTGGCTCTGGTCGAGCGCGCACGTCGTGCAGGAATCAAGATCGGCGCGGGCGTGAAGGGGGTTGTCTTATCGAACAACATTGGCGAGCAAGTCCTTAAGGATGCCTATGTGCTCTGTACTACTGAGGAACCTGGAGCCACTCACTTCGGTGCTTACTGCGTTGAGATCCAGAACCCGAGCAATCTCCTTGATCCACTCACGCGAGCCATCGAAGCCCACGCCGCAGGTGTGCGAGGACATTTCGGACGCGTTATATACACCTCACGACGAACCACTGAGGACGAACCGGAGCCGGGGCCCCTCGGATTCGTCAAACCAGCCGACAGGTTTGGGCACGAAAAGGAAGTCCGGTATTTGTGGACCGTTCAGCACGTAGAGGGTACGCTACAACCGATTGTCGTTGACTGCGCTGAGGTAGCGCGATATAGTCGTCGGGTCGCGTAGGGAGGGCGCCACTGGATGCGCTGGCCGTCTAACAGGCGAATGAAGCTGGCAGGCGCGGTAGAAGCAGTTAATATGAGTGCGTTGGGGGGGAATACTGGGGTCAAATCTTCATCGGTGACATTATTTAGATTTTACTTTTGTTAGAAAACTAGGGGGCGGAGGAGCAGAGGGTACTTGACAGAGGTAGAAGGACGAAGTTGTCTGTACACCAACGTCCCTTATTTTTCTCATTTTTTGACTCCATAGCCTGACATGGAAAAAACAGATATCTCAAATACACCTGCCTTTCTATATACTCACCCCTAAAAAAGCCGAAATATGTCAAAAGAAAAGCAAGATAGGTCAAGTATTTAAAGAGTAAATATGGTTAAATCTGGAAAAACCATGGTTAGGAAGGTGAAATTGTCTCATAAATTATGGGGCAAATATGGTTCCGGATAAGCCCTATTAGACAGAAATACGTATCCAAGCTTAGTTCGGATATAACGAGTTATCTGCAATTGTCGTTGAGGGAGGTAATAGATGCAAAAATCTAAGCATTATTTCATACTAGGAATGCTTATGTGCTGCATAGTAACCTTAGTCGGCTGTAACGGTAAGCAGGGCAGGGCATTTGAAAGGAAACCTGACGGTAGCATTGGGCCGACAATCGCAGGAGTTGAAATTACCTTTGTCAGTGAAGATGGCAGTTCTACGCATACTGTTACTACGGATAACGCAGGTCATTACAAAATTACCTTAACCCCTCAAAGATACGTGGTTACTGCTACACATCCGGATTATCATGACTATTCCAGTGCTCCTGGATTTTCTGTTGTAACCGGTGAAGGGTATCAAACATTTAATATATTTATGAAGAAGAGACTTGGTGACCTTTTAATGATAACCACGTCTCTTCTGGAAAAGGAGCCTACCTTTGAGGATAAAGTGAACCAGTATAAGAGTGTGCTGGTAGAAACAGAGGACCTGAGTGCTGGTTATATAGAACTGGACTCTGATGAGTGTCTCAACACGTACGGCGTTAAGGTGAACAATCCGGGCGATTGGGAAGAAATCAGGGATGTACTCCAGGAGATTATTGGAATTACTGAAGCTTCATACATCATGATTCTTGGTGGTCCGCTCGTTGTACCCAGACCTGTTGTGGATGCGTGTTGTAATGATGAGGGAAACCCTATCACAGTTCCAAGCGATGCGTGGTACGTTGATTTTAATAATGACCAGATTGTGGATGAGGGATTATCTATAAGCAGGCTACCGGAGTTGTCCCATAACTCATCAGCAGTAGTTGATGCTCTCCAAACAACAATTGAGCTTCATAACGAGGGAGGATTCACCCTGGACAATGAGGTGCGCTTCACTACACATGACTACACTACCCCGCCATACGGTGTGTGTGATGCTTGTGAGGAAATGGATGCGTTCTTTATGCTTATGTCAACAAATGATTACATTGTCTTTGCCGGGCACGGAAGTCCGACTGCCATTTACAGTGGTGACTACGACCTTATATTTTCCATTAACTATATGGACTCTATTGATTTACAGGACTACCATCCTGTGATAATCGCATACTTTCCCTGCAGCGCCGGGGGCTTATATCCGAACAGCTCCACGTTATCCTATGAGTTTATGAAAGCGGGGGCTGCCGCTTATGTGGCGCGGACCACCACGCAAGGCGTTCCGGGTTACGTGGGGAGCAACTTTCCCAGTGACATTGAAGGAGGAATGCGTATTGGGCCTGCTCTTTTCCAGTCCATGAGACAGACAGTCCTGGATTTTGGAGACACATTCAAGGCATCCGCAGGGCACATTTGCTTATATGGAGATCCGACTCTTAGGCGACACTAAGGGGAATCGGGGTCAGGGAGTAAGGAGGTCAAATCTTCATCGTTGACATTCACATTTCGGTCGACTGTTTCATAGTAGTGGCTCAAGGAGCATAAGGAGATAGCAATGCATTCAGTAAGTAAGTGTCATGGCGATCAAAAACCAGTGCACAACTGCGATAGTTATCCCCCTTTGGTTGAAAAAAATGGTTGATAATTATTTCTTATATATGTTCTGTGGCGGTTTTCTGCGATAAAAAAAACCCTCTGAGACAACAGTTCCCCTACCCTGCCTGACAAAAAACCTTAAACAGTAACAATCTCTCCGATAAGTTCTCCACTTTCAATGGTCACATACCCAATGCTGTTCATCTTGGCGTGGAATGAGTTTTTGGTTGACACTCGCCACAAGGGGTAGTAAGAATGGTATGTGGGGTTGTTAATAAAAAGGATAATTTGTCGCATAAATTATGGGGGCATATATGGTCCGTATAAGCCCTGTTGGCTTTTTGGAGTTTAAGATGAAACTAATAAATACGATCTTCTTTATCATAATTTTTTGGTTGGGTTTGTTTATTTCAAATGTATTTTGCGAAAGACCTGTTTTAAGTTTGCGTTTGGTACATCCTGACCATGATAAACTTTGTCACATTTCTCAATCGAAGGCTCAAGTAGATAAAAATCGTTATGAGTTTTTTCTAAAAGATAATGAAAGCTATTGGGTTGATAGAAAAATTGAATTGGACATCAAGGATTTTAAAGATGCCAAAATCCAAGAAATGGTAAGGTATCCTCCTAAGACAACTTGGGAAAAAAGAGAAGTTACTTCACCGCTGCCACCAAATGCCACTTGCGATGTCCTGCTTTATTTAAGCAAAACCGGGCAGGAGAAAATTAAGAATCTAACGAAAAAGAACATCAAGAGGCGCATAGCAATAATATATAACAATAAATTACTTATGGCGCCATTAATTCTTGAAACAATAACCGGAGATAGTTTTTCGATAGTTGGTATTTCATATAATGAAGCCCAAGCCTTAAAAAATGCGATAAAATAAGCCAACCAGCAAATGCAGCGGACGGCTTCAAGCCGCCGCTGATCTGCGTATTCGAAAAGAGCGATATCATGCCAAGAAAGAATGAATCTATATTGGACCTGTTGGTCCAGGCTCCATAGTGGGTAGATTAGCACCCTACCCTGCTTGGCAAAATACCTTATACAGGAACAATCTCTCCGCGAATTTCTCCATTTTCAATTGTCATATACCCAATGCTGGTAGACTTGGCGAAGTGTCTATCAGTAGGCGAGCCGGGATTGAAGAAGAGAATATCACCTCGTTTATGACTCACCCCATTATGGCTATGGCCATAAATGATACAGTGTACCACTTCGTCAGAGAAAAGCCCTGCGATTCTCTCCTCTAAATCATAAGGCGCGCCCCATCCGTGGGTCAGACCGAACTTGACGCCTGATTTTTCAAAGATCACCCTTTCAGGCAGCAACTTTCGCAGTTCCGGAGGGTCCATATTTCCGTGTACGGCTATCAAATTACCCGATGTCTGCTCATTAAGATACCTATAGACCTCCGGGCTGGTAAAATCCCCTGCATGAACTACCATGTCGCAATCTGCGAATCGATCTTTGACCAAGGCGATAAAATCACCGGTGAGGGATGAAAGATGTGTATCGGAAATAATCCCAAGCTTCATTTTGTTAATAATTATAACCCATTAGGAGGATAATATAACAAAATACTTAAAATTTAAACAAGATTTTTGACATATAGCTATTGTACCGAATTTTAGGGTAACTCATTACGGTTGTCAACTCGCAGTCCCTCCTTGATTAGACGAGGCAATCGTGGTATTTACATACTATGGTAAGTGACGTCTCGTGTATCATCCTAGCAGGGGGCGCTAGCCGCCGTATGGGGCTGGATAAGGCCCTCATACAGGTTGAAGGCATCCGCCTTCTCGACTATGTGTACGGTAAGTGTCAGGAGCTTTTCAACGAAATTATCATCGTTACCAATCAACCCCATCAATTTATCGAATACCAAACAACCGTCGTTGTAGACGAGATACCCGGAACCGGTTCCTTAGGCGGCCTCTACACAGGACTCAAGCGAGCGAGCAATTATCATTCCTTTTGCGTGGCCTGTGACATGCCGTTCCTTAAACCTGAACTTATCTTTCATCTTATCGAGAAGAGATTCAATTACGATGTAGTAATTCCCATCACCAAGAAAGGACTAGAACCTCTTCACGCTATCTACTCAAAACGGTGTATCGAGCCCATTAAAAAACTTGTAGAGAGGGGTGATTTTAAGATTTCTGGGTTGATTCCCGAGGTACACGTCGAATATTGCGAAGAAGAAGAAATCAAAGAGATCGATCCATCTTTTACATCGTTTATCAACGTCAATACCAAAAAAGACCTCTTCCAGATACAGAAGATGTTGAAAGGTGTTCCATGGACGGAAAAGCAGGAGGCCATCTGAAGCATATATCGTTACTAGTAATCTGCCTTGTTCTCTTTGCCCCCCTCCCCTCTTTCGGTTCATCGCCGCAAGAACTCCTACGTGAGGGGTCGGGGGCTTTAAAAGATGGCTTCTATCAGGTAGCTGAGGCCCAGTTTCGAGAGTTTTTGCAGACATTTCCTCACCATTCCCAGTTTCCGAATGTCATGTATCTCTTGGGCAAGGCGCTTTACAAGCAACAAAAATTTGCTGAATCAAAAGAGACATTTATTACCCTACTATTTTCACAAACTGGCTTTCAAACGAGCGACGCTGCATTTTTTTGGTTGGGTCGTTCCTACGAAAAATTAGGGGATTTACTTAATGCACAAAACAACTATTTAACCATTGTCACCAAGTATCCCCATAGTCTCTGGTATCACCCTTCCCTTTTCTTGCTCGGCAGGCTCTCTCTTCATGAGGGACGGTATAAAAGGTCGGAGATGTACCTCAGAAAAGTCCTCAAGGACCGTACCATAGACCCCTCTTTGTCCTGCAGCACCAAGTTTTGGCTGGGAATCGCCCTCTACGAACAAGGAAGATACGAAACGACTGAAGACCTCCTACAGGACGTAGTTGACTGCAAATTGCACGAAGGGCTTCTCGAAGAGGCGCTGTATTGGCTGGGAGAAACGCATATTAAATTGAAAAAATATAAAAAGGGAGCTGTGGTTTTCCGCTCCCTCCTCGATCATTTCCCACGGTCTTCCTTTGCGGCGCATGCACTCTACGGAGAAAGCCTGTGTCTGTACATGTCCGATAAGAAAGAAAAGACCTTACAAAGGCTTTTGACCTTGCAGAAGGATTTCTTCCATACCTCATTGCTCCCCTCCGTTCTATATTTTATGGGGAAGGTATACATCGACCTTGATAGATATCAAGAGGCCACAGAGATATTTAAAGAGTTTCTCAGCCGGTTTCCACAGGATCCACTAACACCACAAATCATGGTGAACCTGGGATGGTGTTATCTCAAGCGAGGAGACCTCGCACAGGTTAAAGAGATAACGTATAACATAGTAAAACTGTCTCCGTATGAGCATGAGCGTGAAAAAGCACTGGCACAATATATCCTGGCCGAGCTCAATACCTACGAAGGGAATTGTCAAGAGGCCATGCCTTACTGGTTCAATCTCCTCAATACCTCGTATCGCCAAGAGGCCCTTTTTAAAATAGCCGGTTGCTCCTTTCAAGAAAACAAGTTTAAGGAAGGTCTCGTCAATATAGATCTGTTACACTTGGAGTACCAAAATTTTTATAACATGGATCAGGCCCTGTGGATGCAAGGAGAATCATACAGAGAACTGGGAAATGTATCTGAAGCGAGCAAGGCCTACCAAAGGATCATCAGAGAGCACAAAAAGTCATCGTGGTACCCCTGGTCCCTTTACAGAATGATAACGTTCCTATTGGAGGAAGAGGATATGAGGGGTGCTGAACGATACTTTAACGTTCTGTATAGAAAGTTTCCCCATCATGAGTTGTCTTATGAAGCGGCCCTCGCAGTGGGCATTCGGAAGGCAGAGAGAGGGAACTACGAATCCTCTCTCGATTACCTCACTATCGCAGCACGATCAGCAGGCAGTGAAGTAGCAAAACATGCCCTCTGCTGGCAAGGCGAGATCCATTTCAATCTGGGGGAATTTAAAAAGGCATGGGATGCGTATCAAAAACTCATCGAGGGGTACACGTCCTCGTACGATATGTTGGCAGCCATGGCCTATTTGGAGATGGGGAACATCCAGCACCTGTTGAAAGATCCCAAAAAGGCGCGAGTGGCATATAAGAAGGCCATCGAACTCTCCCAGGATGAAATGTTTAAAGAGAACATCAAGGTTCTTTTAAAAGAATTGAAAGAAGTAAAGCGAGAAAATAGCTGATGGTGCGATGGACGATTGAAGAAATGAGGAGGGAACATATAGCGCAAGTTATGGAAATTGAGAGGGAATCCTTTATCACACCCCCGACCAAAGAGATGTTTCTGTACGAAATTACCGTCCCTTTTTCCTTTCATTTTGTGGCAACTACTGTGAACGACTCGGGGGGCGATCGGGTCTTATACTATGTCATCTTTTGGATACTTATGGAAGAAGTCCATATCTTAAATTTGGCCACCCATCCCGATTTCCGCAAGCAAGGAATTGCCCACTCCCTTCTCCTCTTCGCATTGGACTTCTCTTAGAAAGGGGGGCATATTGTATCTTTTGGAGGTCAGAAGAGGGAATCAGACCGCTCTCAACCTTTACCGCAAGGTTGGTTTTGCCGCATGGCGGGTCAGGAGGAATTACTACGCCGACACCGGCGAAGACGCCCTCATCATGAGGCTTTT
>Ga0307421_1002572_pt1 | contig 10111 bp, 5 predicted proteins | sample SalMarWE160270MG_FD_202163 | JGI IMG/M metagenome (GOLD analysis project Ga0307421, IMG submission 202163) | Salt marsh sediment microbial communities from the Plum Island Ecosystem LTER, Massachusetts, United States - WE1602-70 | ecosystem: Environmental > Aquatic > Marine > Intertidal zone >...
CTTGGCGGGCATCCTCACTGGCGGCGGGAAGCCGGCGGCAGACCGCCAGCAGGAGCGCCACAGTTAAGTCAGCAGTTCCCTCTGTAAGTACTCCGGGTGTGTGGCCCACGGCTATGCCCAATCGGGTGCAGGCATCCAGATCAATATTATCGACTCCGACTGCCATGCTGCTGACAACTTTCAGATTAGGCGCCCTTTCCAGGAGTTCAACCGGGATCGGATCGTCCAATAAACAAAGAATACCTTCAGCTTTATTGAGGTGTTTTATTAATCTGCTGTCCAACCCCCGCTCTTCATTAAAACCTGTGATTACCTGATAATCCTCAAGCAATTCGCCCACCCAATCTTTAGGAAGCTCATGAGTCATCAGCACCAGGGGTTTGTTTAAATTCATTGGCCTCTCTCAGAATGTGAATAAAAAACAAAGGTCATTTACGTTTGTCCGGGTTATACCGGGAAGCAGCAAATCATCTAGTTTTTGGAAATACGAGTAGGAATCGTGATGCAGAAGATAGTTTTCTGGCTGCATCTGAAGTGTTTTACCTCTTAAAAAACTCTCTCCAGTGACAACTGCTCCGGCAGCGTTAGTTACACCATCTTCCCCATCAGTTGCCAGAGTAATAAGAGCGGCATTCGGCAGACCATCCAGCACCTTTACTGCGCTTAGTGCGGTTTCGAGGTTTCTGCCTCCGCTGCCAATCTCTTCCCTGGAGTGGAGTGTGACCGTTGTCTCTCCGCCTCCAATAAGACAGGCAGGCCGCGGTAATGGTTTGCCCTTACTTGCCATCTGACAGAGAATCTCTGCCAATTCTGCTCCCACCAGACTGGCTTCCCCATTCAGGGGATCGGGCAGGATGCCGGCACTGAATCCCTCCTGTTCTGCCGCCAGGATGCCGGACTGAATTGAGTCCAAATTACGGCCGATAATATAGTTATAAACGTTTTGAAAAAGAGGATCTTTGGGTTTGGGCGTTTCCGGATATTCTCCTGAGCAACCTTTATTAATTCTCTCCACTACTGCCAGCGGAAGCAGTTTTTCAAGATTATACTTTTGGATGATATTCAATGAGTCCTGAAAGGTGGAAGGATCAGGCGCTGTTGGACCAGAGGCGATCATATCAATGGGATCACCTATGACATCTGAAAGGATCAGAGTGAATATTTTAGCAGGCGCTGCAATATTTGCCAGCAAACCGCCTTTTACCAAGGAGATGTGTTTCCTGATGGTGTTGATTTCATTAATAGTCGCACCGCAACCCAAAAAAACTTGATTGGTTAAAATCAGGTCCCGCAGGGTTATTCCCGGGCACGGGGCTGATAAAAGAGCTGACCCGCCTCCTGATAACAGGAAAACTACCAGGTCCCGGGAATTCAATTCAGCCAACTGGGTCTGGATTATCCCTGACGCTGTGATGCTGTTCTGGTTGGGTACCGGATGACCGCCATGGAGATGTTTAATAACCCCGGTATATTTTTCAGGCAGTTGATCGGTTCCGGGTTTTGTCAGAATTACTCCCCGGGTCAACTCGACACCCAGGAGATCCGCAGCTGCCATCGACATTGGGAAAGCAGCTTTACCGATCCCGATAAGGATAATCCGGTCAAACGCGTTGAGATCCAGGGTTTTACCACCTATCAGGAAGATGTCATCCTTCCTGACCAGGGATTTTTTTACCACTTTTCCGGGCTCAACAGCAGCTATTGAAGCGGAGAGGATTTTGGCAACCTTAATCCCCCCGGAAAGATCAGTTAATGAGCGCGTCAAGAATACTTCTGGGGGCTGGATCATAGCAGAGTGCTGGCCTGAATACATTGGGGAGAATTGTTTTTTGGTGAGTTAACAAATGTTGATACTGGATAAGCCTGCATGACAGCTGCCGGATAAGGTATTAAAAAGGATTGAAAGTCTTCCGGCCGGCCTTCTTCCGGTTTCAGCCAATCAGCATAACTTTCGGGAGGCAGGATCACCGGCATCCGGTTGTGGATAGGTTTTAGCAGATCATTGGGGGTTGTAGTAAGAATGCAGGCAGATTTTAGGGGATCTCCTTCCGTAGAATACCAGAGATCCCAGAGACCGGCAAAAGCAAATGGAGTTTGATCCTTGAGGGTGATGTAATAGGGGGTTTTACCTTTTCCGGATGAGGATTTGCTCCATTCAAAAAAACCATCAGCCAGGATCAGACAGCGTCGTCGCCGGAAACTGGATTTAAAGGAGGCTTTTTCAGCGACCGTTTCTGAGCGGGCATTTATCAGGTTAAATTTGCCAAAATTATCTGCTTTTGTCCAGGATGGGATTAGCCCCCAGCGGTAGAAATCAAGGTCATTTTTTCCATCATTAACTATCACAGGAATAGGCTGAGACGGCGCGATATTATAACTGGGTGGGATATCAACGGGAATGTGGAAATTTGGGAAAGCAGCTTGCAGCTCTTCGGGGGAGACTGTCAAGGTAAATCTACCGCACATAAGTGCCTCCAGAGGAGAAAATGACGATATACTTTGTGCCTTTATTGTAGCTGATTATCCCAATAAAAATACCCCTTGACCTGAGGGGGGCAGGCCAAGGAGTAATGCGATTATCACATATCCGTATCTGACTGTCAAGACGGTTGATTTGAAGATATCCAGTGTTAATATTATTCTAGGGAACTAATCTTGTTATGTGGCTTAATATTGTCTGAGAGGCTGTACCCTTTCAATGTTATATTCATAAACAATTGAATCCTAGACAGCCTCAATTAAGTTGTTTATGAAATGAATACTCCTACTTGGGTTGGGAGTTGCTCAGGAAACCGGAACCATTGCCAAAACAAAAATTATCCGCAACAACTGAGAAGATTAGCCCAGTGGGAGAAAGGGCTCGCTCTGGATTTGTATGATTTCCCCTTTCACTGCAAGCGCGGCTTTGTAATTAGAAGCCAAGTGAATTTCGCGGATATTCCACAAATTATTCAGAGGTGAATTCAAATTATCACTCAGCTCAAATTTGAGAAGACCATTAGATTTGCGGCAAATTGTAAAGTTATTTGGAGGCCGTTGAAATCCTTCACCGGTTCCCTTAAGGTAAGCTTCTTTAGCAGTCCAAATAGTAAAAAAAAGATCCTGAAGTCGACTTTTCTTTACAGAATTTATCAAAATTTGTTCTTCGGGGCTGAAATAGTTTTTGATGATTGTGCTAATATTTGCGATTGGATATACACGCTGGAGATCAACACCAATAGGAGTGCCTAAAGCCAGACCAAATAAGAATAATCCGTCAGAATGTGATAGATTAAATTGCAATTTTGATTCAGGCAGGTATGGTTTTCCATTTGGAGAGCTTTTTAAATGCAATCTCTCAGGTGCCTGTCCTAGATATTGGGCAAGGATATTCCTCAAGATCCCTCTACTGATGATATAGTCTTCCGCCCTGTTTTGGAATACTAACTGCTTCATACGCATAGATTCTTCGTCAGACAATTCCGCCCTAAGTTCCTCGACCTTGTTTTTCCAGGGGCCGCGAGAAGTGTGCCAGATGTGAATGACACCATTAGAAATGGGTTGTATTTGTGGTTTCATATTAATCAAGGATTTTGTTCCAGGAGTATGGTACCGAAAAACCCTGATGGTTTAAATCTATAATCCGGTATAAATAAGCTGCACCATTTAGCAGCTGCTCTGCAATTTTCACTGCATGACGTTGTTTTGGCTCTTGAAGGGAGGTTCCCCTAGTCCAGTCATTAAATGAACCCATCGAAGGGCCACACCATATTTGGTAATCGAGAGTCCTGCTTGTATTCCCCTGAATACCCCAGTGGGTTGCTAATCCAAGGTACCAACGGAAGATTAAACTCATTTTACGTTTAGGATTCCCATCCGCCCGCTCGAGTTGACTGGGATCTCGCTCAGAAAAGAACCTGATACATTCATCCCAGACTTCTTCAAGGTTCTTTTGGAATATTTTTTCTTCTAATTCCTGCCTTGTTTTGGGATCAATATCTTCAATCCCATTGTGAGTAGAATAAATGTCAAAAAGCTTTTGGGCCCGCATGGGAAACATTGTTCCTCGTTTTAATACTTGAACTTTAACTCCCATTTCAAACATATCTGCGGATGGGGACATCATCACATCGGTTGCCGATGACTGCGCGAGCAGGTTTTTTACATGGTTTGATGTTCCTGCTTCAACGCAGCCCTGGTTTATCGATCCCGTAACAATATAATCTGCTCCCATTGAGAAAGCACCCAGGACAGAAGTGGGTGTTCCAATGCCGCCAGCAGCTCCAATACGGACTGGAGTAGGATAGTTGTTTTTATCCTGTGTCTCGTCTCTGAGGGCGATAATGGAAGGCAGCATGCTTGTTAAAGGACGGTTGTCTGTATGTCCACCCGAATCCGCTTCTACAGTGATGTCATCAGCCATCGGTATCATTTCAGCCAGCTTCGCTTGCTGGGACGTGATTTTTCCTTGGGCGACTAAGGAGCTTAATATTTTTGCAGGAGCAGGATTGAGAAAATGGATTGCGACTTCCCTTCTGGAAATCTTAGCGATTATTTTATTCTTGATTATTGGATTTCCACTCTCGTCTTGAGATAATCCTGCAGCGCGATATTCAACTAGTGTTGGGGTCATTCGAAGAAATGCAGAAGCTTCGATTGTACGAACCTGGTGTTGAAGATAATAATCGACCGCCTTTTGCTCTAAAATGGGTTCTTGTGGACTATGGATGAGATTAAAGGCGTAGGGTCCATCCGGTAGTTGATTCCGGAGAGTATTAATTGCTTCTAGTAACCTGGCCGGCGGAACACCTCCGGCGCCGAAGGAAGCTAGATAACCAGCTTTACCAAGGGCAATGATAAGAGATTCGTTGGAGATGGCATTGGCCATGGATCCAGCCATATAGGCATATTTCAGACCATGCTGCTTGATAAATCCGGGATTCCCAAAATGGGCTGATGATTGAGATCTTAGGAAACCAATTGCCGGGATACCTGTTTTTTTTGCATCTAAGGGATATAAACCTCCAGAGCGGATAACACCGATTTGGTTTTTATAGTCCAGTAGAAAACATTTCGATCCAAGATCTTTTAGTATCGACTTGATCCCTTCTGGATTTGTGGTGATTTCTGATTCGGGTCCAACCCAGGTGCCGATGGGTATCTTGCTCCGCGTAGATAATATAGTTTGCATACTTTTATAAGAACTCCTTGACCGATCAATAGGTTTCTAAAGCAAGATCAGTTATCTGATAAATTCGCACACCCCCCTTCCAGAGATTGCCATCAGCGATTATTTGCCATCCGTGATTCCCGGGAATAATCTCCTTAATGTGAAGGTCGATTGTTATCTCATTGACATTGCGGGTAATTTGCCCCCGGTATTTCCAGATGGTTTTCTGACCTGGTTTAATTCTCCAGCGTACCATTTCTGGAATTCCCCAGATTGGTGCGGATTGGATTAATGCTTGCGCCATCGTTTCAACACCAAGGGATCCAGGCATGACCGGGTCCTGGTAAAAATGAGACTGGTAAAACCATGAGTTTGAGGGAATTTGTTGTTTTGTAAAGAGATAACCCTTTTGATATACACCACCTTCTGTTGAAATCCATAATCGATCAATTATTGGTAATTGCGGCAATCCCGGATTTAATGAGTCTGTTGGCAGGGAATTGATTTCTATCCACTTCCCGGAGCCGGAATTATTTAATTTCCACGGGGTAGTTTTCTGATTTCCGTCTAATCCGGACTGATTTGCTAACATGGGCTGCGTGAAATATCCAAATGTAGATTTACCCTTATAAAAAGGTTTTCCTCTAAGGGCGAGCTCAAATGAATATACTTGGATAATCACATTTTTTATTGTGCTGGCTGAAAGTAATTCGACTCTGTTTGTGATTATTTGTCCTGATATAGCCGGCCATGCCATCAGCGTACCTTCGCCATCCAGATTTCGGAAATATAAATCAAGGGCTGACATGTCTTTAATGCTTCCCATAAAGGCAGATAAAAATCCGCACGGCTGGAGGGCTAACTCCATTAAGCTGACATATGGTAGGGCAGTATCTTGATTCTTCAGATACCAATCCTGGGTAGGTAGATTAAATTCACTCACTAGGCTCGAGTTGACCTTCACCTTTTCTACATCACCTTGGATATTGATTACCCGGTCTATAAAGCGGAGATCGCCATTCGGCAGGCGTGGAATCCTCCGGTCTTTATAACTTGAAAAAGTACTCCCAAAACATTTCTGATGATCACCCCTGGTAAATTCTACAATTTGTTCTTTGGTAAAGAGAGGGTCAGGTTTATAAAAAGAGGGGGTGTCAAGTGATGGCACACCTGTTTGGAGCTGTACCACTCTAGTGAGATTGCGAGTTAGGGTCTGCTGAGTGGAAAGAAATTGTTGATGGCTCTCTGCAACATCGGTTGATAGACGGGTGAGGTTCTCCAGATAATTGGCATGGAGAGCTGCCGGAATAGGTTGTTTATCCATGCGGGTTTCAACCCGGTGCCTTGATTTTTGAGGATGAGCAGCCTTCCATTTTGTTTCTTTACCGGATTCAATTATGGCTGGCCCCTTGCCGTTTCCTCGAATTTGTTCTGCTGATATTTTTTTCTCGCCAGGATAAAGGGTCGTAAGATCAAGCGGTACCTGGTGACTGACCAGCAGGCTGAGGACTTTAAGCACACCATCATAATCAGATTGATGTTTTTTGTTAATAGGTATTACTGCATGGGGTTGTGAATCCAGAATTTTTTCAATCCAGCGAGAACAGGTTTTCTGCGGCCCAACTTCTATGAAGACCCGAACCCCGTCTTGATAAAGACGATTTACCAATTTCGGAAAATTAACCGGATTGCAGGTCATTTTAGCCATAGCCTGGGATAGCGTAACAGTATCAAGTGATAGTGGTTTATAATCCGCTGCTGAGTAAAATTGCATATCTGATCGCGACTGCACATCATGAGTGTAAAGGGTTCTAAAGTCTGGATAACTTGACTGAATCGCCGGGTTGTGGATTGCAGAGTTAAAAGGCATGCGTAGAGCATGACACGCTAGCTTGGAAATTACTCTCCTGCAGGCATCAACTTTCCCAGCAATAACAACTTCACTGGGGGTATTTATTATTGTCAGGAATGCTTGAGATTCTTTTTCCAGGGCGATTTTCACCTCATGGACTGGAGCTTTCAAAATAAAAGAACCCCAGAAATTATCCTCCAGATTCTCATCTTTCCAAAAACCGCGAACTGTATTCATTGTTCCAAAAAGCTGGGTCCTAAACAATGAGGAATTTTTTAATTTTTCGCTGCTATTTCCTGCATTTTGCCAGATGTTGTTTCCAAATAGCATGCTGATTTCTCCCAGGCTGTATCCAAAGGCTGCGTTTGGGGAGATATCAAATATGTTTCTTAAAATCAAGGTGTGCAATACGGAGATGCTTATGCCAGATTCAATTAATTCACTTGGATGATTATAGAGATCAGGCACTTGCCCTTTCGTTTGCCTTTCACGATCTGGGTGGAGATGTCGCGGGAATAGAAGTTCTTCAGCAAGAGAATAACTGATGTTCTGGATGGTCTTCTTAACTAGATGGTGCAAATGAGGAAAATATTCAAATAGCTCTCTCCCCATACCGGGGTAAGAATTGAATGCTCCTGGATAAACAAATGCCATACCTTCCATGCCCAGGGGTTGGGGAGTAAAGTAACTGCCTTTGGGACTGCTCCAGGTCTTGCCAGTTTCAAAAGCTTGAGGAATTCCTTTTTTTGCATGGGCGATTTCTTTCAGAAAATCCTTATGGTTAGCACCCATGAAGGTGCAAACAAAGTCTGGTTGTTGCACTGAAGAAAATTCCGCATAGATGCCTTTCGCTAGCTGTTTCACCGGAGTGGAGGTCTTTAACTCAACCTCTAATAACTGAATTTGCCCCTGAAGCTCTGTGGCATTATTTCCCCATAATGGGATTAAAATCGGTTCGTTTCCAGAGAGGTAAGGTTGAACTTTGGGTAGGGGCTTTGGAATCCCGGGTTCCCGCAGGATGAGAAAATTTCTTTTGGTAGATATATTTCCCATTTGAATTAACATCGCCGAACGTTGGAAGCCATCTCCCTGGTCTAACCAGGGTCTGGTTTGTTCCGGAATGTAAAAGGGATGTTTTTCGACCGAAGAAGATATATCTTTATTGAGCCCCTGCGAACTTTGAGGTATGATTTTACGACTTAATAGAAGTGAGGTATGGATGAGACCCGCTAGACCGCTTTCATCAGACACGCGGGGGTATATGCTTCCTAGCGCAGTCTCCGGGAAACGTTCTCCAGGTTCAAACATATCCCCCAGGATATCAAATTCCTCCTGATTAATATTACTTATGCCCTGACTGAGTTCTAGATAACCGACTGGAGCAGTTAATAACTGTTCATTGACTGCCTGATCTGATTGAAATTCAATTAGAGCGTACGCCGGGATATTTCGGCTGGGATGGGCAAGCAATATGCTTCCAGTGCCGATATCAGAAGTTATGGTTAAGGACACAACTCGATCTGTATTTTCCCGGATCCAACTATCTGCTAGTTGTACTGCTTGAAAAATTGCTCCTGGCTCAGACGGAATTGTCCCTATCTGAGTTGAATCCCTAAATACATTTTGAGGTGAATTTATTAGCAGGGAAGGATTGGTGCTCAACAAGCCTACTTGAGAAATTTCATCCAGGGCTGCATCATGAAATGCATTAACTGCTACGGTATTCGGGTCATGAGTCCCCTTCTCATTACAGGGATTTCCGTTATAGAAGGATCTTTCCAGCAAGTGAAGAGAGGAACAGGACCCATAGGCAATTTCAAGTCCCGTGATAATTAATGCCATGCTGGTTCCTTCTCTAGTTTATTGTCTTTAAACAGGTCAAATAATTTATTATTGAGAGTGATTTCTGCACCCTCGACATGACTATATATATTCCCAATTTCATCATGGCTGATGACATTAGCTATCAGCCTATGATTTGAACTAGACTGAACCTGCATCGTGGCGTAAGTAGTCGTATCAAAGCCGATAGATTTATATTGTGTGCCTCCTGATATTTTTAATGGCAACCCGATGGAGCCGAGTTGGGATGAAGCCCATATTAGAAGACTTTGCAGGTGGATATCCGCCAGGAAGGGATTAAAGGAACCTACCGGAAATTGACCTTGTTCCCGGATTGTGAAGGATGATAGTTTACAGCGGGTAGTCAATCCTGTGGGTGACAGATTTAGTACCTCCTGGACTCCCCGGAATCTTGGTCCGTGGAAAAGGATTTTATCCTCATAATATTGGATCCCATTCTGGGGCGACTCAGAGAGCAACTCAAACTCTTGTATTTGAGGTTGATCAGGAATTGTTTTTCTTAACTCAACCAAAGCCTGGTAATGATTTCTCAGCTTGCCAGCGGGAGATTCACTGCTGATTTTTCCTTTAAAGATGACCGAACCGGATGATTTCTGAGTTTCTTTTAACTCCAAGAGATACTTATCAGCTAAAACTTGATCAAACACGATGCCTTTAAATACCTGGTAATCGCGGACTGAAAAGAATCTAAATCCTGGATATAACTTTTCACAGTTGTTAATAAACCATCCCACTGCACAAACGGTTGGTAGTACAGCCTTTCCCCCAATGACGTGATCAGCTAAAAACGGATTTGCCCCCAGGGAAAGATGCCGGAATATTCGGTAGGACTGAAGGTCGTTTTCTACTTTGGGAGAAGGAAAAGGCATTGGATTTCCTACCACCCATTGAGGACTGCTGTTGGGTTTATGAAGTAATTCAATGAGTGTTTCTGTACCTTCCTTAAGAGAGATTACTTGAACGTTCTTTTTGGTGAGGATCCGTTTTAGCTGCGGTGTAACCATCCCGCCATCCCATGGTCCCCAATCAACAGCCAATACCTGACAGGAGGGATGGGATTGCTTTAGGTGATGAGCGAATTTATTGAGAATTTCATTGCTTAAACTATAGTCGGATTGTCCGATATTTCCATAAAATCCTGCTACAGATGAAAACAAGATCAGGAAACCTAATTGTTCCGGCGGAATCAGACTTAATATGTTTTTTAGTCCATCAACCTTTACCCCATAGACCAGTTCAAAATCTGA
>Ga0307421_1002573_pt1 | contig 10110 bp, 8 predicted proteins | sample SalMarWE160270MG_FD_202163 | JGI IMG/M metagenome (GOLD analysis project Ga0307421, IMG submission 202163) | Salt marsh sediment microbial communities from the Plum Island Ecosystem LTER, Massachusetts, United States - WE1602-70 | ecosystem: Environmental > Aquatic > Marine > Intertidal zone >...
GCCAACGGACGAGATGTATATGAGCGGCCGCGCTTTGTATCCCCTGACGGTGAACCTGGCGCTTAAACTCTCGCAGGAGTTTAACGGTGAACTTTCGATCTCGTATTCCGGCGGAGCAGATGCTTTCAATATCATGGACTTGCTCCAGACCGGTTTAAAACCAATCACTATGGCGACCTATTTCCTCAAACCAGGCGGCTATACACGCATGACTCAACTGGCTGAGCTGGTTGACGGGCAGAGCGACATCCTCGCTCTGGATTCAGTGGATCTGGAAAAATTAGCTCAGGTTGCTAAAAACGCCCTTATGGATCCCCGCTATGCGAAAGAGGGAAAATCCTCTGAGCCGATGAAAATCAACTATTCTCTGGAAATGTTGGATTGTTTTGTGGCCCCCTGTACAGTGGGATGTCCCATCAATCAGGATATTCCTGAGTACATCCGCCTGATCGGGGAAGAAAGATACGCTGAGGCATATGAATTAATTATTGCCAAGAACCCGCTGCCCTTCATTACCGGATATATCTGTGATCATGACTGCCAGCTAAAATGCGTCCGGAATGATTATGAGGATTCGGTTTTGATCCGGGACTTAAAGCGGATTGCCGCGGAGAAAGGATTTGAATCTGTGCTGGAGAAGATTCCGGTTGGGAAAATAACTCAGGATAAAAAAGTTGCTGTAATCGGCGCCGGTTCAGCCGGACTCTCGGCGGGTTATTTCCTGGCTCGGGAGGGATTTGAAGTCACAATCTTTGACAAAACTGACAGTCCCGGCGGCATGGTGGCCCACGGCATTCCTGGATTCCGGTTTCCTGACTCCGCCCTGGAAAACGATCTGGCACTGATTAAACGCGCTGGCGTCAAGTTTGAGCTCAACTGCAGCCCCAAGCTGGATATCAACCAGCTGAAAAAGGACGGCTATACCTATATCATCCTGGCCATCGGAGCCTGGAAGTCCCGCCTGCTGAATATAGAAGGAGATCAGGAGAAAATCAAAGGAGCGATTGATTTCCTTTTAACCTTCAAGAGTGACCCCGAATCTCTCCAGTTGGGAAAAAATGTGGCTGTGATTGGCGGCGGCAACAGCGCCATGGACAGCGCTCGAGCGGCTCTCCGGGTTCCGGGTGTGGAATCTGTCTACATTCTCTACCGGCGAACGAAAAAACAAATGCCGGCCGATCGAGAAGAGCTGGGATTTGCTCAAGAAGACGGGGTGATTTTTGAGGAACTGGTTTCCCCGGTCTCCCTAAAAGACGGTATTCTGACCTGTCAAAAAATGAGCCTGGGGAAGGTTGATGCCAGCGGCCGCCGAAGTCCAGTGCCCCTGGAAGGAGAGCTGGCGGAGTATCCTATAGACACTGTTCTCGCCGCAATCGGGGAACTGGTTGAGTATGATTTATTAAAAGCCAACGGAATAAAGGTGGATGAGCGGGGGGCTATTCAGCTGAATTCGTTTAACGAAACCAATCTTGAAAACGTCTATCTTACCGGAGATGCCTATCGAGGTCCTGCTTCTGTGGTTGAGGCAATTGCCGATGCCCGGAAAGCAGCCAATGGAATTTTAGAGAAAGAAGATATAGATGAGCGCCGGTTAACTATTCCCCAGGTGATATTTGACAAAGATATCCAGAACAAAGCGGTCGCCAAGAAAAAGGCGCTGATCATTCCCAGCCTTGCTGCAAAAGATTTTGACGAGAAGTATCTCTCTGAAACCAACCGCTGTCTGGAATGCAATTTCCTCTGCAATAAGTGCGTGGAAGTTTGCCCCAACCGGGCCAACATAGCCATTCGGGTTGACTCCCCGCTCTTAAATGACCAGAATCAGATCCTTCACCTGGACGCTCTCTGCAACGAGTGCGGCAACTGTGCGACCTTCTGTCCCTACCAAGGGGCACCCTATAAGGACAAATTCACTCTCTTCTGGGACGAGGAAGCTTTCCTGGACAGCGAGAACGAGGGCTACCTACCACTCGCCGAGTCTGGACTGCGTCTGCGCTACCAGGGCGATATCCACGAGCTGCGTTTTGCTGATGGCCGCGTGGTAGCAGCGGACGACTCCCTGATGGTGGATGACAAACTGCAGGGCTTGTTCGATATAATGCTGACGGTGCGCGATCGTTACCCTTACCTGCTGTCCATGGAATAACTCCGCAACTGCCTTTACCTAAAAAAAACAGACCTCGGAGGTTATTAAGACCTCCGAGGTCTTCCTTTTTTCATCTATCCCCCGAATTTGCGAAGCATCCTGGCGGGGAATCATAAGGCGGACCAGGGATGATAAATTATAAGATTGCCATTTATCTGTCATCGCGAGGAGGGAAGCGACGAAGCGATCTCCTTACTATTCGGGAGATTACCACGAGCCTGTCCTGAGCACCCTGAGCGAAGTGAAACTAAGTCGAAGGGGTATCGAAGAGCCTGTCCTGTGACCGAAGGAAGTGCCGCAGGGCTCAAGATAACACTCACTACTTACTAACTACCAATCACCGCCCTTACTCCCTCCAACAGCAGCTTCCCACTATAAAATAGCAAAAAACAACCGCTGAGGGCAAAGACCACTTGCTGAAATTTGCGTCCAAAGAATTGCCCACCTCGGAAAGACAGGACTGATAAAAACGTATCCCATCCTAGATCACACAACCAGTGACCAACCGCAAATGCGGCGAAGCCCAGCAAGCCAAATTCCCTTGAACGTAGAATCAACCCCGCGCCCACTGTCGCCCACCAGATCAAGAAATAGGGATTTCCCACACTCAGCAGCGCCCCCGCTGCCAGCGGAGAGCGGGAGCTCAAACTCCCGGTGATCTCCTCCTGACGTATATTCCTGAGCATGCTTATCCCCATGTAGAGCAGAAAGATCCCTCCCAGCAGGGCGATGGCAATCCGCACCCAGAGGATTTCCATAACCACCCCCACCCCTAAAAACACACCAATCATCACCGGGAACTCCACCAGCCCGTGACCGACAGCAACCCAGGCGCCAGCCCGGGGATTCTCGCTCCCGTAGCCAACGCTTATCGACGTGATCGGGCCAGGCGCCAGCACTCCGGAGAGAGACACCAGCACAGCTTCGATTAAAAACGCAAAAAAGACCATAACTCTATTCTACCAATCCTTGGCTGGCTTGGAAATTTGGAGATTTCCGCGCTTATCCTGAGTAGCAGACGCACAGCGGCTGCGTATCGAAGAGCCCATCCTGAGGAGCGCGACAGAGGAGCGCGTATCGAAGGGCAATGACAGATTAATTCAGGATTTCCCTCTCCAAATACAATCGCCTTGGTTAGTTGATCTCATTATAGATCCTTCAGTTCCCTCAGGATGACAAACAAAGTATGAGTCTCACTTTAGTGGGACTTACTTTCCTAGCCCGCGATTTTAATCGCCGGGCGATCGTGGACTTGCGTTGCATTGCCCGCGAATTTACGCAGCGATCTCCTTACTATTCGGGAGATTGCCACGAGCCCGTCCTGAGTAGTCCTGAGCCCTTCGATACAATTTTCACCTAGCGGTGCAAATTACTCAGGATGCCTGGTTTATCGGAACCTTAAGCGTCGATCTGCATCGACGCTCGGCAAAGCCTCAAGCCGGGATTTTAATACCCGGGTTGGGGTTAAGACTCATCGGGAGATTGCCGCAAGCCCGTCCTGGGTATTCCTGAGCCCTTCTCATTGACCCACCATCAGCGACTGTACCAGTTCATCCAGTAACAGCAGGGAAGGCTCAAAACTCGCCGGGTCCTGAGTATCCAACAAAGCTTCCATTTCCGCGGCGTAGGTCTCAAAATTCTCATAAAAGGCATTGTCCACGATGACGGTCTCGGCATCGGGTAGAGAGGGATGGTCCACAGATAACACTACATGGACATAATACAGCCCATCATCGCTCAGTCCCTGGAAGCTGTAAAACAACTGCGGGAAGCCAACCGGGTAGGCAGCTTGTCCCCACTGGCTGACGTAGCGCACACCCCGACCGTTTTGAAAATTGACATATTCCTCCTGGGTGCCGACAAATTGGGCCGCTCCTGCAAAATCGGGGATAGGGATCCCATCCGGATCCGGGGGTTGAGTATCCAGCAGTGTTTGCAGATTATCCAGCTTCTGTCCGGCGAAATCGTTCACCAGCTTAAATTCCGCTACAGGGAAAACCTTGACCACTGGATCAAGATAACCTCCAGGCAGGACAAACCCTACCAGGTCAAACCGCAGGTGGGCTGGTTGGGCATCAAATCCTTCCGGTTGAACCGGGATTTCCTGGGCGTTGACCGAGTCTGCCATTGAGTCCGGGATCGTAAAACTAACGCCCTGAAACATAATATCGGGCTCCGGGGGCAATTCCGGGGTGGAAGTCACTGTGGGCTGGACTGTGGGTATGGGGTTTACATTATCCTGTCCAGCCGCTAGGGTAGCTGCCACTGCGGTGGCAATGGTGTCATCCGGAGCCGCAGCCGGTTTTTCCGCACTACCTGTCAGGGCACAGGCCAGGCTGAGAGTGATTAACAAAGAGATGATAAATAGGATTTGTATGCGCTTGGTGAGCATGGGTTGCTTCCTTTTTGGGAATAATGGATGTGTTGTTTATTTTATCTCAAGATAAGTAAAAGATAGTTTTTCCTAGTCTGGGGAAATGCTTCTCTCTCTGTCATCGCGAGGAGGCTAAAGGCCGACAAAGCGATGCCTCTCCCCTTTTGTCATTCCGCCTGTCCTGAACGAAGTTGAAGGGAGTGAAATGAGGAATCCATAAAGAGCTCAAAAATCAAGACACTAATTCTTGCAACTTGCGGTCTCATTTGATTCTGATTTCAGCATGGATCTTTCTCTGTGCTCAGGATGACAAATGTGGGCTACACCAGGGCAACGGGATTAGTTGAAACCTTAAGCGTCAACGGAGGTTAACGCTCAGCCTTGGCTCCCAGTCGGGACTTTCGCGAAGCACCCTGGCGGGGCAGTCCCCCGGGAAATTCAGGTGAACTTGTCTGTAAAAATCAGGCGATTGCCACGCCTGTCCTGAACGAAGCATAGCAAAGGTGAAGGAACAGCCTTCAGCTGTCTCGCAATGACACAAAATAATCAGGTGTCCTGAGTAGCTGACGCCCTTCGACTTCCACTTCGCTCTCGCAAAGTGTCCGCTCTGGGAGTTATTAGAAATGACATCTTCACTTAAAACAAAAGGGCGACCCGCTGGGTCGCCCCTACTGAATTACTGACTACTGATCACTTCCCACCACTAACTAATCGTCACCCTCTTCCAAACAATCCAGCGCATCCTGGGCTTCTTTTCGGACAATATAGGCCCGGTCCCAGGTAAACTTATCGTCCACTCCCAGCAGCAGCTCGCAAGTACTCTTAAATTTCCTTTTCTCTTCTTGCGATAAATGATTAAAACGAGCTAATTTTCCATAGCTTCGGATGGCTTTGGAGCGCACACCGGCGCTGGAATCGCTGAGGGCATCCTGAATCACTTCCAGCATTTCTTTTTTATTTGCTTCTGGTAAATCCTCGGGGGAGATCACTTCCACAAAGTTACCTAAAGCCCGGATCGCGGTATCCCTTAATTCAAGTGTCTCCGCTTTGGCAGCGCCTAAAACATGTTCAAATGCTTCCAAAACTCTAGGCGATCGAATCTTGCCCAGCGCATAAACCAGGAAGATCCGGCATTCCTCACTCTCTTCGCATTTGTAGGACTCCAGCAAGGGCTCAATAGCTGCTTCCCCAATCCGCCCAAAGGCATGCCCAATTGTTAGTTGAGCTTTCATATCCCCGGCATCCAGGTTGTTGAGCAGAATCGGGACCACAAACTCTCCAAAATCAGCCACCAGGCTGACTGCCTCATCCAGGACAAAGGCATGTTCAGGGTGATCGAGAAGGTCAATGTAAAACAAGGCAGAGACCATCTCAAATAATGATTGAGCTGATTCATCCGTGATATTAGGCAGTTCCTCCCGGATCAGCACCAGTCCCTGGTGAATTTCCTTTGAGTGGGTGCTGTTCAATAGGTTTTTAATTTTTTCATACGTCTCTGCTGTCATGATTTCCTCCATTCAGTACGAATAATGCCTGTAATTTTTTCCACTTGTCAATATTGATGTTACCGCTATCTCTCTTCGTTTCTTTTTAGATCTTGGTTCTGGCGGGGAATTTCTTAATTATTTATATCATATCTATCCTCATAAATTGATAAGAATGGTCCTGTTAGTAACCGAATCAATCGAAGAAACTATCGTTTGGGAAATAGACAATTCTTTATTTATAAAAACAATGATTACGAAACTGATAAGAAAATATTTTGAGTGGCTGTCCCAACTAGGATATAGTTCATTTAGTGTTTTTCCCTTATAAAAACGGAATTTAATCCTATTATTCGAGAACTGCGGTCCGGCCTATAGCCGATCCCACAGCTTACTTGGCGCTAATCCAGATTTCTCTGCAGACCGATGAAGATTTTGACGCTCTGGAACAGATCTGGGCTACCTTTAATGTAACTCCCCCTCTGCCGTAGTTAAATAATAAGACCTCCGAGGTTGCCAGAACCTCGGAGGTCTCTGTTTTCAAAAGATTCCCTTTTTTCTTAACTTTCCAATACTTCCCTGATCCTCCTGACAGCTCGATTACTCACCCGGCGGTAAGACTGGTTGGCGGGTACAAGCACGCATAAGGATAACCAATCATCACCGGTAATAATGGTCCGGCATACCAAATTGGCCCTGTTCTCAGTTCTGATGGTGACCTCATCTACGGGCGCCAGTCCCAGATGCCCTTGCGTTTCAACGCTGACTTGCTGCAGCAGTGCAACCATTGCGCTTGCCAATTCACTATCCGGATTAACCGGAAAAGAGGCGATCGGCAAACCTTCAGAAGATGCTAAAACAGACTTGGTAAACCCCCCATCTTGATTCATTTCCCTTAATATATCAACAAACGAAAGTGGGGCTTTCCCCCCCTGTTGATGCTTTTTTTCGATCACGTTTGTTCTCCTATCCAGGATTTTGAATAATATTTCCCCTGGCCTTGGTCACAACGCTGTTGACAATACTTTTTAAGCTATCCAGGACGCCGATCCCATCCAGCGCAACACTTTCAAAAGTCGGGATACCATTAAGTCCTAAGTATTGCTTAAGAGAATGAACGGGCATAATATCCGGTAAATCTCTTTTGTTGCACTGTAAAATTATCGGCAACTCGCTGGGAATATACCCCAAATCCTTCAGGTCTTTATTGAGATCTCTTATAGCTTCAACGTTCTCCTGCAGTCTTCGAATTTGAGAGTCCGCCACGAAAACCAGGCCATCTACTCCCTTTAACACCAACTTGCGGGTTCCCCGGTAATACACCTGACCTGGCACTGTATAAATATTAAACCGCGGCATTAAACCGCTGATTGTACTCATTTGAAACTGCATATAATCAAAATACAGTGTACGATCTTCCCGGGTCTTCAAAGAGATCAACTCTCCCCTCCGCTCGGGATTGGTCCGGGAATGGATATATTGAAGAGAGGTTGTCTTGCCGCTCAATGAGGGCCCATAATAAACAATCTTTAAATTAATTTCTCTAAGTTTCCAATTAATAAACATACTATAGATAAATCTTACAAATCATCCAGGAAGGTGTTTTCAAGTTCCTGGGTAATGCCTTTGCTGAAATCATCGGGATTAAAAGTTTTGGGCGGTCCCAAGACCTGTTCAAATTTATTGGTCAGCGGCAGCAGCTGTTCCACGGCTCGTTTAGCAAATAGCCGTACCAGACCAATAGGGGTTTCTGTCCTGAAAATCACGATCAGGATAAAACTGCCGGCAATATTGTGTAAGTAAATACTCTTGGTTTCTCCTTCATGGAAAAAAGATCCATGAGGATCATCTTCCCCAATGCGGCTGGAGAGCTCTGCCATCGCTGCCACATCACCTGCAGCCAAAGCAGCCACAATTGCCGGTGTTCCTTCTTCCATAATGCCCTGAATTGAAATTAGCTGACCGCTGATATCTGCCAGCAGAATTGTGTCTGTCCTTGCTTTTTCAGCTAAATGGTCCAAAATATATTCAATTTCGTCCAGGAGCTCTTCTGGTATATGCATTCCTTTTGTCATATTGTTGTTCCTCTATCCCTTGCTTAATCTTTTAAGCCCAGGGAATTGGATTAAGTTCAATTACCCCTTGATCCAGAAACTGGCTCCGGGTAGTAAATCCCGTCTGGATAAACCTCAGCGTCTGAGACGCTCGATCGCCGCTTTAAGGCTGGTCCGCATCCTATCAATGGATTTCGCCAATTCTCCAATTTCGCCGCCCTGCTCAACATCAATCGGTACATCCAGATCGCCCCGGCTGATTGAATTTGCGGCATCAATAATGCTGGTCATCGATTGCAGTAATTTTTGGCTAAAAATGATTGCAGCGGTAACCGCAATGACCACAGAAATACCTACCAGGATGCTCAGCACCAAAACAATTCTGGATCCAATCCACTTTCTATTTGCGGTGGCTTTTTCCAACTCAACTCGCGCAGCCAATTTTTCCATCTCAGGTTCGGACAAATCGGAAAACTTGGGGTCTACATTTTGCAAATAATAATTAATAGCATCCCTTAATGCGGCTGCCGAATTATTCTCGTCTGGATCAGACTGGTATTCGGCAATCACTTCATCCAGCATACTCTTGTATTCACCCCGGACTTCCTCTATATCTGCGATCACCTGGGCTTGTTCATCACCGCGATTTTTAATGATCACTTCCCAACTCTGATCGTATTCAGCCTGCGCGGCATCAATCCTGGTCAGCAGTTCGTCATTCCCAGTCAGTGGATACTGACCAATAGCAACCCGCTCCTCAGTTAATGCCGCTTGAATATTTTCAGTCGCCTGAACGACTTCCTGAAGACTGATCAAGTCGATCGTAGTTGCCAGAGCAGTACTCAAGTTTGCGGCGCTGATAAAGGCAGTAACCACCAAGACAAGTATCACAACACCAAAAGTTAAAATGTATTTACGCAGACTTTTAAGTTCCATTTTCGTACCTCCTTCGGGTTAGTTTCTCGTCTTGAAAACCAATCCCGGTACACTTACATTATGAGGGGTCAGATTATCCCCTTAATAAAGCAACCATTTGTTTTTGAAATTGAGCCCGTTTTGCTCCATCGGCAATTTCCAAACTTATTCGTTCCACCAACTCCGCAGCCTTATCCTGCGGGAAGGCTGCCCGGTCCTCCCCTAATAATCTAATTTCATCGTCAATAATCACCGGCCCTATCGGACCCATCACTTCGGTGAATATTGAAGTTAATTGATCAAAAAACAGGTCATCAACAACATCATGGTACATCGTTTTTGCACCTTCTACCTCATGTAGTAAGCCTGCAGTAGTCAGGCTGAAGACAATTTTAGCGACCTCAAATTCGTGCAATTCGAGGAGTTCAGCTATCTCAACGATTGACCTCTCCCCGTTTATCTGGGCCAGTACCTGCCATTCGATCGGTTTCAGGCTGACAGTATTGGTGGATCCGGAAGGAGAAATATTAAAGACGGCCTCTGTTGAGGAAATTATCTCTTTGATATCCTCCCACTGTTCTGCCTGTCGCGCGGCTTCCAGCAGTATTTGTTCAGTGGACATATTGACCGATTGCTCCGGGGCTTCAATATCCGGTGTAAAACTGAAGTCACCTTCCGACCACCCCAGCAGAGTATAAATCCCTTTTTCGCCAATTTGCACACCAGTTACCGCATGAACCAGGCTGCCGTATTGAAGATAAATCTCTCCGGATTTTGATCCTTGATGTATATCTAAACGCCCGGATCGGTTCCCGGAACTTAGCATTTTTAATATATCTAATAAAGAAAGTTGGGCAAGATTTCCCTTTAAAACTTCAGCCATAATACTGCTCCTCTACAAATGGTATTGATAATCACAAGACATAAATCCGAATATTAAATCAATGATCTATATCCGCTCAACAAAATTTACTTTCAGCTGCTTCATGATTTCCGAGTCCGCCTCCCAGCGACTGATCATCACGTTTATTGTCATGCGCAGCAGGGAGATGTCAATACTGGGGGTACATAACACTATTAATATTGCCTGCTCCAGATCCAGGATAAATAATTTCCGCTGCTGGAAATGAACAACCA
>Ga0307421_1002576_pt1 | contig 10105 bp, 2 predicted proteins | sample SalMarWE160270MG_FD_202163 | JGI IMG/M metagenome (GOLD analysis project Ga0307421, IMG submission 202163) | Salt marsh sediment microbial communities from the Plum Island Ecosystem LTER, Massachusetts, United States - WE1602-70 | ecosystem: Environmental > Aquatic > Marine > Intertidal zone >...
ATCCATCTAATAACTCTTGTATTGAAGGTTCTGTTCCATCAACTATATCCATTCTTGGATAAACAGTATAATGAACCATTTCAGAATCATTTCCATGATAAATTGTTAAAGTTCGACTTCTTGCAGTAGTTGTTTCTGGTGCCCATTTATAATCATAAGATATATCACCTAATTTTGTTCCATTAGAAAAGTATCTTCCAGAATCATTATGATTTGAAGTTTCAGCAGTATTATGTGGAAAAACATGTCCAACAACTAAAATCCATTCTCCTTCAGGTAATTGTGCAGAAGTTGGAATATTTGATGTCGACCAAAAATAAGGATTTGTATTATATGTTTCTGTTCCAATTCTCATAATTCCATTAACACTTCCATAACCATTTAATCCAGCATAATATCTTCCATAAGTTGCATCTGCATTAGTTACTCTTTTTTCCCACCAAGACATTCTATATAATTTAGTATTATCAATTGATTGAGCACTATGATATATTCCTCCTTGAGCAGGATAAGTAGGATCTGTACTGTTTGCAGTTTTCCAAACAACAACATTTCTTCCCCAAGGATCTTCTGCAACAATTCTACTATTTCCACTGCTATATTGCGAAAAAGAACCTACACTTCCTGTCTGCCCATCTTTCCAAATCCTATAATCCATCAAAAGTTCCTCTAATTCTTCATCAAAACTCATAGCACTTTCACTCTGTCCCATTCTGTCTGTTGTTAAATTTGCTCCGTAGTTTGTTGCATGATTATCATGAGCTGTTTTATCAGTCATTTTTTCTGAAGTTGAATCATAATCTTTTCCATCAAGTGTCCAGTAACCAATCAAACCTTTTTCCAAAGAACTTCCCGAAGTTCTTGGTTTATAAGAATCATACAATAATTGGATTTCGTCTTCTGAAAGAGCCCTATTATATATTCTAACTTCGTCTATTGAACCCTCCCAATCATAACTTGCTCCAGAAGAAATATAAAAAGAAGTTCCTGTAGGGTTTGCATAAGTAGCAGTTCCACATAAATTCCCATCAACATATAAAGAAGTATTCCCAGAACTTATTATTGTGACATAATTATGCCATTCATCAACATTTGAGGGAATATCACAAAAAGGATTATTAGCGCCATTCCATGTGTTTAATGAAATTAATCCACTATAAAAGAATAAATCTGGACCATGATTGTCATTATCTATGCACCAAAGCATATCCATCAAAGAACTCGCAGTAGATTTTGCCCAAGTTGAAATTGTTGCAGTAGAACCAAGCTCTAAAGAAGTGGAAATATAAGAAGAACTACCATCAAAACTAATAGCCCCTTCACTAGTTCCCATTCTGTCTGTAGTTAAAGTTGCTCCAACATTTGTTCCATGATTTGAATAAGGAGTCTTGTCAATTACTGTGTTTGTATTTGAATTATAATCTTTTCCATCTAATGTCCAGTAAGCTACTAATCCTTTTTCAAGAGGAGAAATTGAACCTCCAATAATTGTTGCAGAAAGATAAACAAGAGAACCAATTAAAATAAGCATTCCAATAACAATTACAATCTTTTTATTTATCATCTTCCTTTATCATACAATAATTTAATTTCGTCTTCTGAAAGAGCACGATTGTAGATTTTTGCTGAGGCCAAATCTCCATTAAATGGATAAGTAGTTCCAGAACCACCAAATCCCCCTATTCTAAAATCTGGTCCACCAGGATTAATTGTTCCATCATAAGGATTTTCATCTTTTAATACACCATCAACATATAATTTTAAAGTACTTCCATTAGCAACTCCTACAACATGATACCAATTATTTATAGAATAAATTCCAAGTGCTGAAGAACCAATAGAACTGTTATCAGATTCTTCAATATAAAAATACATATTACCTGAAGCTGCATATAATAACCATGAATTATTTCCTGGATGAGCTCCAGTATCCCATTTTCCCATATAAGTATCTGAAGTAGTTGTTGTAGGATATACCCATATAGAAGCACTAAATACTTTATTTGTAAAATTAATTTCACTCCAACAATTAATATTGTCATTTGGTACAAAAGTACTATAATTACTTCCAACAGTTGCTCCATTATTTTGCCCGTCATTTGAATAAGGAGTTCTGTCTGTCATTATTTCAGAACCAGGAGTTTCATCTTTTATATAAGAAGATGTTAAAGGCATGTCTAAAACTAATCCTTTTTCCAGAGAACCTGATGCTGCTTTTGGACGATAAGAATAATATAATAATTGAATTTCTTCTTCACTCAAAAATTTATTATATATTCTAACATCTGAAATAGAGCCATTGAATGAGCCATATGAAGTTTTTCCTATGTATAAATCATTCCAAGCAATAGGTAATTCAGAATGAGTTGTAGAAGATGTAGGAATATTATTAAGATCTACTGATAAAGTAGCTTCTAAAATATCATCCATTTGTGCTCCTTTAATATATAAAACTAAGAAATGCCATTCACCATCAAGATAATTTTGAAAAGAAGGATCAAAATATTTATAATTTGAATTAGCAAAATACAATAAAGGTTTGTCGTTATAATGATTAAAATCAAAATGTCCACGATTACTTAATCCTGCGAAATCAATTATTCCATTGTGTTGCGTGAAATCAGAAGTATTAAACCAAAGAGCCACTGTAGTTTCGCCTAAATCAATTACATCTCCACAATCAATATAATCACTATCATCAAAACTCATAGCTCGATTACTCTGCCCCATTCTATCTGTTGTTAATTCTGCTCCATTATTAGTTCCATGATTTGAATAAGGTGTTTTATCTGTAATTCTTTCAGTAGCAGAATTATACCCTTCACTATCCAGCATCCAATGTCCAACCAAGCCTTTTTCTAAAGAACTTCCAGAAATCTGAGGTTTGTAAGAATCATAAAGCAATTTGATTTCTTCTTCTGATAATACCCTACTATATATTCTAACTTCGTCTATTGAGCCATTGAAATAATAAACAGAAGAACTAGAACTTGTACTTTTTCTTCCAATACGTAAATCATTTCCATCTCCTGTTATTGGAATGTAAAGTTGAGGGACAGAATCATCTAAATTTCCATCAATATACAAATTTATATTTGTTCCATTTATTATTATAACAAAATGATGCCATTCACTTGAAGATACAGAACTAAAAGTTGAAGTTTGATGATTTGTTCCATTACCATAAGTGAGTTTAACATTCCTTGAACTATCTAAATAAAGATAATAATTTTGGTCTCTAACATAGTCACTATATATTGAACCTTTTGATACAATTCCTGCAGCAATATTTTGTGTAGATTCTGAATTAATCCAAACAGAAATACTTAAATTTTTTAATTCTAAACTTTCATCATCTCCTGCATCAATATAATTAGATCCATCAAAACTCATAGCCCTATTACTTTGCCCCATTCTGTCTGTTGTTAAAGTTGCTCCATTATTAGTTCCGTGATTTTCATTAGGAGTTTTATCTGTTATTCTTTCTGTATTTGAATTATAATCTGTTTCATCTAATGTCCAATGAGCTACGAGCCCTTTTTCAAGAGGAGAGATTGAAGTCCCAATAATTTTTGCAGAAAGATAAATAAGAGAACCAACTATCAAAACAATTCCAATTATTAATAAAAGTTTTTTATTTATCATATTCCAATCATTATGTTGCCATCTGAATCAAGAGTAATTGAACCTTGATTAGATTCAGCCTTAAATGTTCCATTTACTTCCAAAGTATTTGCAGGAATTGAAGTGTTAATTCCAACTCTATTATCATTTGAATTCACAAAAAGAGAATCATTTCCAACTGAGATATTTTTCTCAAAAGTTACATTTTCATTAAAGGTCTCATGAATATTTGTAAAGGCCACATTTGTCCAATTAGCTGTCCATAAAGGATCTGATTCAGAAGTTACAGATCTGGTATCAATAGTTGCATTTAAAGCAGCTTCATCAAAATTCAAAGTAGTTCCATTAAAAGACAAATAATTTGTAGAAGTTAATCCAATAATCCAATTGAAAATTCCTTTGAACCAAGATGCAGTCACATTTCCAGTAAAGTTTCCATCACCCACAACATTTAATGTGTTTTTTGGAGAAGAAGTATTTATTCCTACATTTCCATTTTGCTTTGCAATCAAAACAGGCGACCAAGTAGAACCAGTATCAGTACTCGCACCTAATCCAAAAATTGTTCCTGTTAAACTCCCCCCATCACCAATTTGAAGCACTTGCCTATAACCTCCTTGTGGAAATTGCATTGTAATTCTTCTTGCAGTATTATCAAATCCTAAATCATATGGGTCTTCTTCAACAGTTCCTGGTTCTAATAAAAATTGTAAATTTCCAGAGTTGTATACTTCTAATAATCCAGAAGGACTATCTGTTCCAATACCAACATTTCCTGTACTTGCATCAACAAATAAATCAGAAGTTCCAACACTAAAATTATAATCACCTAAAACAACATTTGCATTTGAACCAGTATAAGGAACATAAGTATCATTTGCAATTACATTCCATATTTCTGTATCAGTAGAAGTCCAAGAATCATTATAAGCAGTATAATTTCCTGTCCAGTAAGGGTCTGTTTCAGAAAATGAAGAACTCAACCACCTCGTATCACCTGTTGCATTAAATGTATTTGTCCATAGAATGTCGTCGTCAAAATGAGATAAGCTTAAGGCGTCAACATAATTCTTCACTGAGGTATTGAATAAAATATCTTGAGAATCAACATAAGATGCAATTGAAGTATTGAATCTTAAATCTTCACTATTAACATAAGCTGCTATTGAATTATTAAAAACAACATCTTGAGCATCTGCATAAGTTATTGCTGGAAGAGTCTGATTATATGCCCAAGTATTGTAAGTTGCATTGTATGTTGTTGTCCAAGAATCATTATAAGCAGTGTAATTTGCACTCCAATAAGGGTCTGTTTCAGGAGCAGTTGCAGAAATATTAACAGCCTGTAATTGACTCAATGTAACAGCATCTTGGCTAGAAGTTCCATTTGCTAAACTAATTATTTTATTAGAATCCATATTCAAAGTTCCATTAATAATTGCACTTCCATTCACGTGAAGTCTTTCAAGAGGAGAAGTTGTTCCTATTCCGACATACTTTGTGCTTCCTACAATATGCATGGCTACAGTTGAATCTGAATACAAACTCAAACTATCATCTGTTTTTGACTGAAAATAACTATTTCCTGATATATAACCAAATTTAAAAACAGTTCCACTTTGCATTAATACTGCATTTGTATTTATCCTAAAATACTTTCCTGAGGCAAGATTTATATCTCCATTTACATCTAAAGCATAATTCGGACTATCAGTTCCAATACCAACCCTATCTGTACTTGAATCAACATGCAAAACATTTGTATCAACAGTAAGATTATGTGCTCCTAAATCCACATTACTCACTGCTCCTGTATAAGGAACAAAAGTATCATTTGCAATTACATTCCATATTTCTGTATCAGTAGAAGTCCAAGAATCATTATAAGCTGTGTAGTTCCCTGTCCAATAAGGATCTGTTTCATCTCCAGTTCCCAACCATCTTGTATCCCCTGTTGCATTGAATGTATCTGTCCATAAAATGTCATCGTCAAAGTGAGATAAACTCAATGCATCTACATAATTCTGCATTGTTGTATTGAATCTTAAATCTTCACTGTTTACATAAGCTGCAATAGAGTTGTTGAATAATAAATTTTCAGAATCTACATAAGCTGCTATTGAGTTATTGAAAACAACATCTTGAGCATCTGCATAAGTTATTGCTGGAGTTGTTTGATTATATGCCCATGTATGATATGTTACATTATAAGTTGTTGTCCAAGAATCATTATAAGCTGTGTAGTTTGCAGTCCAGTATGGATCTGTTTCTGAATATGAAGTCAACCATCTTGTATCACCAGTTGTATTATGCATTGTTGTGTTTGTGTAAAGAATATAATTATTCACAGAATTATTATTGTCTAAAATATAATTATTTACAGATGTGTTAATTGCATTTGATTCTGAAATTGTATAATAATTTAAAAAAGTTGTATTATAAGCTAAGGTTCCATTTCCTGCAACATTCCAAATCTCCAAATCAGTTGTTGTCCAAGAATCATTATAAGCTGTGTAGTTCCCTGTCCAATAAGGATCTGTTTCAGGAGCAGTAGCTGAAACATTAACAGTCTGAAGCTGAGAATATGTCACAGCATCTTGAGCAGAAGTTCCATTTGCTAAACTAATTATTTTATTAGAATCCATATTTAAAGTTCCATTAATAATTGCACTTCCATTTGCATGAAGTTTTTCTAAAGGAGAAGATATTCCTATTCCAACATTGCCTATTATTGTTAAATCTGTTTGAACCCTTGCATCCCCACCAACATCAATAGTATATTGTGGATTACCTTCATGAAATCCTACTTGCCCACCAGCTTCTAAATAAATATCAGCATCCCCACCATTCCAAGAACCCATAGCTAAATCATAATAAGTAGAACCATCATAAGAAAATAATCTCCCTGTGCCTCCATTTACATCAGCTCTATAAACATAAGTTACAACATTAGCTTGACCTGATATTAAACCACTTGTATAATCAGCACCAGTTGAAACAACAGCAGAAGCTTTTACACTACCATTAACATCTAAAGTAGAAACAGGATTATCTGTTCCAATCCCAACTCTTCCTGTATTTGTATCAACATGAAAAGTAGTTCCATTTACTGTGAAATTATTATCTCCTAAATCAACATTACTTACAGCTCCTGTGTAAGGAACATAAGTATCATTTGTAGCATATTCATAAGCAGTTTGATATGTTGCATTATATGTAGTTGTCCATGAATCATTATATGCTGTGTAATTAGCACTCCACTGAGGATCTGTTTCATCTCCAGTACCTAACCATCTTGTGTCACCTGTTGCATTAAATGTATTTGTCCATAAAATGTCATCATCAAAATGAGATAAACTCAATGCATCTACATAATTTTGCATTGTTGTATTGAATAAAACATCTTGAGAATTTACATAAGCAGCAATTGAATTATTGAACCTTAAATCTTCGCTGTTTACATAAGCTGCTATTGAATTATTGAAAACAATATCCTGAGCATCTGCATAATCCATTGCTGGAATTGTTTGATTATATGCCCAAGTATTATAAGTTGCATTATAAGTTGAACTCCAAGAATCATTATAAGCAGTATAATTTCCAGTCCACAAAGGTTCATTTATGTAAGCAAAAGTTCCATTGTCAATTTCCTCCCAAGAATTATAAGCCCTTGAATCAATTGTTGCATTTAATGCAGAGTCATTAAAATCTAAGTTAACAGTTCCTGAATCACTTCCTCCTAATAAATAAGGTGTGCTTGAAGTTGTAACAGATGTAATATCTCCACTTCCTGTTCCAGCATCACTCAAACAACTTCCTCCTTCAATACAAATATCTGTTGTTGCATTTACAAATCCTCCTGAAAAAATATCTAAAGTTGCGTTAATGTCTCCAATTACATTTAATTTATTCTGAGGTATCGCTGTTCCAATACCAACATCATAATCTAAATTTTCAGGATAAAAATTAGTTCCTGAAACATTCCATCTTCCTTTAAGAATATCAGTCAAATATTTTCCAGAACCAAAAAAGTAAGTTGAAGTCATGTTTCCAATAACATTCAAATTTCCATTATCATCTAATCTCATAGTATCTATACCAGCATGTCTCCAAGTAAGTGCAAAAACTTGTGATAAACTAATTAAAATAATCAAACTTGCAATTACAAACAATATTTTTTTATTCATTTAAGAATTTTTGAATGTCAAAACATTGCCTCCTTTCAAAGTCAATCTAGAATTTTTTATTCTTAAAAAAGGCATAATAACAGGAACTTCTTCAACAACTAAATTAAAAGTGTCTAAACTTGCAACACTCGTATAGTTTTGCCCTCCAGTGGTATTATAAATATAATTATAACTTCCAATTCCTAAAACTTCTGTATCAGGATTTGTAACAGGTGCTCCTTCTCTATATAATTTATATTCAACATCAGAATCTCCTGTATTTGATTCAGAACCTTGAATATCTGCAGCAGTTCCAGAGGTTATTGGTGAAGTTCCTGAAATTGAACCAATTGGAGTTTTTTTATTAATTGTCAAAGTTTCAGCATCAATTGAAGCATTTGAAGTATAATTTTCTCCTCCTGTTGAATTCAAAACATAATCATAAGTTCCATATCCAAGAGTTATTGTTTCTCCTGAACTCAAATCTGTTTCATCTCTCCATACAGTATAAGTTACATCAGAATCACCTGTGTTTGATTCAGATAATCCAATAGTTACTTCTGTTGGATAAGTCTCTGTCCAGGATTGAGTATTAGTTAAACTTCCAGTAAGAACTGCTTTATTGACTGTAAAATTATAAATTGTCCAGTTAATATTATTTGATGTATCATTAATAGTAACATTAATTGCATAATCTCCTGCTCCTAAAATATAAGTATCATCTAAAAATCCAGTTGAATTAATTGTAAATCTAGTATCATTAACTGAAAAAGAATCAAATCCTGTTTCATCATCTGCATCAAAATCAACTCCTGTCCAATTATCTCCATAAGTTATTGAATCATCTTCTGGAATATCTGTAAAATAAGGAGGAGTTTCGTCTTCTGCCTCAGATATTATAAACTGTTCTTCGTCATAATAATTAGAATAATTCGTGCTATCTGTTCTCATGACACTAAAGTTATAAGCTGCTATAGCTAAAGATTGTTCTGAATTATTTGAGACTATTGTTCCATTTCTATATAATGTAAAAGCAGTTGTACAATCTGTATAAACTTTAAATGTTTTAGGATATCCTAAAGGGGATGTTTCATTAAATAAAACATTACATGCTCCTGTATTTTCATTAATTGTCAAAGTTTCAGCATTAATTGAAGCATTTGAAGTATAATTTGCACCGCCAGTTGAATTTAAAACATAATCATAAGTTCCATATCCTAAAGTTATTGTTTCTCCTGTCCCAAGATTTGTTTCATCTCTCCATACTATATAAGTTACATCAGAAGCACCTGTATTTGATTCAGACAATCCAATAGTTACTTCTGTTGGATAAGTTTCTGTCCAAGTTTCAGAATTAGTTAAATCTCCAGTAAGAGTTGCTTTATTGACTGTAAAATTATAAATTGTCCAGTTAATATTATTTGATGTATCATTAATTGTAACATTAATTGTATAATCTCCTGCTCCTAAAATTATTTTATCATCTAAAAATCCTTCAGAATTAATTGTAAATCGAGTATCATTAATTGAAAAAGTATCAAAAGAAATTGCATCAGTTGCATCAAAATCAACTCCACTCCAATTTTCTCCATAAGTTATTGATTCATCTGAAGGAATTGTTGTAAAGTAAGGAGGCGTTTCATCAGCTGTTTCTGTTATTAAAAAATCTTCTTCATCATAATAATTTGTATAATTTCCATTATCATCTCTTATTACACTAAAATTATAATATCCTACTGCCAATTCCTGAGTTGAACCATTTCCAACTATTGTTCCATTTCTATATAATGTAAAATCCCCAGAATTACAATCAGTATAAACAGTGAATTTTCCAGGATATACTACTGGAGAGGTTTCATTAAATAAAACATTACATGGCCCTTCATTTACATTAATTGTCAAAGTCTCAGCATCAATTGAAGCATTTGAAGTATAATTTTCTCCTCCTGTTGAATTCAAAACATAATCATAAGTTCCATGTCCAAGAGTTATTGTTTCTCCTGAACTCAAATCTGTTTCATCTCTCCATACAGTATAAGTCACATCAGAATCACCTGTATTTGATTCAGATAATCCAATAGTTACTTCTGTTGGATAAGTCTCTGTCCAAGTTTCAGAATTAGTTAAACTTCCAGTAAGAACTGCTTTATTTACTGTGAAATTATAAATTGTCCAGTTTATATTATTTGAAGTATCATTAATAGTTACATTAATTGCATAATCTCCTGCTCCTAAAATATATGTATCATCTAAAAATCCAGTTGAATTAATTGTAAATCTAGTATCATTAATTGAAAAAGTATCAAAAGAAATTG
>Ga0307421_1002577_pt1 | contig 10105 bp, 10 predicted proteins | sample SalMarWE160270MG_FD_202163 | JGI IMG/M metagenome (GOLD analysis project Ga0307421, IMG submission 202163) | Salt marsh sediment microbial communities from the Plum Island Ecosystem LTER, Massachusetts, United States - WE1602-70 | ecosystem: Environmental > Aquatic > Marine > Intertidal zone >...
TGCCGCGGACCGATGCCGGGAGAGCGCCGAATCAGACGCCACCGTCAAACAGGCGGCAGCGGCAAACATGGAGACGGCATACGGGGGCGGCCCTGCAGCGTCCCAAACCTACACGGAAGCCGAATTCTTGACCATCTTGACCACCTTTGCGGTTCGCGCCAGTAGTCCTCGGCTTTGGTCGTATCAAGATAGCGACGAGTTCAATCAGCGCATGAACGTCACCCTCATGGAGACGGTGGTGCGCGACGGTGTCGCGGAGTGCCTAGTCCGCCCTAAAAATGGCGTCATCGCTCCGTATGGAGAGAGCTACACCGATGATGATCTTGTCACCTCGGAATGCCAGGCGACGGGGGACGGGTTGACGGTCCTCGTATTTGGCGGCTACGGTCTGAGTGTTGACGAGATGCTCGACTTCACGAGAGAGCTTTACCGCAATCTCGGGGGTCAATAGCCGGGTGGGGGCCCCTCAGTCGTGTGGGGAAACGACGCACAATCCCCACGGCCTCTTCAACGCCGAACTCTCGGGGAACCAGAGGCGCGGCATCGACCTCTTCGAAGGTGACTCCGTGAACGCGGGGCCGGTCTACGCCCTGGTCCGCGCGGCCATCAGCCACAACGAGACTCGGGCCAAGAAGTAGCCCTCTCGTAGGCGGGATCGCGGGTTCACCAACCTGCGGGCTTGTAGTCCTTGAGGAAGACCTCGTACAGGTCCTCTCCGGCCTCGCCGCGCACGATGGGGTCGTAGACCCGCGCCGCACCATCGACGAGGTCTAGGGGCGCATGGAAGCCCTCCTCGGCCAGCCTCACCTTGGTGGGGTGGGGACGTTCGTCGGTGATCCAACCCGTGTCCACGCTCGTCATCAGGATCCGGTCGGTCTCGAACATCTCGCGCGCGCTCGTGCGGGTCAGCATGTTGACGGCGGCCTTGGCCATGTTCGTATGCGGATGGCCGGGGCCCTTGTAGCCTCGGCCGAAGACGCCCTCCATCGCGGAGACGTTCACGACGTGGCTTCGTGACGCGGCCCGTGCGGCGGCGGCAAGTTGGGGGCGGAGGCGGCTGATGAGGATGAACGGGGCCGTCTCGTTGCACAGTTGCACCTCGAGCATCTCAAGAGGGTCCACCTCGCCCACTCCCTGCACCCAACTGTTGGTGTGGTGGAGATCCGGGACGAGGCCTCCGGCGTCGATCGCCGAACCGTCGGCCAGCCTTTCAAGCGACGATGAACCCGGGGTGAGCGCCAAGTCCGTCAACCGCTGGGCATCCTGCGCCACGGTGCCCCCAACCGAGGCGTCGGCCGATGCTAGCAACGGATGGGCGGCCACCGACTCTTCCAAGGCGTGCGGGTGGCGGTCCCGAATATGACCGAAGGTGAGGAGTTGCGGCCCACGGCCCTCCTCCCAGAGTCTGGGGGCGAGAGGAGCAGACTCCGCGTCGACGAGGGGGGCGTAGGCGCCGGGGGAGCGGCGCACCGTCTGCGCGGCATTGTTGATGAGGATGTTGAGGGGGCCCTTGGCAGCTACGGTGTCGGCGAGCGCCACCACCTGGGCGGGGTCACGCAGATCAATTCCCACAACATGGAGGCGATGCAGCCAGACCGGGGCGTCGTCCATCGCCGCAAAGCGCCGCACCGCGTCACGCGGGAATCGCGTGGTGATCGTCGTTTCCGCGCCATCCCGGAGCAGCCGCAGGGCGATGTGCATGCCGATCTTGGCACGACCACCCGTGAGGAGCGCCCGCTTGCCCGTGAGGTCGGTACGGGCTTCTCGCTTGGCGTGGTTCGTGATCGCGCACTCCGGACACAGTTGATGGTAGAAGGAGTCCACCCTGGTGTAGTGCTGCTTGCAGATGTAGCACGCCCGGGACTTCTTGAGTGTGCCCGCGCTGGGGGCATCAACCGAAGCGGCGAGCGTGAGACCACGGGTTTCGTCGTCGATGCGATCGGCGGCTCCGGTGGCGGTTGCCGCCACCACGGCTCGGTAGTTCTCCTGGATCGCGGCACGCTTGACGTTGCGGCGATTCTCCCGAACGGCCTTGTACATTCCGGCCGTGGCACGACGAATGGCCACGAAATCGGGGTGGGCCTCGTCTACCTCGGTGATGTTGGCCAGCACGCGGAGGGTCGCCTCAAGGTCGGCGGGATCAAGACCGGGAGGCTGCTCGGGGTTCGGGGGCGTGGATGGCACGCGGCCAAGCGTACCTAGTAGCCCGCGGGTGTCCTCACTCGACGGTCGCGGAAAGAAACGCCCGGACATCCTCCAACTCATCCTCGTTGATGCCGTGAACGAGCCCCGCGTAGGCGCGCACCGTGGGCGTCGAGTGTTCGGGGAGCCACGCGGCCAGGCGCGCGATCGCCTCAGGCCAGATCACGGTGTCGGCCGTGCCCCTACCCCAGAAGACTCGGGGGCGCGACTCCGCCAGAGCGTCGTCCGCAGGTTGGTCGCCCCGCGTGATCAGCCCGGACAGAACCACAGTGGCGGCAACGCGCTCGGGGCGCGTGCGCAGGAGCTGGAGCGCCATGAGCCCGCCCTGCGAGAAGCCCAGGGGGACGATGGGAGCGGCGGGCGGGACGTTCGCGTCCACCCACTCCCAGATCGCCTCGGTCGCGTCGTCGATCCCGGCCTGCTCGGGCTCATTGGGCAGGTCGAGCGGAAACCACGTCGCGCCGCCGAAGTCCATGTCGATCGGAGCGCGCAGGGAGGCCCATGGCATACCATCGGGCAACCACTCAGTCAGCGAAGGAAGGTCATCCTCGTTGGAGCCGAGGCCGTGGAGCAGCAGGACGATGGGGAAGGCGGCGTCGAACGAGGCGTCCGGCCAACCGGGGGAGAGGCGCGCGTGGAGGGGGCTCACCGGTCCATTATCCCGGTCGGCGCAGATCGCTCCCGATAGGTGTTTGCAGTAGCCTGGTGCGAATCGCGGAATGGCCGCGGAGATCCTCGCGGGGGACGATGCCGGCATCCTGGCGGAGTGTATCGACCTGGCTTCCTACGAGCCCTCGCTTCCCACCGAGAAGAACATCCGTGCGGGCGCCGCCAAGGTCGTCGAGATCGTCGCCGAGAAGCAGCCGCAACTGGTTGCTGCTCGCTTGCGCGACCTGCTTCCCGCCCTGTCCGTCCAAGAGCCCCAGACTCGCTGGGCCATCATTCGCACCATGGGATTCTGCGCCCCCCTCAACTCGGCGGTTGCCAGGGAAGCGGTTCCCTTCGCCGAGCGGTACCTGAAGGACAAGGAGGGTCTGTGTATCGCCAATTCCGCAGACTTGTTCCTCGGCGACCTTGGCGCGGTCTCGATCGAAGACGCTCGAGTGGTTTTCCCGCTGCTCAAGCGCTCCATGGGAAACCCTCTTCGGAATAAGGAGGACTGGTTACTGGAGGCCCTGGCATCCGTTTACGGGAATCTCGATGCGCCGGACCGCAAGCACGCGCAAGCCTTCACGGAAGGTTGGCTGGATTCGTCGCGCAAGTCCACCCGCGCCAGAGCCCTACGTCTGCTGAGTCTGCCCGAGTCGTAGAAGCGGAGAGATGCTACCACTTCAGTATCGCGGTCCTACGCTTGGGTTATTGTCAGATGGCGCCGACAACGGGCGCACGTATCACTCGAGGGAGGACCATTTGACCTTGACGACCGGCCCATGGCATATCCCGCGGGTGCCGACGGTTGGGTTCAAAGCCGCCTTGCTCGACCTCGACGGGGTCGTGACGCCCACGGCCGACGTGCACATGACGGCTTGGCGGGCCATGTTCACCGACTACTTCACGACACACGGCATCGAACCCGCCTATACCGATGCCGACTACTTCACGTTCATTGACGGAAAGCCACGGAATGACGGGGTGCGTCTGTGTCTGGCGTCCCGCGGAATCGAGCTTCCGGAGGGCCTGCCTGACGACGCCCCGGGCTCGCCGACCATTTGCGGTCTGGGCAACACGAAGAATGAGGCGTTCATCGACCTCCTGCGTATAGAAGGGGTCACTGCGTACCCTGGAAGCGTGATGTTGATGGACTACCTCGAGTCGGTGGGAGCGGAGATGGCGATCGTGTCGAGTTCGCGCAATACAGGTGCGGTATTGGACGCCGCAGGCCTTGCGGATCGCTTCAAGGTGGTTGTCGACGGAGTGGTCGCGAAAGAGCATGGCCTACGAGGCAAACCCGCGCCCGACATGTTCCGGTACGCCGCCGAGTTGCTAGGGGTCCCTTACGCGGCCGCGGTCGTCGTGGAGGACGCCCTCTCGGGGGTCGCCGCCGGTGCCGCAGGAGACTTCGGCCTGGTCGTCGGAGTGGATCGCGGCGCGGGTGCCGCTGAACTGAAAGCGGCTGGAGCCGACATCGTGGTCTCGGATCTTGCCGAGTTGGTGGCGCGATGACGGGCGATCAGCAACCACTGAACGGCGCAAGCATGCCGGAATGCGTGGATCGACTGCGCTTTCCATCCGATCCGTGGCGGCTGATCGAATCCGCCTTCGACGCCTCCGACCTCGGCACCACGGAGACCATTTTCGCGGTCGGCAATGGGTACCTAGGGATGCGGGGCAACGTCGAGGAGGGACACGACGCCCACACCCATGGCACCTTCATCAACGGCTTTCACGAAACCTGGCCGATCCGATATGCCGAAGAGGCCTTCGGCCTCGCACGCGTCGGCCAGACCATTGTGGAGGTCCCCGACTCGAAGACCATCCGCCTCTACGTCGACGACGAGTCGCTCCAGCTCTCCGTGGCGGACTTGCCGGAGTATTCGCGCACCCTCGATATGCGGGAGGGGGTGCTCACGCGCGATCTAATCTGGCGCACGCCTTCGGGAAACCGTGTTCGAGTGCGCTCGACGAGGATGGTGTCTTTCGTCCAGCGGCACCTTGCGGTGATGACCTTCGAGGTCACGTTGCTCGACAAGGAGGCGCCAATCGCGATCTCCTCCCACATCCTGAACCGTGGGGCCTATCTCGGTGAGTACCACGCTCACAGCGAGGAGAACGGTTTCGCGGATCCGCGAAAGGCGGGGGTCCCTCGCGAACGCATCCTGATTCCGAGCATGCACGATGGAGACGACGACCGCATCGTGCTCGGGTACCGTTGCGCCAGTTCTGGGATGACTCTTGCCGTCGGGATGGAGCACAAGGCAGAGGCAGAGACCGAGTATGAGCAGCAGACCGAGGTTCACGAGGACTACGCGAAGCACACCTTCCTCACCCGCCTTGAGCCGGGCCAATCGTTCGCGATCACCAAGTTCGTCACCTATCACACGGATAACGGGATTCCGGCAAGCGAACTAAGCGACCGCTGCATTCGCACCCTCGACCGTGTCCGGTCCGAAGGCGTCGACAAGCAGTTCGCCGATCAGAAGGCGTGGCTGGAAGGCTTCTGGGAGCGCTCGGACGTGGAGGTCGAGGGCAATGATGAGGCGCAACAGGCCATTCGCTGGAATCTCTTCCAACTCGCGCAAGCCGCCGCGCGTGGCGATGGCAACGGCATCTCCGCCAAGGGGGTGAGTGGGACCGGATACGGGGGCCACTACTTCTGGGATTCCGAGATCTTCGTGGTGCCGTTCTTCGCGTATACGTCCCCCGGCATAGCTCGCAATGCGTTGCTCTTTCGCCACCGCATGATGGGGGAGGCGGAGCGGCGAGCCACAGAACTCTCCGTACGGGGTGCGCTATTCCCGTGGCGGACCATCAACGGCAAGGAGTCTTCTGCTTACTACGCCGCGGGCGCCGCGCAATACCACATCGATGCGGACATTTCGTATGCGATCGACAAGTACGTGCGAATCACCGGAGACGACGATTTCATGGCCCGCCAGGGAATCGATATCTTGGTGCAGACCGCTCGCATGTGGGCCGACCTGGGCTTCTGGCGGCATGCCAAACGTGCCGAGGCCTCGTTCCATATTCATGGAGTAACCGGGCCCGATGAGTACACCACGGTGGTCAACGACAACCTCTACACGAACGTGATGGCTCGGTTCAACCTGCGCTGTGCCGCAGGCTCGGTGCGGAAACTCGCGCACAACCGGCCTGACCAGTACTCGCAAATGGTGGCGCGCCTGGATCTAAAGGAGGAGGAGATCGCGGAGTGGGAGAGCGCCGCCGAGGCGATGACCATTCTGTGGGACGAGAACCTGGGGATTCATCCGCAGGATGCCCTGTTTCACGAGCGCGAGGTGTGGGACATGGAACGCACCCCGCCCGAGCAGCGGCCACTCCTCCTGCATTTCCACCCGCTGGTCGTCTACCGATTCCAGGTTCTCAAGCAGGCCGACGTGGTACTAGCGCTTGTTCTCCAGGGCGACCAGTTCACGCCCAAGGAGAAGAAGGCCGATTTCGACTACTACGACCCCATCACGACGGGAGACTCGACGCTGTCGGGAGCGGCGCAAGGAATCATCGCGGCGGAGGTCGGATACTACGAGTTGGCGTTGTACTACTTCTGGAAGAGCCTCTTCGTCGACCTTGGAAACCTACACGGCAATACGTCCGACGGCGTGCACGTCGCTGCGGCGGGTGGCGTGTGGTCCGCCCTGGTGTTTGGCATTGGCGGGCTGCGCGACAACGGGGAGGTGTTGTCGTTCGACCCACGTCTGCCGGACTCGTGGCCATCGTTATCCTTCCGGCTCACGAAGGGTGGGACCCGTTTCAAGGTGATCGTTCTTCCCAAGCAGGTGGAGTTCGCGGTTGAGGATGGCCCCGGGTTGACCGTCGAGGTGCGAGGCAAGCGTCACGACATCACGCCGGGGGAGGGCGTCATCGTGCCGCTGAAGGGACAGGGTCCGCGCATTGCGGGAGCTCCCGACGCCAGCGCATACCACGGCACGCTGCGAGCCGACGGAACGGTGATCACGCCATCGCTTCCGCCGAACGTCCTGGATTCCGCACAGGACGAAGAAGAGGAGAGCCGAGGCTCCCTGCATTAAGATTTATAGAACCCCCTAGGAAAGGAATCAGGATGTCGAAGAAACAACTGCTTGCCCTTCTAGGAGTTGCCATCATTCTCGTCGGGGACTTTCTCCCGTTCTTCAAAGGAATCTTCGCGTCCATTTCCCTGTGGGATGGCGACGACGGGAAGATCGTCTTGATAGCTGCCATCCTTGCGGCCGTGGCGATTCTCCTTCGTTGGAACACCATCGCGATTATCATCTGCCTGATCGCGGCGCTCACCGCCATCATGGATATGGCCGATGGCTCGGACAAGGGATTCGATCTCGGGATCGGGGGATACGTCATCATCGCCGGAGTCGTGATCGCCGTTGTTGGGACCATCGCGGCGATGGGAGACAAACGCAAGACTTCCCGCGCGAAGGAGCCCGCTTCCTAGCCTGACCGGTTGGGCGCCTCCTTACAACGACATGGAAGCCGTGCTAGCGTCGCAGTGTGCAAAACAGCACGATCTCGACAAAGGAGTGAGACAACAAGTGGACGACATCATGAAGAAGTTTAAGGAGCTCTCCTCCAAGGAGCAGCTCGGGATCTACGCGGGCCTCGTCCTGCTTATCGGCGCTTTCCTTCCATTCGCAGGCGTCGACTTTGGCGGATTCGGCAGCGCCAGCGTGAAACTCACCTCATGGGACATCGGTTTCCTCGGGTGGATCGGAGCCATCGTGGGCGCCGTTGCCATCTTCCTGAAGCAGCCTCTCATCGCAGCGATTGGGTTTGCTGCCGCTGGGGTCGCCGTTGCGTGGGCAACAATTGACACCTTGACGTCAGAGTTCGTTGGCCTCAAGTTCGGCGCCTTCGTCTGCATCGCCGCTGCAGTTGTTGGTGTATGGGCGACAGTCGACGCACTAGTTGCGAAGTTGAAGTCGTAGAAAACGCTTCATCGGGAGGGGTGCAGTCGGTTACACCGGTTGCACCCTTTTCCGTCCCTGGCCACGACCATCACCATTGTGGTTGTGTGACCACTCGCCTCACGCCTCCGCGGGTGGTAGCGTCCGAATCGCTGGCCCGTGATATCTACCTCCAACGAAGGAGCCTTCTCTCATGACAGAAGAAAAGCCAGATGCCGCATCCAAACCAACCCCCAAACCCGTCGAGCAACCGGCAGAGAAGCCCAAGATCCAGTTGCCCGTCGCCCTCGTCGTGTCGCTCGTCGGCGCAGGCCTCTTCCTCTTCGGCTCGTTCCTGGCGTTCTACGACGGGATCCCCGGGGATGAAACCCCCAAGCTGTTCAACGCCCTGTCCGGCAAGGTCGCGATCATACTCATCCTCGTGAGCGTGCTGTTCGTCGCGATCAAGCGGTTCGGTAACCTAGCGGCCATCGCCGTCTCCCTCGCCTTAGGGGCGGTCCTCCAGCCGGTCATCGACGTCCCCGCCGGGGACAACCTCCCAATCAAGCTGGCGAACGCCCTCGCCGGATCCGACGTGGCAAGCGCCGGTATCGGAATGTATGCGGCCCTCTTCGGTGCGCTCATCTGCCTTCTTGCGGTCGTCATGATCCCGAAAAAGAAGGACGACAAGGACACGGACGCCGAGAAGAAGTAGTCACGAGGGTCCGGTGACCGGGCGAGGGCCTGGCCACCGGCCCCTTAGGCTGTCCGCATGCGCATTCGCCGCCAGTTGGCGCACCCACCCCTGACCGAACTCGAACCGTACTTCCAGCACATCCGCGAACGCGCTGAGGTCCCGGAGGGGTACCCGCCCGAGGTCTACTTCGAGGCGGAGCACTCCAAGGGGGACGCCGAGCATGACAACGTTCCCAGTGGCCGGGTGGACGCCACCGAGATTCCCCTCGTCACGATTGACCCCAAGGGTTCGCTCGACCTGGACCAAGCCCTCGCCATCGAATCCCTTGGGGACGGCCACAGGGTGCTCTACGCGATCGCGGACGTCGGAGCCCAGGTCATCCCTGGCGGGAACCTCGACGCCGACACTCATGGCCGCGGCCAAACCATCTACTGCCCGGATCGGCGTATCGGACTCCACCCACCCGTGATGTCGGAGGGCTACGCCTCCCTCCTCCCGGGACAGCGCACGAAGGCTGTCCTGTGGACCATTGACCTGGATGTCAAGGGCGATATTGAGCGGATTGATGTCCGTCGTGCCTGGGTAAGGTCCCGTCGCCAGTATCCCTACATGGAACTCGCCTCAAACCCTCCGCCCGACGCCGCCGGGCTCGTCACGCTCCTCGCCGACGTGGGGGAGAGGCGTCGGACCCTAGCCCGGGCTCGCGGAGCCGTCACCCTGCCGAAACCCTCTCAGGAGGTCCGTCTCGAGGATGGACACCTTGTTCTCGAGTTCCGCGCGGCCCGTGGCATCGAGGACGATAACGCCCAGATTTCCCTCCTGACGGGGGAGGCCGCCGCCAAGATCATGCTTGAGGGGGGCGTGGGCATCCTCCGCACGATGCCCCCGGCGGGCGAGGTGCCCCTGAGACGCCTCCGACACCAGGCCCAGGCCCTCGGAATCGACTGGGGAGATCAGGACACCTATGCCGACGTCCTAGCCCGTCTCGATCTCGATTCCCCCAAGACGGCGGCGTTCCTGACCCATGCGACCTCGCTCTTCAGGGGAGCGGCCTGGGAGTCTTTCGACGACTCAAACCCCGACCTCCCCCGCCCCAAGGAGACCTCACATGGGGCCCTTGGGGTGCCCTACGCACACGTGACTGCACCGCTTCGCCGCCTGGTCGATCGCTTCGCGACGGAAGCCTGCCTCGCAGTTGTGGGCGGCCTGCCTCCACCCGAATGGGTGAGGGACGCCCTCCCGTCCCTTGGGGACGAGATGTCACGCTCCGACCGCGTCTCCGGCAACGTAGATCGCGCCTGCATCAACGCAGTCGAGGCAGCCGTACTGTCTGGGAGCATCGGGGAAGAGTTTCAGGGGGTCGGCCTCGACGACAACACGGTTCAACTCGCGGAGCCTGCCGTTGTTGCGCGATGTGGCGGTCTGGTCGAGATAGGGCGCGAACAACGGGTTAGGCTCTTAAGCGCCCGCTTCGAGGAGGGGCCGGTGTTCGATGTCACTTCCTAGTTCAGTCCCGTCGGTTCTATTCGTGTGCGTCCATAACGCCGGACGCTCCCAGATGGCCGCCGGCTACGTGCGCGCCCTCGCGGGTGACCGGGTCGAGGTGAGGTCGGCTGGGTCACTTCCCGCAGATCTCATCAACCCCATCGCC
>Ga0307421_1002583_pt1 | contig 10091 bp, 6 predicted proteins | sample SalMarWE160270MG_FD_202163 | JGI IMG/M metagenome (GOLD analysis project Ga0307421, IMG submission 202163) | Salt marsh sediment microbial communities from the Plum Island Ecosystem LTER, Massachusetts, United States - WE1602-70 | ecosystem: Environmental > Aquatic > Marine > Intertidal zone >...
GCTATAAGCCGACTAAACAGGGTATATTTCCTAGGTAAAACTTAAATTTTCACACTGCACTAGCTTACTTTTATAGTTACTATTATACAAGTGAACTGTATTAATTCAATTTATTTTTTCTATTTAGTACAAGAATTATTTGTATTAAACTATTGATATCTCGATTAATATTTCATTTCGATATAATAAATGTTATAGAATAAGAAAGAATAGTTAGAAATGTAAATATAAATTAATTAAGAATCAAAAATGAAACAGATAGCGTGCATAAAGAAAGACAAAGATGATCCCAAAAGAAAAGATCTGAGAATAATAGAAGAATTAGCGGAAGATAAATACATATCTTTAGAAGAAAATTTAAAACCTATTAATAAGATACTTTTTGAATTAAATTTCATTAATGATTTAAAATCTAGTTTTAAAGAATTAAATGATTTAGCAGAGGATTATGAATCAGAGAGGATTGATGATAGAGCAGTAATAAATATTTTAGGTAAAATAGTAGGTAATTGTATATCCCAGTTTATATCATTATTAAATAAATGGGAGAAACATTTAAAAAACAATTTTGGTGATAAATCAAAAGAAATAGAAAATTTTAAAAGATTGAAAACTAGCGAATATGACAATTATTTTCATTATAGATTAATATATAACTTAAGGAATTATTCATTTCATACAGGTTATGCATTTCATCAAATAACGTTTGCGTTTAAGGATGGGAAAAAGAAGATAGAAATGCTAATTGACAAAGGAAAATTACTGGAAGATTTTAATTTTAAAAAGAATTTTTCTGATGAAATTAAATTATTGAGTGAAGATAAAATGGATATTTATCCTCATATACAAAATATGTATAAAAGTATTTCTAAGATAAATTATGAATTAGTAAGTTTTAATATAAAAAAGAATGCAAATAATTTGGTTAAAAGCTCTATTTATGTAATAAATTTTCTTAATAAGTATAAAGATTGTGATGGAAGTATTGCAATAGTTGAATATTTGAGCAGTATTGAAAAATTTAAAAATGGTGGAAACCTATCAATGAATATTGTACGTATTCCGATGAAAGTAATATTTCTTTTAATAAAGTCATATCTAAATTTAATAAATAATGAGATAAAGTTATTTAATTTAACAGGAACATATTTAGGTAGGAAAGAAAATTCATTTCCCACTAAAGAAAATGATGGATTTTTTGAAGGTGACAGTAATGTGCAATTAGAAAGTACAAAATGGATAAGGAAAATTAATAAATTAATTATTAAAGAAGGAGAAAAAACAAGATTATTTTGTTTTTATATTAGAACTAACTTGAGAGAAAGGCATACTACAGCAGTAATAAATTTTATTAAAATAATTGGAGAATCTAAATGGAGTAATCTGTTGGATTATATCGCAGCAAAATGATTTTATGGAATTTTAATTTTTTACTTTCGAACTCAAAATTAAGAGACAAAAAGTTAGAGTATACCTTTAAAAACCCTTTGGTGTGTTAGTAAATTGGATTATCGTTCAAACTGGCTGGGGATATTGAACGATTTAAGAACTAAATATAACTATGATATTATTGAATTATCCGCACAAATGGATACAATTAAAGCGAATATGAAAATAGCTTGATATGACAGATGTTCGAAATAATCGAAAAGCAAAGGAAAAGTAGAGGATCTTCGTTTATGGTAGCCCATACGAAAGTTAGTTGGAACCATATTAAGAGGGATTTACTACTATTAAATAAGTTGAAATTTTCATAATCTGAACTATTTAAGAGTTGTGTTTACAACTCAAGTTTTAATAGCTCCTTGAAAACCAAATGAAAATATAGATAAGATAGTAAATGCAGCACTACCTCCAAGTGTAAAATATTTGATTAGAACAAAACAAAGAATTATACAAGGGAGGAAGCGATGACCAAAGATGATTTCATCTTAAGTAACAGGCTAAGTTTACTATAAAGGGCCAAATCTATAAACAACATCTCCAATTAGCCTTTGTTGTTTTATTCCACTAGAAATACTACATGCATAAGCTTGTAGATGGAGGGGCTCCGCTAAAAGCGGGCAGGCAAAGCATGAAGTAGTAAATCCTATGGGCGTAAGCCCATAGCATAGGATATTTGTATTATATATACACAGATTTTCGCTTGACTTCTATATTAATAATATTAGGATTATCTTATAAATGTCTAATACATTTTTATATTTTCAAAAAAATAAATTAAATCGATGAGGGGGGATTAACAGTGAAAAAAAGATATTTATCATCAATCCTTATATTAGCTTTTATTTTTTCAATGCTTTATATATCAGTATCTTGCAGGATCGAGGAACCTGGTACGGTAGAAGAAAAGGAGGAAGAGAAAATACCTCCAACAATAGAAGGTGAGTTGGAAACTTTTTACCTTCCTGAGAAATACAATGAAGATAGCATAATAGCTGAAGACAATCAGGGAGTTGTGGGTCCTAAAAGTACTCTTGCTGTTGGTAATGCTCCAGGAAATAGATTGTTTTTTTATAGTTTTGTTAGCTGGGATATTACTTCTCTAGATGGCATAAAAATTGAGGACGCCGAGTTGATTTTTAATTCAAGTATGATTGACGGCGATCCGTTCTCATTCGGTCCGATTCAGGTTATGGTAGTCGATTGGGGGGAGAAATACCTAATGCCGGAAGATACCTATACAGAAGGAGAACTAATAGCTACTTCAGATGAAGCAGACTTTGTTATTGACAGTGAAAAACTAAAGGATGAAATCCAGAAAGCGATTGACAGTGGGAAGTCAAGATTTCAGATTAAAATGTACATGGACTATCCTGATGAAAATTCTGGTAAATACATCGGTATTATAAATTACAAACTGGGCCAGATAAAACTGAAAGTTTCAGCCAGAGGAGTTGAAGACGTAAGCAGAAATGAGAGGCCCAGTCATCAGTATATATCTGATGGAATAACCGGAGTTTCTTATCTATACCGGGATTTTTTACAGACTCCTCAAGACATAGCCTATGGTCCTGACGGCTATCTGTATATAGCTGATGGTTATGGAAAGCATATAGTCACTATAAGCCCAGAGGGAGAAATTGACGATATGGGTATCTGGAAGGATCCCAATATCTGGCAAACCTTTTGGAACCACGAATATGAAACCTGGGCTCCCTATGACCTTTGGAACAATGCTTGTCCAAGATCTTTAGATTTTAATTCTTTAGGGCAATTATATATCTCTAGTAATAACACCTTTATACTAAATGAAGATTCTAGTTTAGAGATAATACCTAATATGGATGGCACTGAAATTATATCTTTTGGCCCTAATGATGAGCTCTACTATACTATGTATGGGGCACATTTAGAGGGTGAAGGGAAAATATTTAAAATTGATTCTAGCGGAGAAAGGGTTTTGGTTGTTGATGGCCTTACCAGCCCTCGAGGCCTAGCTGTTAGCTTGGATGGAACAATATATACATGTAACCTTAGAGACGAAAGGTATTACGATGCAGTAAAATTTGAACCTGGAGCAAGTGAGTTTAGTGAATTCTATCCCGCAGGTGGCAATACAGTGGAAGTATTTCCCAGAGCTGTCGATTCAGATGGGGACATATGGATTTCAGGCTGGATAAATGGTGGTTTTCATGTATTTCAGCTTTCTCCCGAGGGAGAAGAAAAACCATACTATATTGATGGGAAACTAGGCTCAGAGTATCATTTTAGCATGGGAGCACAAGGAATTGCCTTTAGTGAAGACGGAAGAATGGCTTGGGTATCTGAAGTGCCAGAAATCTGGGAGCTAGTACCTACTGGAAAAGGAGAAGATGATTTCACATTAAATGTAATACATGAGGGGATATACTGCGGATTCAGTTTAGAAGCAAGTCCGGATGGCAATGTCTATACATTCGAGGGTAGGAGTTCAAGTGAATTACTTTGTTTTTCCCAAGACGGTAAATACGAAATTATCTTGGATTGTAAGGAGGAAGACCTACCTGATATGAGGCATGTAGTTGTTGATAGTAAAGGCACAATATACATTAATTTTTCTGGTGGAGAGATTTCAATTCTGGAACCTGATGGCAGTCTAACCCATTATGCATCTTTAGAGGCAGCACAAATGACTTGTGGCTTTAATGATAATATATATGTATTAATCGAAGGCAGTATTGTATGTATTGATGGAATAGATTCATATAAAACTATAATAAGAAATATCAATGGTATAAAGGATTGTTCTTTAGAGGAGATAAGAATCGCAGCTTCTCCGGATGGAGGAATATTTGTCTACAATCAGCGTACTGCAGGACTTTATTATATAACCCCTGAAGGAAAGGAGGAGTTCTTTATTAATCTAGATTACTGCAACTTGGGTACCGGAGGATTTATCCACCCCTGGGAAATCACTGTCACGCAGGATGGAGAGATTTATGCAGAATCCTGGGACCTATACAGAATAGACAAGAATAAAAATGTTTATCTTCATGCTTTTGGTGCAACTGATAATAATGCTATAGAAGTAAGTCCAGATGGAAAATGGCTTTATATGAATGAATGGGGAGCTATTTCGATGATTCCTATAGATGCTGAAAGTAAAAAACATGATAGATTGATATATAAAGGATTCCCTTTTTACCCTAACCTCATTTGGGAAGAAGGATATAGTATAGTTACGGGAGGCTCAGATGAAGGAGTCTATGAAAGTGAAGTTTTAAAAGCATATGTTAATCCGGACGGGTCATCTGCGAAGAGTATATACAGTTTTGATATAGAGGGTATAAAGGGCAAAGATATTGAATATGCCGAGTTAATATTGAATACCTCAAAGGTTTCAGGGGATATATTTTCCTATGGTCCTCTTTGTATAGCTGCTGTTGACTGGGGTGACAGGGGACTTGTTTTAGATGATTTCTATATAGAGGGCGAGTTGATAGAAAAAGTATATGAACATAACTTTAAAATAAATAATGATAAATTAAAGGAAGAAATTCAGAAAGCAGTTGATGCTGGAAAATCTAGGTTTAAAATAATGCTATATATAGATATAGGAGATAAAGAGGTCAGTGAACAAATCGGAGCTAGTTATTGTAATATGGTCGGCAGGAAAATTGTGATTTATACAAAGCAAAGATAGCATTAATAGTTTTATATGCAAGGTTTCTTAGGCAGTTAAATAATATAATAAAATTGCGTTGACTCTTTTAGTTTTTAGAGTTCCTTTCGTTCATGATCTTGTAACCTTGAATTTATATAATTACTATGAAATTCTATAAAAATATTATTATTTAATAAGGTTACCAAATAGTCAAACTTCTTCCTTATGATAAAGTCTTGTTTTGGATAATAATAAGAAAAAAGTATTAAAAAGTTGCCGAATAATTTACTTTTTTTTTAAAAATATTCCTATTTAAACCAATTATTCTGATTCTAATTTTGTTTGCTGTTTCCAATTAAACTAGAAATATCAAATAAATCTTTCAATATCTGGTTCGAGTTTGGACTAATTAGGCCACCCTAAAACCCTTTAATTATCCTCATTATGGTGGCCTTTTTCTGGTTCTAACATTGTATATCGCTTTTAAAGTTCAGGATAATTTTCGGCTATAGGAACAAGCCATTTTTCTGGTTTTATCTGTATTTTGCCATTAAATAGAGTAATCCTGGTCCACAAAGCCTGTAAAATAGTCCTTTTAACTTCTGGAGTGCCATTAATAAATCTTTGTCGAGCACCAAGGTTGGTGAATTGATTTGATTATCGATACATCGAAATTTAAATAATTTGTTGTAGTCTTACTCAAATCTGAATAATATCCCCGGTACTCTGTCAAGTAGACTTAAGAGATTGTTATCTAATAAAGTAAATAACAAAATTGCTTGAAAATAGAAACAACTGAATCCTGGAGCAGAAAAATTTCATCAGGAACTTATTCTGAAGATACTAATCTCTAACGTAAGAGTTGAAATTGAATATACTTTTCCTAATAATCCTAAAAAAAAAAGTTCTGGTTTTAGGAATAGTAGTAGCCCACATAAATCTTATTTGGAACCACATTCGTAAGGATGTACTATTATAAGGTGGTTTTCATAGTACCCTGACTTATAAATTTTCGAACTATTTATTAAGAGAACTGAAAGAATTATACCGCTTAAGATTAAAGAACATTTAATATCAATCTTGAATTCTAATCTACATTTTATTTTCATCAACACCGATTATTGTAATAGTTTAATAAAATTTGTATTATTTATTAACTATCTAAGTCCAATAAATAATAGTTTGGTTTTTAAAAAAATAAGAGGGCATAAAATGAAAAAAAGTATTTTCTTTCTTTTAGCAACTGTAATAATTATGGTTTTTTCAGGATGTAAACCTGCAGATATCCAACAGATCAAGGATGATATAGAAAAACCGGAAATAAATGAAGAAATTGAAACTGCGGATACTTCAGAAGTTGCCTCCGATATCAAGGATTATTTATATCCCTGCGATGTAACAGAGGACCTGGCTGGACAGGTAGTAAAAGTGCTGGGTACTATCAATTATATTGATGAAAGTGATCCAAATGGTAAATTCATCGAATTAAAAAAAGACAACTGCGGGATCGGTGTATGGATAAATAATTTTGATATAGATAAATGGGACGAAGAATCAAAGAAACTTATAAAGACAGGCCAGCAGATAATTGCTGAGGGGAATCTGGAAGCATATGAAGGAGAGCCCATTCTGGAGGTATTTGCACCTCTCAAACCGGGAAATGAACCTGATACCATAGAAGAGAGTTCAGTGGAACAGGAATCTATGGCTGAAGAGGATCCAGAAGGAACCCCGGATGAAAAGAATCAGGAAGAGACGCAGCTTATAGTTGAAGATATCCCTGAAGTACAAAGGCTTAATGTTCATGTTATAGACTCAACTCTTAATGGTCAGCCCGGCCTGTGTTATCTTGGATCATTTGCAATGCTCGTTAAATATCATAATCCGGATATGGATTTCGCTGATGTACTGGCTTACAGTGGAATTGGTTCTAATGCTATAAATAATAATATTGATGGCGGCAATGTGCTTACGACAGGTATTGTGGAAGCCGGTATTATATATGGAGCAAATAACCTGAATTCAGATTATATAATCGGAGCGAAGCGGGGCGGATTTATTAGTGATCCGTATATACCCCCTGTCGAAAATTTTGAAGATTATGCCTATAAGGTGCTAAGTTTTGCTGACGAGAAAGAAGCTCTTTTGTATTTGAAATCCCTTTTAACTCTCGGATATCCAGTAGATGTCGCATTAAATACACTATATATATACGATGATCTATCAAAGGCAAGTGATTTCTGGAAGGGCTGCCAAAAAGAGGAAACCGGACATTTTTTGGTAGTGACCGGCTATGATAAGGAATTTCTCTATTTAAATGATCCGAATGGTTATTCCGATATACCAGTAAAAATTGATAATTTCATGCTGGCCTGGGAAAAAGCAAGTGAACTTGAAGCACCTCCATTAGGGCCGTACTGGATGTTTGCGCTGATAGGACCGGGAAATACTAAAGACGGTAAAGAGATCATTGAATGGAACCTTGAGATTTCAAGAAATACTACAGAACAAATGGAAAGATTTGCTTTGGATCCTTCCGATTCACCATTTACAAGATTTTCTTTCAGGGAGATTGCTACTGCAAGGATCAATTATGCCGGGTTTTTGACCAAACATGGATTTGATGAAGCTGCAGAACTTTATAATAGGAGTACAGCGATTTTCTCAGAGCTTGGATTAGATGAGAGTTCTGCCATAGATCCTGGGAAAATCCAGGACGCTGCAGATCTTGAAGGTCAGGCTCATGGTCTCCTGAAACAGTAAAAGTAAGAAATGCTAAAAAAAGGATATACTTTGAAGATGATGCAGATCTTGATCTCTTGAAGAGTAAGAAGTTTGAAATAATAGGTTACGGAAATCAGGGGAGAGCACAATCTTTGAATCTTTGGGATAGCGGGACATTCATTATACTTTTTAGAGTATGAAATTAGAATAGATATAGAAAAAGATCAACTGGGTAGCCCTTATAAAAGATAATTGGAACTCTTTATTAAATGACCTCGTTTTAGTAAATAATCTCCAATATAGTTAGAAAATCCTATTTTTTTATGTTTTTAAGGTTGGAATTAACTCATTATATCTAAAATGATGTTATCTGTGCTTAGTTTTATTGAGAAATAACTTTTTTGCAATCCCTTAGTTTATTACAATTATTATTAAGTAAAAATATCAAAGGATTTATAATATCAAAAAAGAAAACAAAAATGATATACTTAAAATATCGGAACAGATAGTAAAAAAGATAGAATCATAGGAAAAATTCAGAGAAAAGATTGATAGGGTTATGAATGGACAGATAGTTTTATTTACAAAAAACGGTAAGATAAATATGGTGAGAACTATAGATGATGAAATGTGGGAGGATATTAAAATTTGAAAGAGTTTTTAATTTTTTTAAATAATAATAATGGACTGATAGCTTTGTTTAATTTATTTGCATCAGTAATCTTGGTATGTGTTTATATTGGAATTTTTAAGATTACAAAAAGATATGTCAACGCAGCAAATGAATTAGCAAAATCGAGTGTAGAATCAGTAGAAGCTACAAAAAATATTGAAAAGGATAGATTGACTTATGAATTAATTAAAGAGTGGCAGGAAGATATAAAGTTTTTAACTTCTAAAAGGCTTGGGCTTAAAATATCTAGACAAAGTGCAAATTTGATGCTTGATATTGAAAATAAGGAAGAATTTATAAAACATTTGGATAATTTTTTTGATTATTTCTTACGAGTTTATAAGTTAATTGATGACAGAAAAATAAATAAAGATTTATATTTCAAAATTTTAGGCAGAGAGATTGTTAAATTTAAATATGATCAGTTAGAAGAAAATACTGATATTTCAGTTGATGTGAGAAGGAAATTGCGTGAGCAAGAAATAGATCTACCTATTGTTAGTGATAGAGAATGGTTTGATAAAATATTTAAAATTGCTAAGGAAGAATATAAATTAGATATGTAAAAAGAGAATAAGAGAAAATAGAATAAATTATGATTTGGAGAATTCTTGAATTAATTTTTACCATATTTAAAGATAGGTTTCTGATTTTCTGGACGGCAGTAATGGCAATAGCAATAGTAATTACTGCTTTTTTAGCATTTCGTGAAATCCAGATTAGAAAAGAGATTAAAAAGAAAGAATATATTTTACAAAGGGTATTGCTTTGTAAGCAGATTTGCTATGAAATTAATCAAAATGAATTAAGTTTAGAATGTCTAAAAAACTTTTTTTTAAAAGATATAAAAAATTTTAGTGAGATTCAAAATCATTTTAAGGAAAGAAAATATGAAAAACTATTTCAAAGCATTAATTTTAATAAATATATTAAAGGAGATATGGATTTTGATAATGATGAAATCTTCGAGAATCTTTATTCCTTATATTCAAATCTCCGTAATATGGAATCAATAGCATCAGAAAATTATCTTAAAGAAAAAAGAGACCTAGAATTTTACTTAAATCATTTTAGGAAAAAAATTAAAGAATGTTTAAATAAGACTGAATATTTATATAAATTATTTAAAGATAATATAGAATACGATCATAAAGAAAGTAGTTATTATAAGGAGCTAAAGGAATTTATAGATACATTTTGTGACTTGAAATAAAAATAGAATTAATTAAATAATTCGCTTACCGAAACCTGGACAGAAGCGAGAGTTAAATACTTTAGAAGAGTGTTTTTTGCACCTATTATTTGTGATTCGTCTCACAGGAGTATGAAAAATAAATGATTATTTTAGATATTGATCTTGATTTTTTCCTAGGCTATATAATCAATTATCCAAAACTAGAACGTCCTGACGACTACAAGAATATTGCTGTAAACAAAAAAGAAGAAGTTATTAAATTCTTAGAAGAAAGATGTAATCTAGAAAAAGATAGAAAGATAAAAGGTAAATTTTTAGCAACACATGATGAATTATTTTATTGGTTCAGGAATTTGATAGAAAGAAAGTTGTTAAACGTACCTTTTGAAATAATCCATATTGATGCACATGCT
>Ga0307421_1002586_pt1 | contig 10076 bp, 9 predicted proteins | sample SalMarWE160270MG_FD_202163 | JGI IMG/M metagenome (GOLD analysis project Ga0307421, IMG submission 202163) | Salt marsh sediment microbial communities from the Plum Island Ecosystem LTER, Massachusetts, United States - WE1602-70 | ecosystem: Environmental > Aquatic > Marine > Intertidal zone >...
ACCGGCATGGTAGGCAATTGTTCCAGCGGATTCAACCAAATATTTATCAATAACCCCTTTTTCATCAGCAAGCTGTAAAAATATATGTTCCGCCAGTGGGCTGCGGATAATATTACCCTGACACACAAAACAAATTCTCATAGTTTATCTCCTGACACTATATCCTACCATCTCAACAGGTCATAGTCACTCGCTCAAGGGAAGTCCGGGAAAGATTCTGAAAAAAATCGGCGGCATACAGCACAGGGCTAACTGAGATATTGAGGTCCGGTCAGGCTTCAAACGGTTGATATGGCTGATTAGCCATATCCATAGCCTAATTTGCATAATCGTGTATAATAGGTATTAGTTCAGGAAAGGTACTTACTTTCTCTGGAAGCACTTTGAAATCGAAGCAGTAACTCAGGTTCTGATAGTTCTATCAGAATAAAAATTGGGGCTAGAATATACCGGTAATCCTCCTGGAGGAAATCGGTCAGGAGAAGTTATAACTGTCAGCCCCCCAATAATTGGGTCGCTCAACAGAAGAAAATTCAGCGGCCGCGGCACTAATAAAACGATCTACCATCACAAAGTGGTATTAAAGCATTACTCACATTGGCATAACAAACGGATACCAAGTGGAATAAGTCCAACGCTAGGTAGTAGGAAGTTACATATCATTTCATCTCTGAAGGCCTAGCGTACCACAATTTAGTGTATGGGATCAGGAAGTCTATTAAAACAGCCGTGGCCGATAAAAGCGCCATCACGGCTGTTTTATGTTAACTGTAACCAAACTGGAACCCCAGAAGAAAAACCCGCAGCGGTTGAATGTTTATCTAAATGGTGATTTTGCATTCGGCATTTCCCGGGCGATAGCCCCCTGGCTGGAAGAGGGAAATGAACTCAGCCAGCAGAAAATCACTGCTCTGCAAGCTAAAGACGAGATTGAGCAGGCCTATCAGAGGGCATTAAACTTCCTCAGTTATCGCAATCGTTCTGAGCAGGAAATCCGCCAGAATCTGCAAAAACACCAGATTCCGGAAATAATCATCAATCATATCCTGGAAAGGCTGCGGGAAGGATTTCTCATTGATGACCGGAAATTTGCACAGCAATGGGTTGAAAACCGAAACACGTTCCATCCCCGTGGTAAAAGAGCTCTCTCATCAGAACTGTACCGAAAAGGAATCTCAAATCAAATCATCGAAGAAACTCTTCAGAATATCAATGAAGAGGAGCTCGCATTTAAATTCGCCCGGAAAAAAGTAGGTAAATTTAAGACCCTGGATAAATCCGCGTTTCAGGAAAAAATGTATGGCTATTTATCCCGTCGGGGTTTTAATTACAGCTTATGCAAAGAAGTAGTCACAAGCCTGTGGGCTGAGTTGGGAAAGGAATCATAATTTTTAATCATTGACAAATCACTATCTGATCGAAACACGGATCAATAAAAAGGGGCTTTACCATGAATGGAAATATAATCCTTGTCAGTTTTGTCGCCTTAGTACTAGGGGCAGTTATCGGGTTCTTTGTTAAGAATTATCAAATCGTACAAGAAACAGATAAGAAACAGGATAAAGCGTCCAAAGTTCTCAGTGACGCAGAACGGAAATCAACTGAGTTAGTGAAGGAATCCCAGGACCGCGCAATCGAAATTGCGCAGGCAGCAGAAAAAGATGCCCATTCCCGCAGGACAGAAATCACTCGCTTTGAAGAAAGGTTGCAAAGCCGGAGTGATCAACTTGACCGCCGGGCAGAAAAGATTGAGGACCGGGAACATGCAATCAGTCAGCGGCAAAGCGCCCTCGATAAAAGATCCAATAAAATTGAGACGATGCATAACAAAGTCTCCCAAGAACTTGAACGGGTAAGTCAGATTACACAAGCGGAAGCAAAAGAAATCCTATTAGAACAGGTAGAGCAGGAAGCCAGAAATGACATGTCCCGGATTGTGCGCGAAATTGAAGCCGAAGCCCGGGAGCAGGGTGAACGCAAGGCAAGAAAATTGATCGCAGACGCAATCCAGCGTGTCGCCTCAGACCACGTTGAAGAAGTGACTTCATCAACTGTTCCACTGCCTTCAGATGATATGAAAGGACGGATCATTGGCCGCAACGGCCGCAATATCAGGGCTTTTGAAAAAGCCGCCGGAGTGGATGTAATTGTAGATGACACTCCAGAAGCTGTAACCATTTCTTGTTTTGATTCCGTCCGGCGGGAAGTAGCCAAACAAGCCATGAAGAAACTGGTGCTTGACGGCAGAATTCATCCGGCACACATTGAAAAAATCATAGAAAAAGAACAAGAAGATATTGAAAAAGTCATCATGGAAGCAGGGGAGCAGGCAGCTTATGAAGCTGGGGTTCCGGGCCTGCATTCTGACATTCTAAAAACGCTGGGACGTCTGAAATTCCGGACCTCTTATGGCCAAAATCAGCTTGCCCATGCCGTTGAGTCTGCCCAGCTGGCTTCAGTTCTCGCTTCGGAGATGGGCGCTAATGTTGAAATCTCCAAAGCCGGTGGGTTACTGCATGACCTCGGAAAAGCGATGGATCATAACGTGGAAGGCACCCATGCCCAGATCGGGGCTGAATTTGCCGAAAGGCATGGTGTCCCACACAAAATAGTGAATGCCATCGCCTCCCACCACCACGAAGTTGAACAGGAAACAATTGAGGCTGTCATCGTAGAAGCCGCAGATGCCATCTCTGGTGCCCGTCCCGGAGCGCGTAGAGAAAGCCTGGAACAATACCTCAAACGGGTACGGGCTCTGGAAGATGTTGCCAACTCCTACGATGGGGTGAAAAGTAGCTACGCCCTGCAAGCCGGCCGCGAAGTCCGAATCTTTGTCCTCCCCAAACAGGTTGATGATCTGGCTGCCTCCCGCCTTGCCAGGGATATCTCCAAAACCATAGAAGAAACCATGCAGTACCCAGGGAAGATCAAGGTCACTGTTATTCGAGAAACCCGGACGGTGGATTACGCAAAATAAATATCTCACAATAATAGAAGACTCCCGGAGCTTTGTAAGCTCCGGGAGTCTTCTATTAACACGAACTATATTCCCGGAAATTATAGTTTGATACTTTTTATAAATGGATTTAACCGCCGTTCTTCACCTACAGTTGTCTCCGGCCCATGACCGGAATAGATCCTGGTCTCATCAGGCAGGGGCAGCACATATCTCTGAATGGATTCCATCAATGTAGAAAAACTTCCGCCTAGGAGATCCGTCCGCCCTATTCCCTGCTTAAAGATCAGGTCGCCACTAAACAGAATCCCTTCACTCTCACAATGAAAAACCACATGTCCCGAGGAATGTCCCGGAGTGTGATGGACTTGAAATTCATACTTCCCCACCGTGAGCAGGTCCCCTTCCTGGAACTCGCAATTTGGTTTTGGTGGTGATTTTAAGGGGACACCGAACATAGTCGCACCCCCTTTGATTTTCCACAGGTTCATATCCCCAGGATGTAGTCCAACGAAAAAATCCTCTTGTTCGCTCAGCTCCAGCCCGGTGAGTAAATCTGCCAGGCCTCCAAAATGGTCAAAATGAGCGTGAGTTAACCAGACACTCTGGATCCCCCAGCCCAATTGACTTATTTTTTCAACCAAAACAGCTCCATCCCAGGCAGGATCAATAACCACTGCCTTTTTACTCTCCGGATCTGCTACGAGATAGGTATTTGTTGCTACCGGTCCTAAAACAAATTTTTTAATTTCAAGCATAATTGGTTTTTCCCAAGTTAATAAACTGTTTCCCAATTAGAAATTATTATAGTCCAGAACTGCCTAAAATCACTTGGCAACCCAGGAACCAATGTTAAACTAAAATCAATATCACCGCTATCCCTTCAGGAGGCAAATGATGGCAACACATCCTGCGGAACCATTCCGGATCAAAATGGTTGAACCTATTCATCTAATTCAGGAGGCTGAAAGAGAAAAAGCTCTCCAAAGAGCCGGGTACAACATCTTTGGATTAAAATCCGATGAAGTCTTTATCGATTTGTTAACCGACTCCGGAACCGGCGCAATGAGCCAAGAACAATGGGGAGCGATGATGATTGGGGACGAATCGTATGCCGGTGCCCGATCTTTCCAAAGGCTTTCATCTACCATGGATGAGATCTTCGGATTTCGCCATTTTGTACCCACCCACCAAGGAAGAGCTGCTGAAAATATCCTCTGTGCAGTGATACTCGAAGAGGGGAAATACGTTCCCTCGAACATGCATTTTGATACCACGGAAGGGAATATCAGGGCCAGGGGTGGGAGACCGATCAACCTTGTCGTCAAAGAGGCTTTTGATTCCAAGTCTGATTATCCGTTTAAGGGCAATATGGACTTGAAGAAATTAGAAGATTTTATCAAGCAGATTGGTCCAGAGAATATCCCCCTGGGCATGATTACCATTACCAATAATGCCGGTGGTGGACAGCCGGTTTCTTTGGAGAACCTGCGGGGTGTTTCAGAGATCTATCACTCATATGGAATTCCCTTTTTTATTGACGCCTGCCGTTTTGCTGAAAATTCCTATTTCATCAAATTACGCGAACCTGGTTACGAAAAGAAAAGCACACTGGAAATTGCCCGGGAGATCTTTTCCCTCGCAGATGGGGCAACCATGAGTGCAAAAAAAGACGCCATTGTAAATATTGGCGGTTTTCTGGCTGTGAATGATTCCGTGCTTTTTGAAAAGATATGTAATGAGCTGATTTTGCGGGAAGGTTTTATCACCTATGGAGGATTGGCAGGGCGTGATCTGGATGCAATTGCTGTTGGATTAATGGAAGGCCTGAGGGAAGAATACCTGGTGTACAGAATAGGACAGACAGCTTATTTCCTGGGTGAATTGAAGAAATCAGGCATTCCTGTAATCGAACCGGCCGGTGGGCATGCGGTGTATATCGATGCAGGAAAAATGCTTCCGCACATTCCACAGGCAGAATTCCCCGGGCAGGCCCTCGTTGTGGAGATGTATCGGTCAGGGGGAATCAGGGCTGTTGAGTTGGGTTCGGTTGCTTTTGCGTATCCTGATCCGGACACTGGGAAAATGCATTTTCCGGAAATGGAATTGGTCCGTTTGGCGCTCCCCCGACGCACTTATACACAAAGTCATTTAGATTATGTAGCGAATGTGTTAAAAAATATAGCTGCCAATAAGGAAAACTTATCCGGCTACCGGATTCTCAAAGCACCCAAACTAATACGGCACTTTACCGCTACCTTTGAAAGCGTATAATAAATAATCTATTCAGAATACTACACACACCAGATGGAAAATCGTCCAGCTGGTGTGTTTTATTTAATCGAATCTTCAATCCATTACTTCAATATTTACCAAAATTTTCCGCCGGGGAGTATAGTAAGCCCGGTATTTTCTTCCACGTTCAAATACCTCATATGCCTTTGTGGTGACTTTAAAACTCTGTCCGGCGATCACGTAATACATCTTGGTTGTAGTACTCCCATCATCATCTGTTGAAATTGCAATTTTTCCCATACCCACACCTTCCAGTATTCGAACTGTTCTGCCGAGAAAATCCAGCATCGTGATGATGAAAAAATACAAACCCAAAACCGAGATCAAGAGCAAGATCACTCCTATAATAAGCAGCCCTTGAGGTATAGTGCTAATTACTTCACCCACTGGCAAGTTTAACGTGGTGAGCTGCTTAATAAATCCCTGCTTGATTAACTGATACCCCAGGAATCCAGCCGGCACAAGCATAAATAGCAGAGAGGTAAATAAAGCGGATAACAACAAAGAGAGCTGTCCCTGAACCAGCTCACCCCGCGAATTTTCCAGCAGATAACTTAGATCAAATCCATTTACTTCTGCAAGGACCTCGGTTAATTCAGTCCGTGATTTACCTTGATCTGGATTTTCCGATCGATAGGCACTAGAACGTTGAGAAAACACACTCCACCTCCGTTGATTTGCCCTTCTTTCATGAGATTATCCTGCAATTACCAACAGCTTTTCTTATTATAGCAATGGTTTTATCAGTAGATAAAAGAAATAGCTAACAATCAGGCGCAATAATTATATTGGAATAAATGATTATTCAGGTAAGAAATATAAATTCCATCGCATCTGAATATTAAGAAGAAATACTTATCAATCAAGGAGAAAGAGAATGAAATTTACTAAAAATATGGGAATTGCTGACCGCGTCATCAGAACATTAGCCGCAATCATTTTCGCTTATCTGTATTTCAGCGGAACATTCACAGGAATATTGGGTATCCTTTTGCTTGTTTTCGGGATTATTTTCAGTATTACAAGTTTTATTTCTTTCTGCCCGCTGTACACTCCATTTAAATTCAGCACCAAGAAAGAATAAAGAAAACCCAGCAGAACTTTCTTAAAAAACTTCATTAACGCAAAAAAACCGCCATCAGGCGGTTTTTTTAGTGCGCTGAGCGGGAATCGAACCCGCACGCCCTAGGGGCATATGGCCCTCAACCATACCTGTCTGCCAATTCCAGCACCAGCGCTGGTTTTTTACCTCCCCAACAGGCAGGGATTTTCTCTGCTGGGTGGCAGTGGTATTATAATCTTCCAGAGAGCATTGTCAAGATAAATAGACACCAACAAAGGAGAGCAACCATGTCCATAGTCCTCGATGCCATGGGAAGCGATGATTTTCCTCTGCCAGAAGTAAATGCGGCCTTCCAGGCTGCGGAACAATTGGATACCAAAATATTTCTTGTTGGTCAAAAAGAAAAATTACAACCTCTACTGGATCAAAAGCCAGAAGACCCCAGGGTTGAATTAGTTCATGCGCCTGAGATCCTGGAAATGACAGATAAACCCGCCCGTAATGCACGCCGAAAAGCAGATAATTCCATGGCTGTAGGGATGGATATGATTAAAGCTGGACAAGCGGATGCGTTTGTGACAGCAGGAAATACTGGTGGAGCCATGGCCAATGGGTTATTCAGGTTGGGCCGCATTCCAGGGATCAACCGCCCGGCATTGACTACAATTCTGCCTACAAAAGAAGGATTTGCCATCGCCGTTGATATTGGCGCCAATGCAGATTGTAAACCCCTTTACCTGCTTCAGTTCGGTATTATGGGATCAATCTATGCTGAAAAAATACTCGGTATAAAGAACCCGAGAATTGGACTGCTTTCAAATGGAGAAGAAGAAGGCAAAGGCAATCAATTGGTTAAAGATACTTTCCCTCTTTTTGCTGAAAGTTCATTAAATTTTATTGGAAATGCAGAGCCGAAAGAGTTATTCGGCGGAGCTGTGGATGTCATTGTCTGTGATGGGTTTTCAGGTAACATTCTCATCAAAACCAGTGAATCGGTTTCAAAATTGCTGCTGGATGTCATGAAAGAAGAATTGATGGGAAGCTTACGGACAAAAATCGGCGCTGGCCTGGCAATGCCGGCATTTCAGAATCTAAAAAAACTTCTTGATCCTCGCCTAATCGGCGCCGCTCCCTTGCTGGGGATTGACGGGTTGGTGTTTGTAGGTCATGGGCGGTCTGACGATTTCGCTTTGGTTAACTCAATCAAACGGGCAAAACAGGCTGTTGATGCCCAGTTACTGCCCAGTTTAAAAGAAGCCATTCAATCTCAATTAGCATAAGCAGGGGCATAAGAAGGAGTGGAGTAAATGATCATTGTCCGGAATGAAAAGTTAATCAAGCGCAATACCCAGATTGGCAAATACAGCGGGATTATTTCTATTGTGATCCTTGGCGGAGGAATGTACCTCAGTTTTCAGTACCAGGATCAAATCATGTATTCCATGGTTGCTTTAATCCTGGGTTTTGCTCTTTCTCAAGTAGGTATCTTTTACTCCAACCGTTTTGGACGTTCTCCCCGTCCTGATCAGGAACTGGATAATGCACTCAAAGGGCTAGATGACCAGTACGCCCTTTACCATTACCTAAGCCCTGTACCCCATCTTCTGGTTGGTCCTGCAGGTATCTGGATCCTATTCCCCTATTTAACGAAAGGAAAAATCATTTTTGATGATAAGAAAGGACGCTGGAAGAAAATCGGCGGGAACTTATACATGAAGTTCTTTGCCCAGGACAGCATCGGAAACCCTGCCCAAGAGATCAACTCCGCAATTAAACAGCTCCAGAAAGGTCTGGGTAAAATACCTGATTTTGAATTTCCGGTTATCAAATCCGCTCTGGTATTCATGAATGAACACGCTGAAGTAGATGCAGAAAACGCCCCATATCCCACCCTTCATGCCCGGCAGTTGAAAAAGGTTATCCGGAAAGAAGCCAAAGGAGACACTGCTCTCCCCATACCTGTTCTGAAAACAGTACAGGATTTCCTGGGGCTCGCCCCTCCAAACTAACCCTTCTAATATTGATTTTACAGTAAAGGGGCTGTTAAAAATGGTTGCCTTGTTAATAAGGGGCTGTCTAAAAAGTCAGCCCCTTGGGTTACATAGGCCGCGGATTTATCCGCCGGTTTATAAGCTATTACCTGAATTTATTTATATCAATTCAGGTAATAGCTCGGGATAAACTTTATCATAGGTCTCTAGCTGCACTTTAATCGCCTAATTATAAAGGGGTTTGGGTTAAATATATAGGGGCTGTGCTAAAAGTAATTGGCGCAGCCCCTTTTTTTATTATCCTGCTTTGGATTTTTTAATCGTTTAAGAAAGCCATTAGAGCCTCTTTGCTAATGCGATAGGCTTTACCGAGTTTTTTGCCTTTCAGGTCACCGGCTTTAATGGCTGCCAGTACATCTTCCTCGGAAACTTTCAGGATCTGAGCTGCCTCAGTCGGGCTCATCACTTCCGGCATTCCTCCTGCTCCGGCAGCACCAGCAGCACCAGCAGCAGCTCCGCCGCCCACCATACCCTGAAGAGATTGGTTGATAATACTGCCCACACCCATGCCAGCGCCAATGCCTGCGGTTAATCCAGCTCCACCGCTGGGATTCTGGGCTGCTTCAAGCAAGGCATCTGCTGCCTGCAGCCGGGTATAGGTTTCCATATCCAACACACCCATGTCACGCAATTCCTGAACAGACTGTTCTGAGGGACGCAGGTTAGCAATCAGGAAGGTCTTCAGCTCCAATCCCAGGGAGGCAAACTGGTCGCTGGATTTCGCCCGGACCGCAGCACTTATTTCACTCAGCATGCTAATCAGATTTGTAACGTCATTCTCGCGGGCTGTTTCGCCCAGCAAATCAGTCATCGTGGTCAGTAAAATATGCCTGAGGCGGTTTTCAATATCCTGGGTTCGGAAGATCCCTTGGGCACCGACCAATTGGGTCACAAACTGCTGCGGGTCAGAAATCTGATAACCATAAGTGCCAAATCCTTTCAGTAGCGCGACACCTAAGCCCATACCGGGATTGCGGACAATAATCGGTTGGGGGGTACCCCATTTCTCATCTGGGAATTCCCTGCGAGAAACAAAATATACTTCCGCAGTAAAGGGGGTTTTGCCAGAAAATGCTTTTCCTATCAGATCTACAAGTATGGGAATATTTGCCGTAGTAATGGTATGACGGCCTGGACCGAATGCATCCAGGGCTTTTCCATCCCGAAAAAAGACTGCTGTTTGGGATTCACGGACAATCACTTGAGATCCAATTCTAAAGTCTCCTGACTCCCCTTCCGGGAAGCGGTGAATAAGTTCATCCTGCATTTCATTCGGATATTCAATAATATCAAAAATCCTAGCCATCGAGTCTACTCCTCTCTATTTGTCTGGGTTCATTCATTGGGAATTTCATCATCATTGACAAATTCACCTTCGATGATTTCTCCGTCACTGATGATCTCATCTTCATAGGTGATTACATCTTTACGCTGATCTGCTTTGGTAACGATATCTTGAGCCTGTTTTTTCAAATCTGTGATCAATACCTTCAACTGCTCAGGGTCTTCAGTTGTTTCGAGGCTTTCCAAGGCAGCGGACAAACTCTCAGTCCCGTTTAATAAAGCTTGGTCATAATCATAGATTTTATTCAGTTTTTCGGCATCAATTTTTACGGCTGAAAAGAAACTGGAGTACCCATAAGCGGCATGACTGATCCGGTCGATAAACGTGCGTAATTTAACCACAACAGCTTCGAGATCATCAACATAT
>Ga0307421_1002587_pt1 | contig 10072 bp, 8 predicted proteins | sample SalMarWE160270MG_FD_202163 | JGI IMG/M metagenome (GOLD analysis project Ga0307421, IMG submission 202163) | Salt marsh sediment microbial communities from the Plum Island Ecosystem LTER, Massachusetts, United States - WE1602-70 | ecosystem: Environmental > Aquatic > Marine > Intertidal zone >...
CTCGCAAAACCATCCCATTTCACCCATAAACAAAGATTTTCTGTTCTAATTGATGACCAAGCCCTCAAACAAAAACTTAGAGGCTACCAATGATTTAAACTTAATCAGAAAACAGCCTACGAAGATTAATTTCGCTCGTTTGATGCACTAAACACCTTTGCTAGCTTGGTCCCTATTGTTTGTTGCATGAATCTTGAAGAATTTGTTAGTTGATCTTAAACAAAAAAGGGGAAATTTTGTGTTTTAGTGAATGCCAGTCCTTTTTCTTTTATAGAATATTGTACCGACTATGATTGCGGCTAACACGAATGGAACCGCTATTAAAATCGGCGTTAGATCCCGATCTGTTTGGTTAACATAGTCATCAGTTGAAGTTTCGGTTGGAATTTCTTCCTCAGGAACTCCAAGGCCACCTGTAGCCGTGACAGAGACAACTTCTGCGGTGTCCGCCCATATTCTAACTTTGATGCCAGTCCATCCATAGTAATCCTTATCGAAATAAAGTTGCACGTCCCATAGAGGATACAAGGTTTCAGGTTCTCTGGTTTGCATGCTGAACTCCGTTACTAGAGGCTCATCTATTAAGTCAAATTCTACTTCTATCCACTCGTTCCGCCAAATTTTTAAAGTGAAATTTTCGGCGCGTTCTCTTGCAATGCGTATTGCTTCTTCCTCTGAGACATTAACATCTGTGCTACCTACCTTTAGGAGACCCAACTGGTCCATGAATCCTATTAAATATCCATTTTCAAAAACAAAGCCAACTTTTTTCCCCTTCACATCAATGCCGTTAAACGTGAATAACCAATCGATGTATGTCCAATCTTTGTTGATAGATATTTCAAGCTTTACATTACCTGATGTTTTTGTCATAGGTTCTATTCCAGCAACCGTATCCAGCACATCTCGCATTTCTTGAATGTATTCTGCTCCCGAATAGCTTTGGTATCTTTGAAGAAGACCCTTAGCCGCCTCAAGAACATTGGCGGAGGGTTTTTCGTAAAGTGGTGAACCTTCAAGCACGTATAGATTGCAGGAGCGCAACGCACTGTTTGTGAATGTACAAAACACCTCTATTTTGCTTTCAGCAGATTCAAGAGTGTATTTCACCTCTTCCGTTGCAGAAGCACTCAAATCAGAGGAAAGATCCATGTGGCTTATTAGTTTCGCGTCATATTTTGCCATATCAAGTTTGACTACGTCTCTTAAGAATGCCAGCGTCTTCTCTGGAGCAGTAAACTCTGCCCAATATACGTTAGACACCTTTACCAATAGAAGCGCTAAAACCACCACAAGAAGCACAGCAATAGTCGAGAAAGCAGTTTTTCTCTTCATCCATACTTCCTTCATCTATAATTTGTAGGGTAATTTTTAATAAGTTTTTTACTAATAATCTTCTTGTTTCAAGTGTGTACACATTATCTAAAAGTACATATTGGAAAATTTCGTATTTTTTCAATTGATATAATCCCACCTTTTTCCAATTTATTTTTTGAATTCATGCTTTTGTTATCTGTATCCATTTCATGAACAAAAAATAAGATCGCCCATGAAGAAAAATCCAAGTTTTAACCTTGGAAAATAAGCCTTGAAAAAGGCTTTAAAACAGAAAAGGATGGGTTTTTCGGGAGATTGTGTGTCTAGATTTTGGATTCATTAAACCTATATATTCTGAACAGAACAAGTTCTATCAAAGAAACTTTGAGATGCAGTAAGATTGTCGGAAGAATCCGTAGTGGTTGTTTGCCCAAACCCAAAATGTCGCAGGGAAATTGAAGAGCCTATTCTCTTGACCATCCTTTCTGTCACACCGCCAAAAGAATACGAAGCTTGCCCATACTGCTTTGCCAACCTAGAACCAGAACCCAAGATTGAACAAAAGGATGTTCCAGAAACACATATATTTACAAAAACAACAATGTTTTAGAGTGAAAATGTAAAACTTTTCTCTCAAAAAGAGGGGGAGAGGTTGGACTGTTTTTTGAAAGTGTGTCTCCTAGTGTGATGTTTTAGCGTGTGTGTGTGTCCTAATCTGAGCCTTAACGGAGACCTTCAGGGAATATCTCAATAAGTTTGTAGATTGTAGGTCTTGATTTTCCCGCATAAATTGTGACCCCAAAGCTTTTTTCATATAATTTTGATAGATTGAAGCACTTGGGGGATGAAAAAAACATTGCTGATAGACGTACGCACAATTCCAAAACTACTTAAAGAAAGATTTTCAAGATGTGTCCATTAAGAAAGAGATTATTGACCGTTACTATCAATTTTTTGCTCATTTTTTACAAGGCTATAATTGACAGTGCCCTCTTGCATTAGTTCATTGTAAATCTGTTTTATCTCTGTCTCGTTATCTGAATCTAAAAATCTTAATGCGGAACCAGCAACATATTTTCTTTCGACTTCAACTGCTATCCAGTTCCTTTGTTTGTCTTCAGCAACTTTGCCAGTGATATTAGAGCCTGCAAAAATATCCAGAACAGTGTCACCTTTGTCAGTGAGGTAATCGATGAAGAACTCGGGTATTTTTCTTGGAAACCTTGCAGGGTTAGGTTTGGCTCCAGCAATTTTACAGCGCGTTAAATATTTACTTCTGCTTTCAGTGTTGGCTATTTCCAAAGCGTTTACTGCATCTAACAAATAGTTTGGAGGTATAGCTCCACCTTTATCTTCTCCGAAACGGTCACTAATATTGTGTCCAGAAGGGCGCAACTTAGGTTTGTAGAATTTTTTACTGTTCTTAAGTAACTTCTTCATCCTTGCAGAATATGGAACTAAGACTTTTGTTGTGTCTGCCTTGGGATAATCATCTTTACTAAACCACCAGATTGTATTCACTGAATCTTTAACTCTGATTTTTCGCTTATTTTCCCATTCAATTTTTCTATGAATAGTCTTGCGGGTACACTTGCTTGAAAAAGGTCTTTTCTCAAATCTTTCGCCGAATTAATAGCATCTTTTTTTAAAATGATTTTTGCCATTACGACATAAACGGGAAAATTTGGGCTATCATATCCCCAAACTTGGAAACCCTCAATATATTTTGGCATAAAATCAAAATTATAATCCCATTTCTTTTCTTCACAAACGTCCTTCAAAGTTTCAAAAAGTTTAGACAATGATTCGATTTTCCATACGAAATTCTTTGTTTCCACGGAACCTCCGAAAAACGCCGATTTTTTTATTGTGGACTCTAGTTCAAACGTCTCGTTGATTTTGGCATTAACTGTTTCAATGTCATTTTTTGAAAAAACATCAAAAGTTACCATAACGCCCCTAATAACTTGTTGAGTTGACATTGCTTTCAACTTGATTATAGTTATATGTAAGATTTAAAATGAATCTTCAATAAACCAACCATTCAAATTGTTTCTTACTTATTGATGCTAACCTGAGTCTTGGAGTATTCTTAGGCGGTGTTGCTCTTAGAAACATCGAGGTTGTTGATGCACCTTTTGGAATCAAGGTAGTGGGAGGTAGAAATAACGAAATCACAAAAAGCAACTGCAGCATCAGTTTGGAGAACACAAACAACAATTCTATTTATCTTAATAAAAAAATTAACTTGCTTTTTTCTAACGCCTCAAAAAACATAGTAACCGAAAACAACATCACTGGTTCTTCAGTTTATGGAATCAAACTTCAAAAATTTTCAAACGAGAACATCATTTGTGGAAACAATATTACAGACAACATTTCTGGAGTAGAGTTTCATGGACAATCTAACAACAACAGCATTTACGAAAATAGCATAGTCAGTAACGCTGATGGAATGATTTTTTACAGCTCATTTAACAACTCAATTTATGATAACGTTATTGCTTTCAATAGTAACTTGGGCATATACTTTAGAGGTGCCTCTAAAAACATATTTTTTAGAAACGACATTGTCGAAAACAGTGACCAGACAGTCTGTTGGTATAGCTCAAACCTTTGGGATAATGGAAGTCAAGGTAATTACTGGAGTGACTATAACGGTACAGATGCTGACGACGATGGCATAGGACAAGAACCCCATCTCATTCTCACGCTTCATCTTGATGGGGAACACTATGATACCGACAACTATCCGCTCATTAAACCAACTATTATCTCAGAATTTCCTTCGTGGTTAATTCTACCATTATTGATGATAACACCCTTAATTGTAATAATTTTCAAGAAAATGTTTCACTCTAATTAGGATAAAATTTTATTCTCTCTTTCTCTCAAAACTAAAGATACGTATTTTTGTTTCCAATTTCTTTGGTGTTCCTTTGTGGAACGGAAGTGTTCCTCCATCAGAGCTAATAAGCAATTCTTGTTACGTATAATTGTTGATAAAAATGAAAATTGGTTTAACCTTAATAGCTATTGCATTAACGGGTTTGATTACAGGTCTTGCTTTTGCTACGCCTTTCATGCTATCTGAACTTGATGTTAGACCATGGATTCATCATATTCAAGGACCAACTGCAGATTTTGAAATTGAGATTATATTCGCCAATTTTACTGTTGTGAATCCTAACGAATCTACATCGGAGGCGGACGATCTTTCTGTTAAGTACCACGTTTGGCTCAATGTCACTAATCCTTCTGGTTTGGGTGCGACTCTATTAGATGTGAATTTTGCAGCAGCAGGGGAAATCATAGCTTTCTCAGGACCGCCTCTTATTGGAGCAAATAGTTCTGGTGGATGGGGTTGGGAAGCTGAAGGGGCACTAGTTGACGGAAAATGGTACAATCTCACATGGGTAAATGGAACATACCCATTTTTTGATAGGGATGGTAATATGGAGCCGTCTCCTTTTGAAATTCCTTGGCAAACTGGTTACTGGATAGAAGGGGTTCAACTCTACCAAAGACACGTAAATGGAACAATTGTTGCGACTTATCTAAATATGAACGGAACATGGACAGACGTCACAGATAGGATTGTCCTAGAAGAACGAGATCACGGAAGTGGGCATTCTTTGAAAGACGTTGTTGCAGATCAACTGAGAGTATTCCAAAAGTATGTACCGGATGCTTCGAATGCTTCTGTCGTATTCGATTCTGATGGAAATGAAATACAAGTTCCTTCTGTAATCGATGTTAATGGAACAGATGTTACTGTTAGTGTAGATTCTCTTTCTAGCACTGTATATATTCAGGCTGGTGAGGGATACTTCAATAATTACTGGAAGCCCGGAGAATCACGAATAGTTCTGATTGAAGGCAGCCAAAAATTTGGGTCTTGGGTGAACTTTAATCCAGTTGACGTGTTAAATTCGGGTACTATTACCTTTAAGACTATAACTTTTAACAGTGCAGATACTGATTTCTGGTTGGGAAACAATACTGTTCAGGATAATTGGTCGTATGCTAATGAACTAAAAACTATTGAGCTGACAAAAGAAAACAACTCATACATCTACAACATGGATTTAGTCGAAAAATACAAGTTTAGCGTTGATGAATGGAATGCTGAAGTGTTTCTCGAACCAAGGTGAGAGAAATGACAAAACAATTGTCTGATGAACTCGAAGGTAACACTCTGAAAGTTTACTCCTTTGTAATCAAAGAATCTAGACCTGTTGGTCCTCGGGAGGTCATGAGGGGTGCAGGTCTAAGCAGTCCAAGTGTAGCATATAGACAATTACAAAAACTTGAACTTCTTGGGCTAATCGAGAAAAACGAATACGGCGAGTATGTTGCAATGGAAAAAACTGGAGTTGCTGGTCATGTTTGGATCGGTAGAACCCTAGTACCACGAATGATTTTTTACTCATTCTTTTTTATGGGCGTATTACTAACCGAGATAATTATCGTGATAGGCCAACTATTCATTTATCATCAAACAGTTAGTTTAGGCGTGTGGTATTCCATCCTCATAACTGCCGTATCTATGATTTTGTTCTTGACAGAAGGGATTTTGTCACAAAAAAGAAAATCTACTTCAGAATGATTAAAATTAAGAATTTTTTTAAATTCCTATTAATGGATATTAATTTTTCAATCTTTTCTGGAATTATCTTCCATAGTATGTTATTAACTACTTCTGCACGTCTTTAAAATGGAGAAAGTAGAAATCGGAAGTTAGATTTCGGATTGCGGGAGAAATCTCCACCAGTTTTGGGTTCGAATCCCACCCCCACTTTTGCGCGCATTTTGGATTGGGTTTGGGGTTAAAATTTACCGTTTGGGTTGGGAGTTAAAATATTTTGTCTGAAATTACTATTAATGTAACACCAGCGAGCAGGTGACCTGTGACCTATAACATTTCACTGGTTTGTGAATTTTGACCGTTGAATCATCCAATCAATAACCAGTAAGTCACCCTTAACATAACCTTTTTTCAATGGTGAAAAATCGAGTTTTTGTAAAACTTCTTTGATTTTAGCTATTTTTTACTTGGGAATCTGAAGGCTATTAGCGGAATGGTTTATCCCTTTAAGCGGTTTATTGGATTAATGGATAATTCCAAGTTTTTTATGTGTAACACTTTGTAACATTTTTCATTTACCTAAAAGGGGCAGTTTTCATCATTATTTTTGATTTACTCCAATGTTACAGGTTTTTGATTTTTTGTAAAAAACCGTAATTTGTTAACGTATCTGTTAACAGAAATGTTACTGGTTATTTTGGTGAAACAGGCTTATTTTGGGGTTATTTGGGTTTTGACCATGAGGAAGGAGGTAATTTTTACAAAAGTTTTACAAAAAGGTTTACAAAACAACATTGTTTTAGGCTGTTTTTCTTCTTCCAGAACCCACGGTTGAAAAGGAAGAAGTTATGGAGGAAGAAGCTACGCCTACCATTAAATCCGAGAATTCGATTTTAGAAAAGGTTAAGGCTGGTCCTCGGTTCTTGAAGAAAGTTAAATCTTTGATTCCCAGATCTAACGGGTCTCAAAAGGAAAAGAGGCGAAAAACTGAGGAGCCTCAAGCCGAACCCGCTGGCAAAAAAGAAGAAAAAGCGACGAAAAAGGAAGCTAAAACCGAGCCATCTGCCAAAAAAGAAAGCGGCTCTTCAGGGTGCCCTCAATCTTTCGGATATTTAGCTAACCGACCCCCAGAAACTCCCATTCCTCAAGAGTGCTTGCTCTGCCCAAAAATGGTGGACTGTATGCTAAGTCCAAAAATAGACGAAACGAGCTAAATCCCGCTTTTGTTAACAAAACTTTTTGCAGCGAACAGTCCAGATTAGCCGAGAACAGAAAGATAGGCACAAATATTTCAAGAATTGTTTAAAAGCTTCTACAGGAAATATGAGATTCGTTCGATCGGAGAAGCTGAAATTGTCTGAGGCGTCGCGTATGCAGTCGAAGGCTACAGTAAGTAAATTGGGTGCAGTTCTTTTGGGAAAACATGTTGCATGTGACGCCTACGATGAGTCCAGACCAATAAGAGTTGTCACTCACGCTCACGCTGACCACATGGTGGGTCTGGGAAAGAGCTTAAAGAACTGTGAAGTAACGATCATGACTCCGGCTACGAAGGATCTAATAGATGCCCTGAAGGGTCCCCGCTTTTTATCAAGGGGAACCGTGAAAACTCTTGATTATGGGGAAGCGTTCACGTATGAGGATGAGACCCTGACTTTGCATTATGCAGATCATATCTTGGGAACGGCTCAGGCTCTCGTGGAGGATAAGGAGCAAACGCGGATATTATACACTAGTGACTTCAGATATTCCCGAACGCCTTTGGTTAAGGCGGACATACTGGTTATGGAGGCTACCTACGGGGATCCGGTTCGGGTTAGACCCTTCGGGATGATGGCTGAGGGCATCCTTGTTTCTTTGGTGGAGCAAGGTTTGAAGCGGGGTCCCGTCTACGTTTTTGGGTATCATGGTAAGCTTCAGAAGATGATGCAGATACTGTATGAGGCAAAAATAAAGGCGCCGTTTATTGTTCCAGAAAAGATTTGCCGTGTTTCAAAGGTTTGTGAACGGCATGGAATGAAACTTGGGAGACAGCTTCTCCCATTTGACGGCGAAAAGGCTCAATCAATGCTTAGCCAAAATGAACCTTGCGTTGTCTTCTATCACTCGTATTCCCGAAAAAAGGTTGAAGGCGAAGCTTTACAGATTCATGCGAGCGGCTGGGAGTTCAGGAAGCCATGCCGAAAAGTTGGAGCAAACAAGTATGTGGTTGCTTTGAGTGACCACTCTGACTTCAATGAGCTGCTAGAATACGTGGAAAGATGCAATCCAAGAATGGTTATAACCGACAAGCACAGGTCCGAAGCCGCCAACATCTTCGCCAGAGAAATCGAGAAAAGATTAAAGATTCCCGCCAAAGCTGCTCCAGTATAACAAAAAATATTAAGAATTTATGTTCGGTTATATTTTTTAGTTAATTGCAGAATCAACCAGATATTAATGGAAGAATACTGTTTTACCCAAATTCTTATTATCTTGTCCAGCGAGAACTGTGTTGTGGAAGTATTCTGTATGGAAGGTCCAACGATTAAGGGCGGATCATTCAAAGAAATCATTATACTGGAGCGCACTAAATTCAAATCTGTGGATGATCTGGCACGCTTCGCAAGCATCGCTGTGGGAGGAAAAACAACAGGGGTCTACTGGGCAAACGGAGTCGTCTTCATCTACTATCCTTTACCCACATCAACCGAGGTTGCCGCAAAGGCTCTCATCGAAGAAAAAAAGGTTTATTGGGCATTCGTAAGTTACGCCCTCATGCCAGAATACCGGTTGATAATAGAGACAAAAGAGCGAATCATGGTTCCCGTTATCAACATGTCCACCAGCAACCTGTTTAGCAAGGTTGCTCAATGGCTAAAGGAACAGCCTTAAACATTTTTTCAGCCAACTTTTTTGTGTATAGCTGGGTTAGTGAGAGAACCGGTTTTTTGATCGGCTCATGAACGACTTCAAGTACTGATCGAACTTTCCGCACTTCTTCAAGTATAGACCATAATTGACAAGGGCAGCCATGCCACGAGCCGCATCCTCAGGCGAGAAATAGGCAGGAATCCCAAGCTTATCAAACCTTGAACGTATATGAAGAGCCATTTCAGTTTCTCCCACATCACAAGCAACAACAGGTTTGACGCAATTTTTCGTCAACTCTGCAACCCGGTCAACAAAGTCCTCCTGCAGGGCTGGAAGATGATGCAGACCCAAAACTATGAGACCATCGATTTCAGGGTCTTCAAGAAGAATCCGTGTGCCACGCTCAAACATTTCAGAAGTCACTGATCCCGTTAGATCGACAGGATTCAGGTTAGTTGCAAAACGCGGAATCTTTCCTTCCCGCTTAAGCACCTCAAACTTTTCGATTGTCTCATCAGAAAGCCTTTTCACGGTCAGTCCCTGAGCCACACACTCATCAACAGCCATGATGCCCGGTCCGCCTGCATCAGTGATCACAGCAACGTTTCTTCCAGCAACCGGCGGCTGAAAAGCCAAAGCTTTACCCATATCAAAAAACTCCTCAAGATCTCCTGCCCTTAGAACTCCGACCTGCTTGAAGGCGCTGGAGTAGATGTTGTCAGAACCAGCAATGGATCCTGTGTGGGACGCAGCTGCACGGGCTCCCGCCTCTGACTTCCCCACCTTTAAAGCAACAATAGGCTTCTTACAGGTGACCTTCCTCGCAACTTCCATGAACTCTCTTCCATTGTCTATGCTCTCAGCGTAGAAGAGAATAACCTGCGTTCTATTGTCATGCAAAAGGTAAGCGAGCATCTCCGACGCAGTGACGTCTGCCTTGTTACCGAAGCTTACAAACTTGCTTACGCCCATCTGTTTACCCGTCAGATAGTCTAGGGCGGCAGCACCGAAGGCACCGCTCTGCGTCACTATAGCTATTGGACCTGCCATTGGGCGGGGTGTGGCAACAACTTCATCTCCTGTAATGAGGGTCTTCGTTTCGGGAAGAAACAGCATGTCCACGCCAGTTTCGGAGTCGTAGACGCCTAGGCAGTTTGGACCGAGGACTCGAATTCCAGCTTTTTTGGCAATCGCCGTTACCTCCGCCTCTAGTTTATGGTTTCCAACCTCGCTGAAGCCGGAGGTGATTATTACAGCTGCTTTCACTCCTTTTGTGGCGGCTTCCTGCATAACTTTTGGAACGATTTTGGCTGG
>Ga0307421_1002588_pt1 | contig 10071 bp, 13 predicted proteins | sample SalMarWE160270MG_FD_202163 | JGI IMG/M metagenome (GOLD analysis project Ga0307421, IMG submission 202163) | Salt marsh sediment microbial communities from the Plum Island Ecosystem LTER, Massachusetts, United States - WE1602-70 | ecosystem: Environmental > Aquatic > Marine > Intertidal zone >...
TGAAGGTTGCCCAATCATGGTAAACAAAAAATCAAGAACCATTACTAGAGCAACAGGGTAGATAAATTTTTTAGGAATTCTTCTCATAATTTAATTATACCAAAATTAGCTCCCCCTCGTGGACGATGTTCGGACTAGCTTTGGGGTAATTTAGGCATAAGAAAAGAGCAATTTTTTCATCAACACCTTAAGTTTAAGGCATACTCTTGTTGAATTTTATCTATTTAGACCTTAACTTTTTCTTTCACAGATTTTATTGTAATTTTTTAAATCCTAAACTTTGCGTTTTTCTGCCAAAATACCATTGATAATAGTATTGAAACCCAGTAACCGAATATGCCAACGATTCCCCACCAGCCTACAGATATAAATAACATAATAATACCAATAAGCCCCAATGCCATAGCAACCGATTTGGCAAATTTAGCAACTTTAAAAGAAGCAGTATAAGCTACGGCAAGATAGCCCGTAAAAAATGCAGAAAAAAACAGTGTTACAACTGCTCCTGCAGTAATCCCAAATACTATTCCCAATATAGCAGTTAAAGCAATAATGCCTCCATAAAATAATAAATTAAACCAAAACGGCGCTTTCTTAATATTCTGAGTTCCTTTATCTTCCATTCTGTTTTAATTCTATCACAAAATAAAAAGCCCAATTTAATAGGCTTTCTGAAGCTAGTTCCCCATCGTGGACAATATTCGAACTAGTTTTGGATAATTCTTAGGACAATCTTTTGCTCCTTTATCTATGATTTTCCTATCGTTGAACCAAATAATATTTTTGGGATAAAACCCATAATGCCTGAAATCCCTATTAAAAACAGGATTAAATGAATGAAGCTAAATTTACTCGGATCACTAATTCCTAACTTGAAAACTAAAAAATATAAGGCAACAAACCCTAGAGTAGAACCTATAAAATGCATAAAACTTTGATGTATATTCCATGCCAGTCTTTTATCTCTCCATCGATCAAATAGTTTAGGATTTTCTTTTCTATAAGTATTATGAAAAAACGCTTCAGGAGCAAAAATCGTATAAAGCAATACTACAACCATAGCTATTACCCAAAATATAATACGCCAACAATAAATACTACACATTTTTATAGTTTATATATTCCTCGTTTTAATCCTTCTGATAAACGAACTCAAAACTTACCTTATTTCTTAAACCATCCGATGAGGGGAATTTTATCTAGCAAAAACTGTCTCTCTAATTTTAACCTTTCTAATTCATCTTTTAAAGGCTTACCATCCTTTTTCACCTTTTTATCCAGCTGCGATTGATTCAGATATGGGTTTAGACAAATATATTCTAGATTATCTATCCAATCTTTAACAATAAATATTTTTTCTTCTATAGACCTCAATTTAAGCAATACACAAGCATAGGCAATTACTAATATTACACCCACAATTTTAAGTATCTGATTAATCATTGTTCTATCTACATATTGGGCAATATTAGAACCTATTATTTGAAATTTGTCTAATAAAGAATCCATATTTTAAAAAAGTTTAACGGAGCTTATTTAAATATCCATCAAGACCATCTTTTATAAATTCATCAAATCCCTTTCCATCAAAGGTGTTAGCATGCAACTGTAATTTATGCCCTAAATCGCCAAATGTGCCAAATTGCTCACGAACATTCATTGCTTCAGTCCTAGAACCAGATACAAATAACACTTTTCCAAAGCCACCCCTCTTCTTATCGAGTAATTCTAAAATATCATTGTCATAACCACTAAAACCGATAATTAAAAAATGTTGGCAATAATCTAAAAGTGTTTTCAAAGATTCAATATGTTCTCCCCTACAATTAAATTTGTTTTCGCCTACAGGAACTGAAATTGCTGGATAAATTAACTCTCTTTCCTCTTGGTTAAAGGAAGAATCTTTAATAATCTCATCTTCTAAAGAATTCTCTAACGAATCACCCAACTTACGAACATTATCAACCAAACCTGGTAAGGTTTTAGCTTCATTCTTTATAGAATTTTTCTTTATTTTTCTCCCCCAATCAATTGAACCGTGAAGTTTTATATAAACCCAATCACTAGCTGTAATATATTTGCTCATATTGCCATCACTTATCGAAAAATTAGCCTCTGTTGCTGGATGATGGTGTAATGCTTTATCAAACAGTAAATCATAATTTGTTGTAATAAAAATTACCTTGTCTAAGTCTAAATCAAATATTCTTCCAATCAGAGTCATATAATTAGACGGCTTTCTACAGTAACGTTCCGTAACCGCAGTAAAAAAATGTTGCAGATATAATGTAAACTCTCTAAAAGAAGCTCTACGATGTTGTTTGGGAGATTCTTTGAGCTCTCTTAATAAATCCTCAATATCAGTAGAAGTGCGTTTATCACCAGCTTTATTCCTTAAATCTTCGATTACACTAGCCACGGCCGGAAATTTCATATATTCATCTTCCCATCTACGATTAGTGTGAATTAGATCAGCAGTAATTGGAGGACGGAAGATTTCACCTCTGCTTTCTATTTTTACTTGGTTAGACCCAGGAGTGACAACATCCCGTGCAGCCCCCGAACCTAATATTACTGTAAGATTAACTGCCATATTCTACCTCTTGTTTAACTTTAGAAACCGGCTTACCAACTTAATTATAACAAAGAATTAATAATTTTTACTTCATTTATTTTATTTTTAATTAGGAGTAGAACGACGATGAGGTCTAACTCTTTTACCACATCTCTTATAACCTCTAACTGGAACTATTTTTTGCTTTTGTTTACCATAAGCTGAAGTTTTTGTTTTCGCCATTTTAATCATCTCCTTCTTTTAGCATATTTTTCCTCTCTTCTGGAGGCAAAGAAAAATAAAAACCTATTATCAAATCAACCAATAATCTTGTATCATTTATATAATTCATAACCTGCTTATCCGTAAGATTTTTTCCTTTTTCCCCTAATAGTTTTCTTGCCTTTTTAATATTCACTAAAATCTATCAATGATATTTAAAGTGTTCATCTATAACTTATATATTAATAAACAAAACTATTTTAAGGCAACAAAAAGATAAAAGACTTTAAAAGAGTTAGACTATATGTTAAAATATCTATATAAGAAGCCGATAGATGTGCTTAGAGCCATAGTCGGCTTTTTTATTTGACTATAATAAACTCTGCTTCTTTTTTTGATAACTTTCTATCAATTAGGCGAATAATTTTTCTCTGTAATTTTGTAGTCTTTTCATCAGACCCATTATCTAATCTAAACTTTAGCCTCGCTGCAGATCCTAATAAATCAGCTATTTGGACAGAAGAATCAAGGTTATATTTATTTACTAAAGATAAACAGGTTATCATTTCATTATATTTCTTACCAGAAATCTTCTTTGATGGAATACCAACAGAATGATTTTCATTATGAACTTGAATTAAAGCCTTATCGGAATAAATATCAGATTCTGTTAATATTTTCCCTTTAGTTTTTTCCTTTTTAAGTTTATAACCAAATAAAGTAATAATAGCCCTATATGATTTTTCGACAATAGTCTTTTCTTGCCACCCTTTAGCTCTAACTTCTCTTTTATTAACTAAAGAAAAGACCAAATAAATATTTTTATGATTTACTAAAGATATTATCTCTCCCCAAAACTTATCTTCTTCATCCCTATCTTTCAGGGTTTTAAAAACACCTATTTTTCTACTGACTTCTGAATAGTGTAATACGACATCCACATTACCAAAATACTTTTTTTTCAATTTAAATAATTTCCTATCTAACTTGTCACTTAATTTATTATCTAAGATCAAACTTGATACACAAAAGTCTTTTGACTCATGGTTATATGAAGAAGCTCCTGAGCCATCCATAGCTAAAATTAAATATTTATTCTTCATTATTATTTTTTAGATTTATACCTTTCTATTTTCCGATAACTTTTTACTATTAATAGAACCTTGTTTCCTCCAACTAAAATATTCATCCAATATTTCATCTATTACGTCTTCAGAAATCTCAAAAAAATCAAAATAAGACAGTAAATCTTTTGTTATCGTCTTTACATAATAAGCAAACTTCATTTCTATTTCATCTAGAGTTGCTTCTAAAGTGTATACTGCCCTATTTGCCCCACATTTTCTCTCACGAAGAGCAAAAGCCCTATTACTGTTTGAAGCACTTAATAACCGTCCTCTTAAATCATTATGTATAATCCTAAGGCCCACTTTCGTTGTTTTAGGAACTTTAAGTTTCTTATAAAGTTGCACACAATGCTCTAGGGCTTCAGCAATTCTCCAAATCCTAGTATCGAAGAAGATTAGATTTTCACTTTTATCCCTATCATAAAATGTATCTTCTTCAAAAACTCTAGCCTGATAAAAACTACCTTTTTTGTCCAAAAACCAATAATCAAAACTTTTTCTGTTCCCAAAATTATCACTAATTATTTTAGCTTCAATACCATCCCCCAACGCTATTGGTTTTTTACCATCAACATGTAGGAAAACCCCAAATGGCCAACCAGTTCTCCTCAAAACTGATTCTTCTGCGCATTGCTTCAAAACGGTAATATCCCAATTGAAATCAGCGTCAATTAACCAATGGCCAAAACCCAAAAAAGCCTCTTCAAATTTATCACCCTTCATATAACTCCTCGCTTTTTTTTCTTGCTTCAAAAACCAATCTAGAGCTTTTGGGCCAACAATCCCCTTCTCCGTTGGTTTATCAACTGATAAACCAGTATTTTCAACAAGACCTAAAAATCCTTGGAAAAAATCTTTCTTTTTCTTTTCAATACACAAATCAATTATTTGTTTCCACTCCTTAGGGGAAGCTGTTCTTACCGTCCTTGTTTCAGGAGTATGAATGTATAGAGCATTTTCCTCTAAAATCTTTTTACCTCCTAAAGAAAAATCGCGTTTACAAAAAAGAGGATTTTCTTCAAAACTAAAAATCTGTATTATAGGAAAATTTCTCCCTTTAAATTCTTCTTTATAAACTACGAGATTAATTTTTTCCTCACCTGCTATAAATTTATTTACATATTGGCTCAGACTATTAGTATCATAAGAATTTGAAATTGAGGGGTTTAAATTATCATCTATACTAAACGACCTATCGTTTTTTTCTTTCATCCCAATAATTAAAAATCCTCCTCCAGAATTAGCCATTCCTAAAATATGTTTAACTAACTTCACAGAATAAGAAGTATCTGCCCGAAATTCCTCTGCAGATTTATAGTCAACTCTTAAGTTTTCTCCTGGATATTCTAATAATGATCGTCTAAAAACTTTACCTTCTTTCAATAAAGCACTTTCGGGGGGAACAATAAAACTTTTGGGGATAAACCAGGTATTCCCACTCTTAAAGGCACCCTTAATTAGTCCCTTTCGACACTTCTTCTTAAGGTTTTCTGCTTTCTGTTCTCCATCAGAAAGTTCTTCTGCTTTGGCCAAAGAAATAAATTCAAAATTTAACATTTTTTCCTTTTAGCGGTATTATAATACAAATTAAAATTAAAGTCAAATTTAAATATTTTACCTTTTACGGGAATCAGAAATGAGAATTATCTTTATATCCACTAATTCTTATATGTTATAATAAATTATGGCCAAAGAAGAAAAAAAATTAAAAATTAAAGATGATATTTGTGCCTATTTAAAGGATGGCATGCGTAAAAAAGACGCTGCTCTCATAGCGGGAATAAGCGAGAAAACTTTTTATCGTTGGATAGCTGAAGATGACAGTTTTGACAGTAGGGTTGAACTTAGTATTTTAAAATATAAGCGTTCCCTTATTGTAAACTTAAACACCTGTGCAGAAAAAAATGGCATGACTGGTCTAAAAATTCTAGAAAAAAGATGGCCTGAGGAATGGGGAAAAAACAGAAAAACAGAAAGGGAAAGAAAAGACGAAGCCAGTTCAAAAAATGTTGCCGATTTATTCTTAAAAATACTTAGGAAAGACTCTCATAAAGAAGGAACTCTACCAGAAGTCAGTTAAAACTCAAATAGCTCCCTCACCGATACGCGTAATCCCCTAGCAAGTTTTATTAAATACCTTACGGTTGTATTTACATATCCATTTTCTATTTTCGCTAGATATGAAACATTTATATGCGCTTTTTCAGCTAAATCCTCCTGTGTAAGATGTCTTTCTTTTCTTAGTTTCTTAATAACTTTACCTAGTCGTTCACGTTCTTTAAGAAACGGCTTACTGTAGCTATATCTTGACGACATAGCTAAATTATTACTATAATGGCACTATACTACCATTCTATATATGGAAAGATTAGCTATGAATAATGAAGGAAAACAGCAAAACTGTGCGATTTGTGGTAAAAGATTAGGTTTTTGGAATACTCAACTTAAAAAATACAAAGGCAAGAAAATTTGCACAAGTTGTGCTTGGAAAATCGCAAGACAAGAAATGGACAAAACAAGAATGGAACAAAAGACAAAAATAGAAGCACAAAAAATTAACGAGGCAGGTAAAAAAATTGAGGAAGTTGGTAATAAATTCATCAGACTTGGCTTAAAACTAACCATAAGATTAACAATTCCTCTCATCCTGTTCATTATTGGGCTTTTTACTTTCCCTATTGGTATACTATTTTGGCTTCTGGCTGTTGGTTTAGTTGTAAGTTATCTACGGAAGAATAAAGGCTAAAAAATTACTAAAATCCACTCTCATAACTTCCTCTCATACCTTCCCATCCTAAAAAAGAGTTAATCTTTACTACAATAGCGCATGCTACTCTGGTAAAATAAAGACCTAAATAAATCAAGATAATAATCGAGTGGGTATTAAAAAAGAACAATTACTACTACCAGATTTTATCTTAGGTCATCTACTTTGTGTCTACCTGAATTTATATAAACCTGAAGGTGGTATTTATAGCATCTCTATAGAAATTTCTAATCCTTTTGCTTCAATTTTAGATTCTCTCCAAATAAAGGAATTTTTGGATAAAAAAATCGAAAAAGACAAAAATCTCTATAAAATTACCATTAACCAAAAACAATATAAAATCTTACGTCCATTTCTAAAAAGATATAACTCCCTATACTCCAAAAAAGAATTAAGAGGCCAACAAAACTATTCTCGACCAGAGATATACGCCAATGAATTACTGCAGGAAATAAATAACGTTAAATATATAGAAAGATACGGATATAACAACCTAGCATTATTAAAACACAAAGAGCCCTTTTTCTGTCACTCCCTTATGCATTTAGTATTTCAAGAAAAAATAAAAATAAGAAAACTTCTCGTTGACTTAAAAACTGTCAATGTTAATTTAGACAATATTAGCCCTACTAAAGCAAGAGCTCTCCCCCTACCAAAAGGTGTCCATTGGGAAGCATCCAAAGAAGTCTTCATGCTTACATTCAACGATGGCAAAAAATTAAAGTTTACTAGCCCAAAAAACCCTAGTGCAAAATATTTTAAAATACTCATCGATAATTACGGACTGAAGGTTAAACATAATAAAGTGCAACAAGAAATAAAAAATAAAACCCATGACCAAATTAGAAATCTCGTCAAAACCTTAAATAAAAAAATTAGAAATGCTGGATTATCCAAAAGAATCACTTTCGAAACTAAATATGAAGGTGCTTATTCGCTCTTCATCTCTTAAAAGGTCCACTTAAGCTACCCGTTGACTCCACGGTATCCTCGTCCTTCAAGATAAACCTATATGAAGTTATCAAAGAAGGCAACTCGAGAATTTAAACAAATATATGAAGGAGAAATTGGCCAAAAAATAAGCCAATCTGAGGCACAAGAAATGGCATTGAGGCTTTTGAGATTAACAAGATTAGTTTATAAACCCATGTCAAAATGAACGACCAAATTCGAAAAAATTTTACTAAAGTGCCTAATGAGATACTTTCAATATCGCAACTATCAATAGGGGCAAGATACCTTTATTGTGTGCTTCTTAGATATTGTGGCCAAGACGAATGGTGTTTTCCTGGGCAAAAAACTCTTGCCGAGGATTTAAGCATTTCAATAAGACACATCCGTAATCTTCTTAATGAATTAATCGAGGCCGATTTAGTCTTTAAAAAGCGTCAGGGATGGAATCGCACCAATACATATCGTATCTCAAAGAAAATCGAATCAAAACGGAAAGATGATTCCCTTCATTTAGGAAGTGCCTTTCCTCTCCATAAAGGAAACGTCATTCCCAGTAAGAAGACTTATCTAAAAGGAAAAGGTAAAAGGAGCATAAAAGGGTTCGAAAAATTAAGGAAAACTCTCAAAGAAATTGGCTTAATTAATTTGACTAAAAAGGAAAATAATGCGATTATTTAATTGTGCTCAGGTTTAGGTGAAGTTCTTTAACGCCCTCATTGGACAGAACTTCACCGTTCTGAGCACACCAGTGGGGGCATTTAAGTTATGAAATATATTAGATATAGAAGAAAATCATCAGAGCAGGATGAAAGACAAGCTCTCTCTATTGAATCTCAAAAAATTGAGCTTGAGAAAAAATTCCCTGACTTAAAAGTTAAGACTGACTTAGAGGAATCAAAAAGTGCTTTCATTCCTCACAATCGTCCTAAATTTGAGCTAATGATAAAAATTATTCAAGAAGGAAAAGCAGATGGCATTATTGCCTGGCACCCTGATAGACTTTCAAGAAATGAGATTGACGCGGCTACCATTACCTATCTAGTAAGAACTGGGGTTATAAAAGATTTAAAGTTTGGTAGTTATTATTTCGATAATTCTCCGGAAGGAATAATGATGCTTCAAAGTGCTTTATCTCACTCCCAATATTCTTCATCGAAACTTAGTATTGATGTCAAAAGAGGTTTAAGAACAAAGGCAGATAAAGGCTGGCTTCCATCAGGGGCAAAACCTGGCTATATGAATGACAAATACGCAGAAAAAGGTAATAAGACTATCAAGAAAGACCCAATAAGATTCCCGCTCATTAGGAAGGCCTGGGATTTAATGCTTACCGGTAGTTATACTCCATCTCAAATTTTAGATAAGTTAAACAACGAGTGGGGTTATAGAACAACAAAGCACAAGAAACTAGGAAACAAACCAATGAGTAGGAGTATGATTTATAGAGTTTTTACTGATCCATTCTATTATGGAGAATTTGATTTTCCGAAAGGTTCTAATAACTGGCATCATGGAAAACATAAAACAATGATCACGAGGAAAGAATTTGATAAAGTCCAAATAATTCTAGGAAGAAAAGGACGTCCACGACTCCAAACCCATCACTTCCCCCTCACAGGGATGATACGTTGTGGCGAGTGTGGTTGTTCAGTCACCGCCGAAAAAAAGACCAAATTTTATCCCAAAACGAAAAATCTCGCTCATTATATTTACTACCACTGCACCAAAAAGAAACGTGATATTAAGTGCCATCAAAAACCAATTACGAAAAAAGACCTTGAAAATCAGATCGATACGATACTTAGTAAAATCCAAATCTCTAAGAAATTTAAAGATTGGGCATTGAAGTATCTTCACGAAATCCACGGGCAAGAAGCAGACGACCGAACTAGCATCTATAAGAGCCTCCAGGAGGCCTACAATGCCGTTCAGGACAAACTTGACAGTCTTTTAGACCTGAGAGTAAGGGAACTTATTTCTGATAACGAATATACTCAAAAGAAGAAAACTTTACTTAAAGAACAGGCAAGTATCAAAGAAAAGTTAGAAGATACTGAAAACAGAGCCTCTAATTGGCTTAAATTATCAGAAAAGACCTTTAACCTTGCTTGTTACGCTCGTTATTGGTTTAAAAATGGCAGTCTGGAAGAAAAGAAAAATATTCTTTTATCAATAGGTTCGGACTTCGTCTTAAAAGACGGAAAATTGGCAATTCAGCTTCAGAAACCGTTCTTTATCATTAAAGAGGCTAATGAAGACAAAGAAAAATATGTTGAAAGGTTAGAACTACCTAAAAACGTGGAACTATCGCCACAAATAAGGGATTTAGCTCTTCAAAATCCCACTTGGCTCCGGCGGTAGGACTCGAACTACTTCTATTATAATCCCAATTTTTCTAGGGCTTCTTTTTGAGCCCGAGAAAGTTTTTCTGGAATCTTAACCAAAAG
>Ga0307421_1002589_pt1 | contig 10063 bp, 7 predicted proteins | sample SalMarWE160270MG_FD_202163 | JGI IMG/M metagenome (GOLD analysis project Ga0307421, IMG submission 202163) | Salt marsh sediment microbial communities from the Plum Island Ecosystem LTER, Massachusetts, United States - WE1602-70 | ecosystem: Environmental > Aquatic > Marine > Intertidal zone >...
AAGTGTCTTGACAGTCTCGTAGAAGAAAGGCAGGTAGAGCGTGCCCTCATCCACTTTCGTCTCGGTCTGCGGGCGGACGCCGTCAGGGTTCACGGTGCTTGGTGTATCGTGATACGCAGTCTGGAAGATCGCTTCCTTCGTCGTCGCGTTCGCCAGGCCGGGAATACAACCCTCCTGAGCGCAGGAGCCGAAGGCGACAAGGACCTTCGATTTCTGGCGCAGCAGGCGGGCCATATATTCCTGTTCGCTCGTCCTGATTGCACCATTGAAGAAGCAAAGATCGATGCTTTTATCGGCCATTTTTTCGATGTCACGGACTTTTCCATCCAGGACACAGGGCCAGAAGACGATGTCGAATGCCGCAGCGACATCAAGGATCTTCTCGTCGATACCCAGAACGGCAATCTCACAGCCGCCACAGGAAGCAGCCCAATATAGTGCTAGGACCCCTTTTTCACTCATACTGGCACCTCCATCGCTTCGGCATGTTCATCGACAAGTTGTTCTATCGCTTCTTCGATTTTCCCGTTTTCAGACCAGTTTTTGGACCAATCGAGTGGTCCAAGTTCACGAACTTGTTCAATCATTTCGTTGATCGCTCCCGCTAGCAAAGTGCCCTCTGCAGCTGAAGCCCATTGCAGACGAAAACGGTCTTCCTCCATGCCAAGTGCTTGCAGGGTGTGCTTCAGCATAGAGAAGCGCCGCATGGTCTTATAGTTCTGCTCCAGGTAATGGCACTCCCCGGGGTGACAGCCGGCGATCATCACGCCGTCCGCACCCAGGGCGAAAGCCTTGAGCACGAATGAAGGGTCGACGCGGCCGCTGCACATTACTCGCAGCATGCGAATATTAGGTTTGTACTTAATCCGGGCAGTCCCCGCAAGGTCCGCCGCGCGGTAGGAGCACCAGTTGCATAAGAAAGCGATAATCTTCGGTTCAAATCTTTCATCAGCCATAGGATTTATCCTCCGCTATGCGGGAACCGCTTCGGGTTCTTCAACGACAGGCTTGCCGCCGTTTCCTTGCACTACATCAAAGAGTAAACCTTCAATCTCAGCGAAGATTTGCTCGTTACTGAAATGGGCGCCGCTGATGGCTTGGGCGGGGCATGCAGCCACGCAGGTCCCGCAGCCCTTGCACAGCGCTTGATTGATGACGCTCACCATTTTGTCTTCCATATAATCGATGGCGTTGAAGGGGCACAGCGTGTTGCAGATCCTGCATCCCGAGCATCTTTCCTCGTGAATGGTGGCGACAATCGGTTCGATTTCAACCGCGCCTTTAGAGATCATGCCCAGGACGCGGGCGGCTGCCGCTGCTCCCTGGGAGACCGACGCCGGGATATCTTTTGGTCCCTGGCAAGCTCCAGCGATGAAGATTCCGTCGGTCATCGTAGCGACCGGGTCAAGTTTGGGATGGCGCTCTGTAAACCAACCGGCCATACTGCAGGAGATACCAAATGTCAAACCTACTTCCCTGGCGTCTGGCTTCGGTTCAAGCGCGGTCATCAGGATGACCATGTCTACAGGGACGCGGCGCTGCCGGCCGATAAGTGTATCCTCCACCTGGATGATGAGCTTACCTTCTTCGCCGGGCTGAAGGGCTACATCGGTGACCTCGGCCACTCGGCCTCTCGTAAAGTGCATGCCTTCCTCTTGCAACCGGTTATAGAACTCTTCATAGTCCTTGAAAGCTGGCCGCATGTCGGTATAGAAAGAGTGTACTTCTGCGCCCGTTTTTTCGATCACAAGGTGTCCGAACTTCAAAGCACTCATGCAGCATACAGCAGAGCAGTGGGCGTTAAACCTGGTGTCACGGCTACCGACGCAGTGGATGATGGCGACAGATTTTGGAGTAGTCACCCCATCTCTAAGGACGATCTTGCCGTCCGTTGGTCCGGCGGCATTGCACAGGCGTTCAAATTCCAAGCTTGTGAATACGTTCGCCAATCGCCCGTATCCGTATTGCGGAATTTTTCGACTATCAAAGGTATCGTAGCCGGTTGCGAGAATGATGTTGCCGACATCGATGTCGATGAAAGTATCTTTCTGTTCAAAGTCAATGGCATTTGTCGGGCAGAACTTCTCACAAGCCTTGCAAGTGCCTTTCTCGAAGTATATGCAGGTCTCCGTATCGATGACCGGGTATTTAGGGACAGCCTGGGGGAAGGGGCGGTAGATGGCTTTCCGGTAGCCAATGCCGGCTTCGAAAACGTCATCTATGACCGACTTGGGACATTTCTCAATGCAGATCCCGCACCCCGTGCAGTCTTCCTCTATTACATGTCTTGCGTTCTTGCGGATACGCACATGGAAATTCCCAACAAATCCAGTGACTTCTTCAACTTCACTGTATGACAAGAGCGTGATATTTGGGTGATTGCTGACATCGGACATATTGGGGGCGAGGATGCAGGCAGAGCAGTCGAGGGTGGGGAAGGTCTTGTCGAACTGCGCCATGTGGCCGCCGATTGAGGGTTCTCTCTCAACTAAGAAGACAGGGTTGCCTGAATTCGCCAGTTCGAGGGTGGTTTGAATGCCGGCTATCCCACCACCAACAACAAGTGAATGGGGGTTAACTGGAACCTCGGTGGGCTCAAGTTCCTCGTGGAGCTGCACGCGCTCGACTGCGCCGGAGATCATCGCTTTCGATTTCGCCGTCGCAAGGGCTTCGTCCTCAGTGACCCAGGAGACCTGTTCACGCAGGCTAGCCATCTGGCAAAGATAGGGGTTTAACCCGGCGTTGCTGCATGCCCTACGGAAAGTTTTCTCGTGCAGGTGAGGGGAGCAGGCACCGACGACGATCCTCGTAAGGCCTTCGTTCTTGATATCGTCCTCGATCAGTTCTTGTCCCAGTGAGGAGCACATGAATTTATAGTCACGAGACACAACAACGTTATCGAGTTCCTCGCCTGCCCAATGGGACACCTCTTCAACGTCAACCTTTCCGGCGATGTTGCTGCCGCAGTGGCAAATATAGACGCCAACACGTTCAGCCATGTTAACCCTCCACTCTTCCGCTCGGCATCGGCAGCGATTTGTCGTCCTTTTTACGCTTGCCTGCCGGGGCGGGTTCTTCTTCAACCTCTAAACCGATCTTCTTCAATGCTGCGGATGCGGAGACGAACTCTTTCCCGATCCCGAGCTTTTTCGCGGGGATCCCCATCGCCAGACCGATCAACTGCGTGAAGTAGAGAATGGGCAGTTTGTAATTTGTGCCGAAGTGACGGTTTACCTGAGTTTGGTAAGCGTCCAGATTCAATTGGCACATTGGGCAAATCGTCACGATGACATCGGCATTCGATTCGTCTGCGCTGTGCAGCAGTTGGCGGATCAGTTCAAATGCAGTTTCGGAACTGATCTGGGTCATGTGACCACCGCAGCAGTGGGTTTTCAGAGGAAAATCAACTACCGTCGCGCCCAGCGTCTCCATGAGGTGGTCCATTGTCAGTGGGTATTCCGCATCCACGGGGTCGGTGTCGCCAAACTCGGGGCGGACGACCATACAACCGTAATAGGGCGCAACCCACAAGTTCGTCAATGGGTTTGTGACCTTCTCGCTGATACCCTCAAACCCGATATCCTCAACGACAACATCAAGAAGATGACGGACGCGCAATGAACCAGGTTCGTAGGAGAGACCCCCGGCAGCAAGCGCCTCATTGGTTAGCGCTCCAATTTTCGGGTACTTGCCCATGTAGTCGTCTGTTTTCCTGAGGTTCAAGTAGCATGCGCTGCAGGGCGCGACGAGTTCTTTAAGATCGTCCTGATCCGCTGCCAGCGCGAGATTGCGGGCGACGAGAGCATAGGCGGCTGTTTTATTGAGCGAAAAGTATTCAGTTGCCCCGCAGCAATTCCAATCGGCGATCTCTTCGAAGGACATGCCAAGCTGGTCGGCTATTGCCTTCGTTGAGTCATCGTAGGGTTTAGCGGACTTGCCTAAAGAACAACCAGGGTAGTATCCGTATTTCATAACTCGGCCTCCAGTTGTTTCGCTCGTTCCATGATCGCTTGAAGCTGATTAATGCCTTCGATTCTCTCAGGTAGGAATGCGAGGCGGTTCTTTATCACCATGCCCACTGCGAAAGGTCCTAAGCTAAACTTTTTTAACGGACTGTGAGTCAGGTGGTAGCGTGTAGCTAAACCCAGTTCGAAGCTTCTGCCGTAGGTCTCAACAAGCCCGATGAAACTCTTTGACCACTCGGGCGCATCGCTATCGTCATAAAGGTGTTCTTTTACGGCCATCTGCTTCAGGGTGTACATGATGTCGGTGATGGGGATTTCTTTGGGGCATCGCACTGTGCAGTAGTAGCAGGAGACACAATACCAGGGGGTATTGCTCTTGAGAACTTCATCCCTGAAACCGGCGTCAATCATGGCGAAGAGTTGCCGTGGTGAATAGTCCATATCCGGCCCGGAGGGGCAGGAGCCGCCGCAAGTGCCACACTGAAGGCAGAGTTTTAGGTTCTCTCCGCCTGGTGTGGCTCTAATCACTTCATTGCGGAAATCGGTGGAGGATCCGTTCGTAGGTACTTCTGGCATGCTATTACCTCCCGGTTTATTGGGTATCTATGAGACCCAAAACTCACCTAATATCCTGTGGCGCCCATCGAGGCGAGAACCACTCACGGCAGCGATGAAGTAAGCCTGAATTACCATTAATAAAAGTATGTGATTTTTCTCACAATGACTAAAGTGACAGAATACCAGCGCAAATTGGATGAAAGTCAAGCAAGGGAGAGTGAAACACAGAGTTAGTTACAAAACAGTAAATTGTGCGCAATAAAAGAGACATGAATAAACGTTGGAGGCAAGGTCCATTTATGAATTGAAAACTCAGATAATATCCATTCTCGACCAAGATGACGTTGATTAAATCCTACGAGAGCAGATACAAGAACAGGATGACTAAGGAAAGGGCAATAGTTATAGTTGACAGTCGGGATTGTGAAAAACGTCGCTTGCCTTATTGTAAAAAGCAAAGCACACTTAGGGCCTAAACCGTCTGCAAGAAATTCATAACGCAGCTCATCTAATAGGAGGTTGATTCCATGGTCCTGAAACCAAAGCGCCCCGTCCCTACGGACATCGAGATCGCACAGGAGGCAGACCTTCGTCCAATCCTCGAGATCGCGGAGAAGATCGGGTTGGAGATGGACGACCTCGATCTCTATGGCAAGTATAAAGCGAAAGTACATCTCGATATGCTTGAGAAGCTTGCCGATCGTCCCCAAGGGAAATACATCGACGTCACCGCCATCACGCCGACTCCGCTTGGGGAGGGGAAGTCCACATCTATGGTCGGCATTACTCAAGCCATGGGCACACATCTGGGGAAGAATGTGATGTGCTGCATTCGACAGCCGAGCATGGGACCAACCTTTAATATCAAGGGTGGAGCGGCAGGAGGGGGCTACAGCCAGGTGATCCCCATGGAGGATTTCAACCTCCACCTCACCGGCGATATTCATGCGATCACCGTCGCCCATAACCTGGTCGCCGCCGCGCTCGACACTCGTATGTATCACGAGAGCCGGCAGACGGATGATGCACTTAAGCGTCGAGGTGTAACACGCATCGATGTCGATCCGGATACGATCACATGGAATCGTGTTGTTGACGTATGCGATCGGAGCTTGCGAGATATCAAAGTGGGATTCAATGACGACAAACTGCGCGATGGTTCGCCCAGCCCGGTTTTCCCGCGTGCAACAGGCTATGATATATCGGTCGCATCGGAGTTAATGGCGATTCTTGCTCTGGCATCGAGCTTACGCGACTTGCGCGAGCGAGTGGGAAGGGCTGTCGTTGGATTGAATAAGAAGGGCGATCCAGTCACACTTGAGGATCTTGGCGTTGCCGGCGCGGTGACAGTCCTGCTGAAGGATGCGCTCATGCCGAACCTCATGCAAACACTCGAGGGTCAGCCAGCGTTAGTGCACGCTGGGCCCTTCGCCAATATCGCGCACGGTAATTCGTCGATTATCGCCGATCAGATTGCTCTCAAGGTTGCGGACTACGTCGTCACCGAGAGCGGTTTCGGCGCTGATATCGGCATGGAGAAGTTCTTCGATATCAAATGCCGCTACTCAGGTTTGATCCCGAATGCCGTAGTGCTGGTAGCTACGGTGCGCGCTCTTAAGATGCACGGCGGCGGGCCTAAAGTCTCCCCGGGTGCACCTCTGGATGAGGCGTATACATCGGAGAACCTTGAGCTACTCGAAGCCGGTCTTCCGAATCTTGGTGTTCACATCAAGAACGCCTTACGCTTCGGCATCCCAGTCGTCGTCTGTGTTAACGGCTTCAAGGATGACACCGACGCCGAAATGGAAATGGTGCGTAAGTATTCGGAGGAACAGGGGGCATTCGCAGCCGTAAAAAGTACCCACTGGGCAGATGGCGGCGAGGGAGCAAAGGAAGTAGCGCAGGCAGTTGTTGAAGCGTGCGAACAACCAAGCAACTTCGAATTCCTTTACCCGCTGGATTGGCCGATCAAGAAGAAGATCGAGTATATCTGCAAAGAAATTTATGGCGCGGACGGAGTATCCTATGAACCGTTAGCCGAAGAGCAGATTGCGACCTACGAGAAAGCAGGCTTCGGGAATCTGCCGATGTGCATGGCGAAGACGCATCTTAGCCTGAGCCACGACCCGGATTTGAAAGGCGTGCCAACCGGCTTCACGGTGCCGGTTCGGGAGGTGCGCGCCAGCGTCGGTGCGGGATTCATCTATCCGCTTCTGGGAAAGATGAGCACGATGCCCGGTCTGGCCACGCATGCCGCGTTCATGAATATCGACCTGGATCTGGAAACAGGCAAGATCACCGGCTTGTTCTAGATATTCACTAACGTATCGATGAAGGGGCTGTCTGAAAAGGCAGCCCCTTTTTTATAGATCAAGGCTCTTTTTTTTCGAGAGCTCCGCGCATTTTCTTGAAATGTATCAGGGTTTTCTCAGTCCTAGCAGGGGTTCGCAATGACAAGGCTTGGGATGGTTTTATCCACTGTTGTCATTTCGAGCCCTTCGATTTCACTCCCCACTCCCTTCGGTCGGGGACTTCGCAGGATAAACTCCGCGAGAAATCCCTAGGATATTGCTCTTGGTGACCTCCCCTTTAGAAACAGACGCCATCCCTGGGTGGTGAAGGTCACTCCTTATTGTCATTGCGAGCCGAAGGCGAAGCAATCTCCTCCTCTCGTGTGCGGAGATTGCCACGTCGCCATGGCGGGCTCCTCTTTATAACAAATACGTGGAGGATTCTTTATGCCAGGAACGAGATTCTTCGTTCCGGAGTTCATCCTGAGCTTGTTGAGTGGCTCCTCAGGCACGCTTTGTAATACCCAGTTCTGATAACGAGGGTGCGGATATTCCAGCTTCAAGGCGTCTTCGATCTGGAAAATCCGACTACGGCTAAGTGGATTTTTTAAAAATGAGGGACGCGACCAGCGGCGTAGAATGTCGGTACGAATAAGACCCTCGTCCCCATTTCCCAGGCTTCGTGGTCGATTCGTCTAAATCGTTCGATCTCATCGGCGGGGAGCAAGTCGCTCAGATCCTGAGCCAGTGTCTCCCATTCAGATTCCAGTTGATCCTCATTCGGGCTTCCCTGCCATTCTCCACCTAACAAGCCGGTACGGATCTCGGTAAGCTGTGCCGAGTGGAAAAGGGCACGCAGTGTTCGTCCCAGATATGGGTTGGCGTTTTGGTCGAGCAACGCCTGGATCTGCCCTTGACCGACGGTTTCGAGCTCACGTGGGTAATCTATCCGCCCGCCATAATCAGGCTCTGCTAATGCCAGAACCCAACCGCCCAGTTTTGTGACTCTTTTCATCTCATTGAGGATCTGCTCCGGGTCTTCAACCCAGAGCAGAAGAAAATGACAGACAGACACGTCGAATGCTGCGGATTGGAAAGGGAGATTGTTGCCATCTCCTGCGAGATACGAGGTTGCAGCATCATTGATTTGGGCGAAAGTTACAGCAGATCGGTCGATGTCAACGCCAACGCTCTCCAATGAAAACCGCTGGCTAATGTCTGCACTGACCACGCCCGTGCCGGAGCCAACTTCCAAAACCTTGTGCTTTCCTTGAATCTGAATGGAATCAAAAAGCTGCTCTCGGATCGAAGCGGTCCAAGAAGCCTGAACGAGGTAGCGCGAGTGCAAACGCTTTAGGGTTTCTTGCTGCATGAGAACCCGCTAAAGATACAGCATGATTAGCTCTTCTGCTATTCCGGAGGGCTAGCAAGCAACCATCAAAGGGTGGCGTGATAGCTTGAGACTGCCTGATCCCAGATCTGATCCCATGGATCACGCAAGAGGTTCCCAAGGACCTGGTTCACACCCTGCGTCGGCAAGACGTCACCATCTGGCTCTACGTACAGCCAGGCACGTCCCGCACCTTGATGCACCTTCTCGAGTTCAACAGCAATCGGGTTTGTATCTGAATAGGGCGCTGGAAGGTCCCAGATGAGATCTATACCAAGGACTGCGGCCTTCTCCCGGGCTTGTTCTAAGGCGGTGACGCATTGATCAGATTTCTCGATAGCGGCAAGAGAGATAGCCTTTACCCCCATCTGGGAGAGTTCTTCCAGGGTGTCAATAATCCGGGGTGATGTTGTGGGGTCCAGTGTCAGATGGACAGCAATGAAGATCTCAGTCTCAAGTGCCCGTTCTAGGCCTTGCCTAGCAGCAGGGTCATCGGGAGCGAATGCTATAAGGATATGGTCCAAACCAGATTTATCGAGACGCTCGAGGTAAGCAGGATCAGCTAATTGCTTTCCATGCGTAAGAATCCCCGTGACCTGTCCAAGGCTTTCCGCGTGTTGGATAAGATCGGGTAAGTCTTCCCGCAGCGTTGGTTCACCGCCCGTGAACGTCACGTGAGGAATATTTGCATCCCATGCTGTGGATAGAATCTGCATCCATTCCGACTTAGAAAGCTCTCGATCTACCCGCTCTCTCGCGAGTGGATCGAGAGTGCCTTGTTCGTCCAGTTTGTACGTGAGCGCGCAATCCAGGCGGTAGGGAGCGGAAGGTGCTATGCTGTAGGGTTCAACACGATTCATCCCCAGGAACAATACTGGGTCAAGATCAGGCTCCGTCGCTAAGGTAAGGATCTCCTCCCGCAGCTCGCGTTGGTCCCGCAGGGCGTGCTTTCGGCTCAACTTGTATCTCGTGGCCATAATTCCTGCGGCATCTTCTTCACCCAACCCCTGGATCCACAACACCACATGCTCTGCTGCGGTTTGGTTTAAGTGAAGCACAGTCGCCGCATTTACCAAAAGTAACCCCGTACCATCGCTCTCCACACGCAGATGCAGCCGATTTGGGGTTTCCGCATCTTCCGGGAACATAGTTTGATAAATCCCAGGATCCGGGGCGGGGGGCGGTTCTTTTGATGGGAAGAAACGAGCAATTATTGCGTCCATTATTGCGTCCTTCTGGCTAGATGCTGTGCGGTATGAGATTCTGATAAACGATGGGCTCGTGATCTGATCGGTTCATCAGTGTAAGAGGGCAGCCACCGCCGCACTCAGAAAGCACGGCACAATTCTCGCAGGCGGCGGGTATATATTTCCGTTCACGTAGCCAGATCGCGCGGTCGTGATTCCAGATACTATCCCAAGACTCTCGAAGTATATTACCCAGCGGTTCATAAAAAGATTGGCAGGGGATCACATCCCCGTTCGGTTCAACGCACATGTTATATAACGCCGCTGTGCAAGCTTTCACGCCTAGCTCCATCTGAACCGGATCAAAGTGACAGTATTGGGTTGGCGTATACCAAATCAACCGCTGCCCGTACTGGTCTGTTTTCACTCGCACGCGCTTGAGGAGCGGCTCTAGGTCTGCTTCCAGCATCCCGGTTCCTACAGTCGCGCCTTTCCCAGCGTAGATCAGCGCATTGAGGCCGACAGTTTTGACCCCCAGATCGGCAAGGAAATCAACTGTCTCCCCGATTTCGGGACCATTCTCAGCGAGCATTGTCGTGTTGGTCATCACGTAGACACCCGCATCGACGCAGTTACGAATACCGTCGACAGTCTGACGGAATGCACCGCGGG
>Ga0307421_1002592_pt1 | contig 10056 bp, 8 predicted proteins | sample SalMarWE160270MG_FD_202163 | JGI IMG/M metagenome (GOLD analysis project Ga0307421, IMG submission 202163) | Salt marsh sediment microbial communities from the Plum Island Ecosystem LTER, Massachusetts, United States - WE1602-70 | ecosystem: Environmental > Aquatic > Marine > Intertidal zone >...
TATAATTAGTATAGATAATATCAAATATATTAGTATATTGGCAATACCTATCAATAGGTATAATATCAAAAAGAAATTATTAGCTGAAATGCAAACACCTGAGAATCGTTTAAACAACCCTGAGACCCGAAAAGAAGACTCTTTTGGGAACAACCTGCGCCCAAAATTTCTTTCAGAAGTCATTGGTCAAAATCAGCTTCGGGAAAACCTTTCGATATTGATAGAGGCCGCAACACAACGATCTGAACCGCTGGATCATGTTCTCTTTTATGGTCCGCCAGGTTTGGGTAAAACCACATTGGCGCATGTACTTGCCAATGAGATGAATGTAAATATTAAAGTTACTGCTGGACCGGCAATTGAAAGGCAAGGGGATCTGGCAGCGATCCTGACGAATCTTCAAGAGGGAGATGTACTCTTCATTGATGAGATCCACCGCCTTGGGAAAGTAGTGGAAGAAGTTCTTTATCCCGCAATGGAAGATTTCGCTTTGGATATTGTTATCGGAAAGGGCCCTTCTGCGCGATCGATCCGATTGAAATTACCGCGATTTACGGTAATCGGAGCAACAACCCGATTAGCTCTTATCAGCGCACCATTACGGGCGCGATTTGGCGTAGTGCATCGGGTTGATTATTATGAAGAACAGTCTCTGATACAAATCATCAAACGAGCGTCTGGGCTTATGGGGCTTGGTTTTGAAGAGTCAGGGGTTGAGGAGATCGCAAAAAGATCCCGGGGAACACCACGAATTGCATTGCGGCTGCTCCGACGCGTACGTGATTTTTCCGAGGTGAGAAGTAATGGGCAAATTACCAGTGATGCATCGATAGAAGCATTAGGTATGCTCAGCATTGACCAACTGGGTTTAGATGAGGTTGACAGGATGGTTCTATTAACGATCATAAAAAAATATGGTGGTGGACCTGTTGGCCTGAGTACAATCGCGGCTTCGATCAGCGAAGAACCTGATACGATCATGGATGTGGTTGAACCTTACTTACTGCAGCTCGGGTTTTTAAGCCGTACTGCACAGGGAAGGATGGCTACAGAGAAAGCATACCAACATTTAAAACTTCCATATAATGGAAATAATTCCCAACCTTCGCTGTTGAAGTGACGTGAAAACTGAATCTTTCAATTATTCTCTACCCCCTTCCCTAATCGCGCAATCACCGATTGAGCCACGGCATAATTCACGTCTTTTGGTGTATAACCGATCTAAAAATGAAATTTCTGAGGATATTTTTAGAAATTTAAAAGAATATTTATTTCCGGGGGATGTGCTTGTTATTAACAAGACGAAAGTAATACCTGCCCGAATATTTGGGAAGAAAATTTCAGGTGGGAAGGTTGAAGTACTTTTATTGAAAAAGCTAAATGATCTTTCTTGGGAGGTGCTGATTGGAGGAAAGAATATCAATGAAGGGATAGAGATATTATTCGAAAATGATCTATCCGGTGAAATTACCGATGTTCAGTTTCGAGGAAAAAGAATTATTAAATTCTCAAAACAAGTTGAACCGTTTTTAAAGACTATCGGGGAAATGCCGCTTCCACCATATATTCATAAAAAGCTTAAAAATCAAGAAAGGTATCAGACCATCTATGCAGAAGATGAGGGATCCGCGGCAGCACCTACTGCCGGGTTACATTTTACGAATGAATTGATATCAGAACTTAAAGATTACGGCATCATCTTCGCTGAAATTATCTTACATGTGGGATTGGATACATTTGCTCCTGTAACTGAGAGTGATATTGAGGAGCACATTATTCATACAGAGTGGTGTCAGATAACGGATTCTGAGATTGAGAAAATAAATAAGGCGCAAGATGAAAATCGCAGGGTCATCGCGGTCGGAACAACTTCAGTTCGTACGTTAGAAACCGCTAATCGTTATAGAACATCAGCGGGTTCTATACAGGTGTTTTCTGGTCCTACGGATCTTTACATTTATCCGGGATACCAATTTAAAGTTGTAAACGCAATGATCACCAATTTCCATTTGCCAAAATCTACTTTGCTGATGTTGGTGAGCGCATTTACTGGATTAGAGAAAATAAAAGCATGTTATCAATACGCTATTAGAGAGAATTTCCGTTTTTATTCGTTTGGCGATGCGATGTTTATTTATTAAAAATGATACAAGAAAATGAACTTTGGAAACGATTAAATACTGAAATAATAAAATGCCGTACGTGCCCTCGGTTGGTTGAATGGCGCGAGAAAGTAGCCCGAGAAAAAAGGCGCGAATTTAAGGAGGATGATTATTGGGGAAAGCCAGTCCCCGGATTTGGTGATCGAAATGCCCAAATATTAATTCTAGGACTTGCACCTGGTGCACACGGTTCCAACAGAACTGGAAGAATGTTCACTGGTGATGCATCCGGAGATTTTCTATATCCATCACTTTTCCAAGAAGGATTTGCGACTAAAGCGGAATCTAAATCAGCCGATGATGGGCTTCAACTGAAAAAAATTTTTATTACGGCTGTGTGTAGATGTGCTCCACCCGCTAATAAACCCACACGCAGGGAACAAATCAATTGCCAGGGTTATTTAATTAGGGAATTATCCTTGTTGGAGAATGTAAGAGGAATTATTGCTTTGGGTGGGATTGCATTTAATAATGCTTTTGATATCATAAAAGATCTGTATGCGATCAATTCAACTCGCCGGCCAAAATTTGGCCATGGAGAATTTTATAAATGGAAAACAAGCCCCATCTGGTTATTAGCATCCTATCATCCCAGCCGACAGAATACCCAAACCGGCCGATTGACAAAAGAGATGTTTGCAATGATTTGGTCTCGAGCCAGACGATTAATAAAGTGATCATTGATGATCCATATAATTTAAGTTTAGCTGAAGAAGATAAAAGGAATCAGAAGAATAAATTTGGAGAAAAAAAATGAAAACGATTGGAATTATTGGCGGGATGTCATGGGAATCATCAATTGAGTATTACCGCATTATTAATGTAGTAATACGCGATAAATTGGGTGGATTGCATTCAGCGAAATCCGTAATGGTTTCTGTAGATTTTGCACCAGTAGAAGAAATGCAAAAAAATAATCAATGGGATGAAGCAACAGATGTGATGATCAATACTGCAAAACAGGTGGCTTCAGGTGGAGCGGATTTTATCATAATCGCCACAAATACGATGCATAAAATGTATGAAGCGGTCAAACGTGCAGTGAACATACCTATCCTGCACATCGCAGATGCAACAGCTTTTCGGATAAAAGAACAGAATATCCATACCATTGGTCTGTTGGGAACAATTTCCACGATGGAAATGGATTTTTATAAAGGGCGTTTGACGGATAAATTTGACCTTAATGTGTGTGTACCAGAAAAAAAGGATAGGATAATTATCGATAAAATTATCTACCATGAATTGGTACTGGGAAAAATTAAACAAGAAAGTAGAAATGAATATATTCGAATCATGGAGAATCTGGTAAAGAAGGGAGTTGAAGGAATCATTTTAGGATGCACTGAAATATCTTTATTGGTTGGGGCAAATGATATTTCTGTTCCGGTTTTTGATACAACGGATATCCATGCGGAAACCGCGGTTGAGATAGCATTAGGTGAAAAAAATTTATAAGCAGTTAATGAATTCAAGAGTATAAAAAACGGGCAGATCTCTTTTGCCCGTTTTTTAGTAATTAATCGCTATTACTTTTTTAACGCCTGCCAACCCGCGTACATGGCTGTTTCACCTAATTCCGCTTCAATTCTTATTAATTGGTTATATTTGGCTACGCGGTCAGAACGCGCTGGAGCGCCTATTTTGATCTGGCCGGTATTAAATGCTACAGCTAAATCAGCGATGGTCGTGTCTTCCGTTTCACCTGAACGGTGGGATATCACCGCGCGCCACCCATTTCGCTGGCATAATTCGGTCGCTTCAATTGTTTCTGTGAGAGAACCAATCTGATTTACTTTTACTAATAAAGCATTGCATGCTTTTTCATCGATTGCTTTTTGAACACGTTTTGGGTTGGTGACCAGAAGATCGTCTCCAACGATTTGCAGGCGATCGCCTAAGTCTTCTGTCATCTTTATCCATCCTTCCCAATCATCCTGGGCTAATCCATCTTCGATGGATACAACTGGGAACTGATTCACCCAAGATTTCCAGAAGTCAACCATTTGCGCGGGATCGAGTTTCTTGCCTTCTGTGCGTAGATTGTAGATCTTCTTCTCCTCATCGTAAAATTCGGAAGCGGCGGGATCAAGGGCAATAGCGACATCCTTCCCGGCTTTAAAACCTGCTTTTTCTATTGACTCAAGAATCACTTCTATTGCTTCAACATTGGCTTTTAAATTTGGGGCATACCCGCCCTCATCACCCACAAGGGTTGCATACCCATGCGATTTAAGGACAGATTTCAATACGTGGTAGATCTCTGCTCCCCAGCGCACTGCTTCTTTGAAAGTAGGAGCGCCCAAAGGCATAATCATGAATTCCTGGACATCGGTTGACTGCCAGGCAGTGTGGGCACCGCCATTAAGTATATTCATCTGGGGAACGGGTAATACATGTGCGTAAAATCCCCCAATATAACGATAAAGGGATAAGCCCAATGAATTGGCAGCTGCTTTTGCGACAGCAAGGCTGGTTCCCAAGATCGCATTGGCGCCAAGATTGGATTTGTTTGGTGTACCGTCAATTTTTATTAGTTCTTTATCGATCGAAATCTGTTCGGTTGCATCCCAGCTGATCAATTCATCTGCGATCTGTGAATTGACGTTATTAACCGCTTTGGTTACTCCTTTTCCGCCATAGCGTTTTTTATCCCCGTCGCGCAGTTCCAAAGCTTCATGAATTCCGGTTGATGCTCCGGAGGGCACTGCAGCACGGCCAAAGCTGCCATCTTCTAATAAAACCTCAACTTCGATCGTTGGATTACCCCGTGAATCCAGGATTTCTTGCGCTTCAATCGATTCAATAAATGTGTACATTTTCTACCTCAATAATTAGAATTTGTTATCTCAACCTGCTAAGTATAATACGAATTGCCATCAGGCCAATCGGATGTGAATTAGGATTTTTGAGCAATGATTGCCTTAATAAAAGCGCTGAAAAGTGGATGGGGTCGATTTGGCCTTGAAAGAAACTCTGGATGAAATTGTGAACCTACCATAAATGGATGATCCTTAAGTTCGGCAATCTCAGCTAGGATACCATCTGGGGATTGTCCGGAAAAAACCATCCCCGCTTTTTCTAACTCATCTCTATAATCGTTATTCACTTCGTACCGATGGCGGTGGCGTTCCTCAACCCGTTCCCTGGAATATGCCTTAAATACAATTGTGTTCTTTTTAAGTATGCAGGGGTATAACCCAAGGCGCATTGTTCCTCCTTTATCAGAGATTTTTTTCTGCTCTGGTAAAAGATCAATGACTGGAAATGGTATATCTTTAGAGAATTCAGTAGAATTTGCTTGTGAATAATTTAGAATATTTCTGGCAAATTCGACTACCATGAGCTGCATTCCCAAACACAAGCCAAGGAAAGGGATTTTATTTTCTCGAGCATAGGTTATAGCTTGGATTTTCCCTTCAATTCCGCGTTCGCCAAAACCTCCCGGCACAAGAATACCATCTGCATCTTGAACCAGATCCCAACCGATTTTTTCCTCAAGTTTCGCTGAGTGTACCCATAGTATCTCAACTTTTGCATTTTGGTTTAAACAGGCATGTTTTAACGCCTCTTTTACACTTATATAAGCGTCATGCAGTTCAACATACTTTCCTGCCAATGCGATCTTTAAGTAGTGTTTTGGATTTTTTTCTGATTCGATTATCTTTTCCCAACCTTTCCAATTTGGTATGCTTCTAGCGCTGAGTTTGAAATAATCCAAAATTATCTCCCCAACCTTATATTCTTCAAGAATTAATGGAACCTGGTACAGTGATGACGCTGTAATTACAGGAATAACATGATCAGTATCCACATCGCAGAAAAGAGATATTTTTTCCCTTAAAGCGATGTCAATTAAGTAATCAGAACGGGCGATGATCATGTTTGGAGAGATACCAATCGACCGCAGTTCTCCGACAGAATGCTGCGTGGGTTTTGTTTTTAATTCACCTGTTGCCTTAATATGCGGCAGCCATGTCGCGTGGACAAAGAACACATTATTCTGACCAATATCTCGTCGTAATTGGCGTAGAGATTCTAAGAAAGGTAAACTCTCAATATCTCCAACAGTGCCGCCCACTTCAACAAGTACAAATTCTGCTCTTGAAGATTTAGCAGCCAGATGAATCCGTCTCTTTATTTCATTGGTGATATGAGGAATTACCTGGATTGTACCTCCTAGATATTCACCTTTTCTTTCTCTTCCAATTACTTCTGCATACACTTGTCCAGCGGTCATGTTTGATTCTTTAGTTAAGCGATTATCTAAAAATCTTTCGTAGTGTCCCAGGTCCAGATCGGTTTCAGCACCATCATCAAGAACAAATACTTCCCCATGCTGGTAAGGGTTCATAGTACCCGGATCAACATTGAGATATGGATCGAGTTTTTGAATAACTACAGAGAAACCACGTTCTTTTAATAACCGACCGACCGCTGCAGCCGTTAATCCTTTTCCAACTGAACTTATTACTCCCCCAGTGAAGAAAATAAATTTTGGGTTATTTTTTTCTTTCATCCCGATTCCCTCAATTCAAGTAAAAGATAAAGGGAGGGTTGTAGAATCAGCCCTCCCTGAATATGGAGATTGTTTTCACTTCTCTTAGATTTATAGAGAAAATTCCATTCAAGATAAAAAAGTGTACCATAAGAAAAAACCCCAATGATAATCGGGGTTGTGATTATAAGATAATAAATATTAAGCGCGTTGCTTTAAAGTTCGTGAAAGAATATCTTCTTGTTCCCTAGAAACATTTTTTATTTTCTTAGTTCGTGATTCTGTGGTAGGTTGGTCAACGCCGGCTTTTTCCATTGCTTCTCTTAGGGCGATTTCCATTACGGTTGGTTCTTTTTCTTCCGAAGCCTCATTATTTACAGGTGGTTTTTCTTTCTTACTTTTACCCTTTTTATTTCGCCGGTTAGAGCGAGCGGGTGTGATCTTGACGCCCTCGATCTCATCCAGCTTGGGCTGCATAGCTTTCATGGATAATTTAATCTGTTTACGGCGCCGATTAAAGTCGATGATTTTTGCTTCTATTTCCTCACCAACACTAACGATCTCAGATGCATTTCGAACATAACTGTGAGTGAGCTCACTTACATGAACTAAACCAGGACGTTCAGCTCCGATATCAACAAATGCACCGAATTTTTCTAATTGTGTAACCTTTCCTTTGACAACCATACTTTTTTTAATTTCTCGCCATTCTAATAAAAGTGGTTCTTTCATGGTTACTTCTATTCGGTCATCGCGGATATTCCGCACATATACATCAACTTCCTGCCCGGTATTAAGGATATCTTCTACACGTAAAAAGGGTTGTTCATTTTCAACAATGATTTGTGAAACATGTAATAGGGCAGGTTTTTCAACACCAATATCAACGATCGCGCCAGCTTTATTGGTTTTAATAACTGTGCCCTTTAAGTGCATTTTTCTTTCTAATTGTGATGATGATGAAATATCTGTAATAATATCTGAAGCCATTAAGAAAATCTCCTAAGTAAAGTCATAAGCAAACGTACATTATACTCAACACATAATTAGCTGTCAATTAAGGCAATGCTATAATTAGCCGTGATGATCTCGATTGCTTTCTCAAGTTGAGGATCGGCATCGGCATAATAATCAGATTCGGCAAATTCGATTTCTATATCAGGTGAAAGGCCCAGATCTTGGATTTGACGCCCATGAGGGGTTAGCCAATGTGCAATTGAGACTCGAACAGCACCATTTTCACCTTTGAGAGGAATCCAATTCTGAATCAGGCCTTTCCCAAAAGTTGTTGTGCCGATAAGAATTGCACGATTATAATCCTGTAAAGCGCCAGCTGTTATCTCGGATGCGGAAGCGGTTCCCCCGTTCACTAAAATATAAAGGGGAGTGTCTAAAGTGATCGGATCTTTCGTTGTCATGTAATCCTTAGTGGTTTTATCTCCCCATTCTTCAATCAGCACAACCTTTTCCTTTAAAAAGATTGAAGTGATATCAATGGCTGAATCTACATATCCCCCTGTATTATTGCGAAGGTCAACGATCAAATTATCCGCATCTTGTTCAAGCAATTGGGAAACAGCCAGTGAAAATTCATCATAAGAATTAATCCCAAAAGTATACAATCGGATATATCCAATGTGTCCGTTAATGAGCTCACTCTCAACAGATGGGATGGGAATTACTGCACGAGTAACCTCGAATTCCAAGAGATCAGGTTCCCCTTCACGAGTGATGGCGATTATCACTTGTGTATCAGCTGGACCAAGAATTTTTCTGAGAACTAAAGAGGGGTCAAGACCTGTAACATCTTGATTGCCGATTTTTAGCACCACGTCGCCTGGTTCTAAGCCAACATCTTCTGCTGGAGAATTCGGCATCGGACTGATTATTACAAGAAACTCACCGCTGGTATCGACCCAGGCGCCTATACCTGTATACTCTCCCTCTAATGGTGCATTTTGCTCTATGAGTTGCTCTGGATCCAGATATGTTGAGTATGGATCTCCTAAACTTTCCATCATTCCCCGGATGGATCCATGCATTAGATCTACATCATTGACCGGTTGTTCAAGGTATTGATCATGAACGATTTCCCAAGCTTGAAAAAATGGTTTGAAGAGATTATCCAAACCGCTATCTTCATTCGCGAAAAAAAGGTTTGATGAATTAAGTTGAGTGTACTGTCCTAGGAAGAAACCAATTAAGAAAATTACAACAGAACCGAGTAAACTGAAAAATATAATAAAGTTAAAATTTTTTTTAAAAATCCGCATCTTTTACCTATTTAAATTAACGATTCTAATATATTAGGAAGCATAAAAATATCGGGGATATTTATAATATTTTCATTCGATTCCCCAACTAAAATGGATAAAAATCCCATCTTTTGGCCTTGTTCCACATTTTCGATCATATCGTCAATGAATATACATCCATCAGGAGAGGTTAAACCGGAAATTGATAATGCCTTTTCAAACGCTTCCTGGTGTGGTTTAACATATGGTTTTAAGGAAAGAACATCAATAATAAGATCAAAGTAAGACCTTACACCAAAAAAGTCAAGGACTCGATTCACGTGGGCAGCATCCGAATTAGTGAAAATTATCTTTTTTTGAGGGATGGAGGTTAGTAGCTTTAATAGTTTTCCATCATCGGATAATATTTTTGATAAGTCTATATCATGAACGAAGAAAAGAAAATCAGCTTCATCAATTTGATATAAACTTTGCAATCCCTGAAGGGTAGTTCCATGATTTTGTCGGCAATATTGACGGATTACTGGAATATCATCTTTACGGATGTGCAATATATCCATCATATACAGGTTAATACGTTCACTGATTGCTTCCCACAATCCACTATCACGTGAATAAATAGTATTGTCGAGATCAAAGAAAATTGTATGAATCATACCAGGGAAAGTATATCCTTAAATGACCATCAGATATAATAAATAAATAAATTTATGCCAATAATCGTACTTCCCAAGGAAGTTTCCTCAAAGATCGCTGCTGGAGAGGTCGTTGAACGACCAGTTTCTGTGGTTAAAGAACTGCTTGAAAACTCTATTGATGCTGGAGCAAGAGAGATTTCAATTAAAATCGAACAGGCGGGGAAAAAGTTAATTGAAGTCACTGATAATGGAAAAGGGATAGCATACAAAGAATCTGACATTGCATTAAAGCGGTATGCGACAAGCAAGATTTCATCGATGGAGGATTTGGAGAAAATTCAGACTCTTGGGTTCCGTGGGGAAGCTTTGGCATCCATAGCAGCAGTATCAAGATTCATGATCGAATCAAAGTTGGAAAATGAGGAGACTGGGTTCAATTCTGTAATAGAAGGGGGCGATGAAATAGGGAAAAAACCTATCGGACGGTCGGTTGGTACTTTAAT
>Ga0307421_1002593_pt1 | contig 10050 bp, 10 predicted proteins | sample SalMarWE160270MG_FD_202163 | JGI IMG/M metagenome (GOLD analysis project Ga0307421, IMG submission 202163) | Salt marsh sediment microbial communities from the Plum Island Ecosystem LTER, Massachusetts, United States - WE1602-70 | ecosystem: Environmental > Aquatic > Marine > Intertidal zone >...
CTTCAATTGCGAATTATGTAAATAGTGAGGATTTGAGATTCAACACTTCAATGAAGAATTATGTAGATGCATTGAGTTTAAGTGATTTCAACGATGATATTTTATGGACAAATACATTCAATGCAACTGGTGATACAAGATGGTTGTCTTTAGGAGATATTTCTGGAAAAGTTTCTTGGACTGATTTATGGGGGCAAGTTTACAATGAAACAGAAGTTGATAGTGCATTAGCTCCCAAAGTAGATTGGACAACATTATGGACACAAGTTTACAATGAATCTGAAATAAATGCAATTAACACATCTGTAAATAATTACATAGCAGATAATAATGCTTCTGTGAATAATTATATTCTTTACACCAACACAACAATGCAGAATTATGTAGATGCATTGAGTTTAAGCCACTTTGATGATGATATTTTATGGACAAATACATTTAATGCAACTGGTGATACAAGATGGTTGTCTTTAGGAGATATTTCTGGAAAAGTTTCTTGGACTGATTTATGGGGGCAAGTTTACAATGAAACAGAAGTAAATGCAATCAATACATCAGTGAACAACTACATAGCAGATAATAATGCTTCTGTGAATAATTATATTGTAGATTATGTAGGAATACAAAATACTTCTTTAGTAAATTATATTGGAGTTGTAAACACTTCAGTTAATAATTACATAGCAGATAATAATGCTTCTGTGAATAATTATATTCTTTATACAAACACAACAATGCAAGATTATGTTGATGCATTGAGTTTAAGTCATTTTAATGACGACATTTTGTGGACAAATACATTTAATGCAACTGGTGATACAAGATGGTTATCTTCAGGAGATATTTCTGGAAAAGTGAGCTGGACTGATTTATGGACACAAGTTTACAATGAAACAGAAGTAAATGCAATTAATACATCAATGAAGAATTATGTTGATACTTTAAATGCTACTGGATTAATTAAGGATTGGAATGATACTGGTTATATAAAAGATTGGAGTTATTTAGATACTGGTATGGATTGGACAACTCTTTGGACTCAGGTTTACAATGAAACCGAGGTTAATGCAATTAATACTTCTATGAAGAATTATGTAGGTTATACAAACACAACAATGAAAAATTATGTTGATGCATTGAGTTTAAGTGACTTTGACGATGATATTTTGTGGACAAATACATTTAATACAACAGGTGATACAAGATGGTTATCTTCAGGAGATATTTCTGGAAAAGTGAGCTGGACTGATTTATGGACACAAGTATACAATGAAACAGAAGTAAATGCAATAAATACTTCTATGAAGAATTATGTTGATACTTTAAATGCTACTGGATTAATTAAAGATTGGAATGATACAGGTTATATAAAAGATTGGAGTTATTTAGATACTGGTATGGATTGGACAACATTATGGACTCAGGTTTACAATGAAACAGAAGTAAATGCAATTAACACATCTGTAAATAATTACATAGCAGATAATAATGCTTCTGTAAATAATTATATTCTCTACACAAACACAACAATGAAGAATTATGTTGATAATGTTGCTATAGTAGAAGAATCAGACCCTTTATGGACTGGAAACTGGACAAATGTTGCATTTACAAACATTGATGAGGTTTTTGATGAAAACTTAAATGTCACTGGTAATGTTACATTAGGTTCTGGAACTTCTAATTTGGAGATTTATTATACTGGAGCTACTAATTTATTTGATACTTTTGGAAATAATGCAGAATTTACAGATAATATTACTGCAGATTATTTTCTTGGAGATGGTTCTAAATTAAGTGGAATTGTATCTGGAAGATGGAATGTTTCAGGAACTGATTTTTACCCTGAAAGTACTAGTTATGATGTTGCTATTGGTAGTACAACTATTTCTGGTTCTTTGAAAGTAGATGTTACAGGACAAGTTGGTGCAACACAATATTGTGATGAAACTGGAAGCAACTGTATAGATATTGCCAATGTTTTAACTTCAGAGACAAATTGGAATACTAATTATTCAGGAAGAACAGGAACAGGAAGTGTTGTATTTTCAAATTCACCAACTTTCACAACTCCAACTTTGGGTGTAGCAAGTGCAACATCTTTAAATACAGGACAAGGAAATAATTATCTATATGATATGGACCAGAATGTTTTAACTACAAGTGATCCTACTTTTGATGATTTAACTGTTGATACTATAACTACTGGTTCAGGTTTTATGAATTTAGGAGATGATGCAACAATAGATAATGGAGACACAAATTCTATTCCAACTGCTGATGCAGTATATGATTTTGTAATTGGACAAGGATATGGAACAGGAGATGTTACTGGTGTTTCTGCAGGAACAGCTATAACTGTTACAGATTCAGGTGGACCTGTTCCAACTGTCTCAGTTACTGCAAATTCTATTGGAGATACTCAACTTACTTATAATACAGGGCAACATCTGACAACTACCAGTGCAGTAGATTTTGCAACTATAAACACTGGATATGGAGATAATGAATTATTTGATATGAACCAACATGTTTTAACAAGCAGTGCAGTAGAATTTGCAACTATAGATACAGGATATGGTCCAAATGAATTATGGGATATGAATCAGCATGTTTTAACAAGCAGTGCAGTTTCTTTTGCAACTATAAACACTGGTTCAGGTGCAATGGAATTAGGAGATGCAGCAGTTGCAAATGGAGATACAGATTCTATTCCAACTGGAGATCAAGTTTATGATTTTGTAGTTGGACAAGGATATGGAACAGGAGATATTGAGGGAGTTACTGCTGGAAGTGGTTTGACTGATGGAGGAACTAGTGGAACTGTAACTCTAAATGTTGGAGCTGGAACTTGTATTACTGTTGGAGCAGATAGTGTAGCAGTAACTGGTGATTGCATAGGAGATACTCAACTTGCTTATAATACAGGACAGCATTTAACAACTACAAGTAGTCCTACTTTTAATGATTTAACTGTTGATACTATAACTACTGGTTCAGGTTTTATGAATTTAGGAGATGATGCAACAATAGATAATGGAGACACAAATTCTATTCCAACTGCTGATGCAGTCTATGATTTTGTAGTTACAGGATATGGAGGAGATGTTACTGGTGTTTCTGCAGGAAATGCAATTACTGTTACAGAAGCAGATGGACCTGTTCCAAATATTGCAGTTACACAAGGAAGCATTGATGATAATGAAATAGCTCAAAATTCAATAGATGCTACTGAAATTGCAGCTGATGCTGTATCTGATAGTGAACTTGATGGAGGATTTGCATGGACATTAGATACTGATTTAAACATAGATTCAAACACATTAGTTGTTAGTTATGATGATAATCGTGTAGGAATTGGAGATGCAACTCCTTCTTATAAATTAGAAGTTGCTGGAGCAGGGCTTTTTTCATCAAATTTAACTGCTTCTGCTTTTTATTATAGTTCTGATGAGAGATTAAAAACAAACATAATTCCAATTAATAATAGCCTTGAAAAAATTAAACAGTTACAAGGAATTAATTTTAATTGGAAGGAGAATGGAGAATATTCTTTAGGATTAATTGCTCAAGATGTTGAAAAAATCTTTCCAGAAGCAGTGGGAGTAAGCGCAGATGGTATGAAAACAATTCAATATGGAAATCTAATAGCTCCTGCAATAGAAGCAATTAAAGAATTAGATGTAAATGACAAAAGATATGAACAAGCTCTTGCAGAATTAAGAAATGAGACACAAGCAATTAAAGAAGCTCAAAATAATTCTAATTATAGCGAAGAAATAGAAGAATTAAGAAAAGAGGTAGAATTTCTAAAGGAACAGATAGCTTCTTTATCAGAAAATTTAAATACTAATTCAACTATTGATGTTCCAGAAAATAATTTCAATGAAGAAAATTTTGATGAAACTAAAGAAGAAAATCCTATTCAAAATAGAAATTTCTTCTCGAAATATTTTTATAGTTTGTTAAATAACATGTTTTAATGAAAAGAGGAATGTCTACTGTTGTAACTACTTTAATTATTATTTTATTAACAATAGTTGCTCTTGGAATTATTTGGGTAGTTGTAAAAAATGTTTTAGAAAAAGGAGAAGAAGAAATAGATATTTCTAAAATAACCGTAAATTTGCAAATAAAAAAAGTTCTGATTGAAGAAGGAAATTTAAGCATTGGAGTTGAGAGACAAAGAGGAGAAGGAAATTTAATTGGAATAAATTTTGTTTTTAGTGATGGGCATAATTCTGTTGTTATTAAAAGAGAAACTAATATGAATGAATTTGAAATGAGAAGTTTTGAATTTGTTTTAAGTGATTTAGAAATTGGAGACATAAAAAGTATTGAAATTGTCCCAATTTTAGAATTAAAATCAGGAAAAGAATCAACTACTTCAGAGCCAATTGATATTATTACTTATGAAGCAGGCGAATTAGGCTCTGGAGCAGGAGAAAATTTAGAAGAAGATTTTGAATGGAATATTACAGAAGAAGAATATTCTTATTTTTTAAATGAAATAAAATCTTATAACACGAGTTCCTTAATTTTAAATTTAATTAATAATGATTTTAAAATTATTTCTAGAGAAGATTCTTTTATTTGGCCTTCTATAATAACTTATCAAAATAAACAAGGAGCAGAAGCTGATTTACTTAGATTAATTTTAACTATTCTTCTTTTTAATGAATGGAATGGAATTTATTTTGTTTATGAAGAAAATTCTAATTTAAACGCTGTTATTCCTTTTAGAGATTTAGAAATTCATGAATCAAGATATTTTTATTTTGATAATGGAATTTTAAATATTGCTTCTGCTGGAGAATCATTTGGAGATTTATTGTCTTTTGAAGAATCAAGACAAAATATTTTAATAGATAGATATGGTATTATGTTTGAGGGAGATATTTCAGAACTTTATAATTTAACTATAACAGGAGTTGAAGAATGGTATTTAAGATAAGAAATATATTAATAGGAGTCTTGATTATGATTTTTTTATTTTTGATTGTTTTTGCTGCTGATTCTTATCAAGCTGTTGCAGGAGGAGATATTGTAAAAGTAGATGAACATAGTGTTTGTAGAAATGTTGATAATGATTGTAGTTTAGACCTCTTTATACCAACAAGCACTTCTTTAGAATGGAATTACTTTAGAACATATTATCCTTCTTCTTGTTGTACTGTTACAGCTGATTGTGTAGAATGTATTTATCCTATTGATTGTGAGACTGCTTATCCTGATTGTGAGCATCTTATGGATTGTGTAAATAATTTTTGTTGTGATGAGACAGGGCCTTTTCCTGATTTTGATTGCCCTGCTGCATGTCCGTGGTAATTTTATTCATTAAATTTATTAATGAACAGTCTTAAGCACTAATTTTCTTTTTTTGAAGAATTATAGAATCAAAAATTTCTGTTAATTTTTTAGCGAAAATATTATTCAAATTTAATTTATATAGCTTAGCGTTTCCTATTTGTCTTGTTGGAGTTATCATTTGAGTTTTTATTAAGTCTTCCCATATTCTAAATAAAGTAGTTCTTCCAATCTCAGCACCTTCTGCAATATCACTTATACTATAATCAAGCTCTCTCCCCTCAATAAGAAATTCTAATACTCTTATTTTAGGTGTATTTCCCAAAGCTTTTCTAAATAAAGTTTCCATATTATATATTATTAAAGAGCATATATAAATGTTCCTATTTTGGAACATTAACGTTTCAGATAAAACAATAACTATTAAATATCCTAAAATTTTATATTATTATGGATTTGACAGAAATTATTATGAAAAGATTTCTTAGAAAGTTACTTAATTTAAATATTTGGGGTGGAAGGCACACAGAACTTAAAAATTTACAAAAAGCATTACCCTCTCATTTACGAGGTAGTAAGGAAAGTAAAAATGCAATTAAAGAACTATTAAAAAAACAATTTTTAAATATAAAACCCTCAACAGGTGAAAAGCATGTTTCTCTTAATAGTCATAAACAAAAGGAGATTTATGAGTTTTTAGAAGAATGAAAAAAAAGTTGTTGATTATTTTGTTATTTAGCATATTTATTTCATTTATTAGTGCAGATGTTATTTCTTTAAATTCAGGAGGAAATGAAGAAATAGTAAATAATCCGCATGAATATATAGAAGGATTTTTTTCTGGAATTCCAACTCCTTCTGTTGCTCCTGTTTGTGGTAATGGAATTATTGAAACAGGAGAAGAGTGTGATGATGGAAATACAGTAAATGGTGATGGATGTTCTTCAACTTGTCAGATAGAAGAAGAAGGACCTGGAGGACCTGGAGGACCTAGTGAAGGAAGAATAACTGTTTCTCCAACTGAATTTAATATTAATCTTGCTGTAAATACAAATATTGATAAAACAATCACAATTACAAATATAGGAGATTCAGAAGTAATAGTCTCTGTTAGTCAGCAGAATTTAGATACAAATGTAATTCTTCCTGTTACTGAGTTAACTCTGGGTGCTGGGGAAGTAAAAGAAATTACAGTTACTTTTGTAGGTACAAGTAAAACAGGAATCTTTACAGGAACTATTAATATTGGAGGAGTTTCAATTAGTGTATCTCTAAATGTTAAATCAAGATTACTCTTATTTGATTCTAACATTGTTGTATTAAATGAAAATTATTTAGTTGAGCAAGGAGATAGATTAAGAACACAAGTTACTCTTATACCTTTAGGAGATAAAGAAAGAATGGATGTTACTTTAAATTATGTTATTAAAGATTACCAAGGTAATGTTTATTTGACAAAATCAGAAACTCTTTTAATAGACGAGAAAATAGAATTTAAGAGAAATTTTGCAACAGGTTCTCTTCCTGTTCAAAAATATATTGTTGGACTTGAATTAGTTTATCCTAATGGAGTTGCACCATCTAGTGCTCATTTTGAAGTTATAGAAAGGAAAAAACCAAGTTTCTTTGGTAGGTTAGTGCTTATCTTAATAATTTTGATAATACTTGTATTGATTTTACTAGTAATATTCTTAATTAAGAGAGAAAGAGATAAAAAGAAAGAAAAACAACGTAGTTAATAAAATGTTAATTGGATTGGTTGGTAAGCCCTCTGTAGGAAAAAGCACTTTTTTTAAAGCAGCGACTTTAGCAGAAGTTGAAATTGCATCTTATCCTTTTACAACAATAAAGGCAAATGCTGGAATAGGTTATGTGAGAGTAGAATGTATTGATAAAGAATTTAATATGGATTGTAAACCAAACCATGGTTTTTGCATAAACTCTAATAGATTTGTACCTGTTGAATTAATGGATGTTGCAGGTTTAGTTCCTGGAGCAAGTGAAGGAAAAGGATTAGGAAATCAATTTTTAGATGAATTAAGGCAGGCAGATGTTTTTGTTCATCTTGTTGATGTATCTGGAACTTTAGATGTAGAAGGAAAACCTACTGAAAATCACGATGTTTGCAAAGATATTGAATTTTTAGAAGATGAATTAAATAAATGGTTTTATAATATTTTTATGAAGGTATGGAAAAGTTTTGCAAGAAAAGCAGAAATAGAAGATATGAAATTTTCAGAAGCAGTTGCAAAACAATTTTCAGGATTAAAAGTTAATGAGAATTCTGTTAAAGATGTTTTATTAAATTTGAATTTTTCAGAAAAACCTAGTAATTGGACAGAAGAGCAATTAAAAGAATTTGCAATTGAATTAAGAAAGAAAAGCAAACCTATGATTATTGCTGCTAATAAAATTGATACTGAAAATGGAGAAAAAAATTACAATAAATTAATAGAGAAATTTCCAGATTTAATGATTGTGCCTTGTTCTGCTGACTCTGAATTAGCTTTGAGAGAAGCAGCAAAATCAGAATTAATAGAATATATTCCAGGAGATGATTTTTTTAAAGTTAAAGGAGAACTTTCAGATAAGCAAAAATCTGCTTTAGAAAATATTAAAAAATTATTAAAAAAATATGGAGGAACAGGAGTTCAAGAAGTTCTGAATATGGCTGTTTTTAATTTATTAGAGTATCTGGCTGTTTTTCCTGTTGATAGTGCAAATAAATTAACAGATAGTAAAGGAAATATCTTACCTGATTGTTTTTTGTTGCCTTCAGGTTCAACTGCCTTGGATTTTGCATTTCATTTACATACTGATTTTGGAAATAATTTTATTAAAGCAATTGATGCAAGAACAAAAAGAGCTTTAGGAAAGAATTATGAATTAAAACATCGAGATGTTTTGGAAATTGTTACTAGATAAGAGCCACTTCCATCCCCTCCACCTTCCACAAGGCAATATTAATTGCTAAATATATTAACATTAAATTTAAATTCAAGTTTTAATTAATAATATCAATATGAAAATAAAAGTAAAAATTCATCCTAATTCTTCTCAGGAAAAAATTGAAAAAAAAGGAGAAAAATATGAAATCTGGTTAAAAGAAAAACCAATAGATAATAAAGCAAATGAAAAATTGCTTAAATTATTAAAAAAATATTTTAAAACTGAAGTTTCTATAAAAGCTAGTTTTAATTCAAGAAACAAAATAATAGATATAAAATGAAATATGAATTTGCTCCAAATATACAAAGAATAGCTGAAGAAATTTCTGAAATTCTGTTTCCTCACATTAGAATGAATCGAGTTATGTGTTTTAAGAGTTACGGAACTTCTTCGAGAAATACAATTGCGAGATGCCATGCATTGGGAAAACTCATGCAAAAAGCAATGGGAGTAGATGCTTTTTATGCTTTAGAGTTTTTATCAGAAAGATTTGATAAATTAGATAAAGAAGAACAAATTAAAACAATTATTCACGAGCTTATGCATATTCCTAAAACTTTTGGAGGAGGATTTAAGCATCATAATTATGTAACTGAAAAAAATGTTAATAAATGTTATAAAGAATACACTAAAAAATTAAAAATTTTTGGTGCCACAAAATCAGAGAATTCGCAAGATTTTCTTGGTAATAGAAAAAAAATATAATATGAAAATTAAAAAAAGAGGAGAAGAAATAGATTTGGGAAAAATAAAAAAAATTAATGGGTTTGGAAAAGTAATAGGACTAATGTTTTGTCGTCAGCAAAAAGCAAATTCTCTTTTATTTGAATTTAAAAAACCAACTAAAATGAAAATACATTCTTGTTTTGTATTTTTTCCATTTATTGCAATTTGGTTAGATGAAGAAAATAATATTCTTGAAATTAAGAGAATAAAACCTTTTAGATTGAATATAGGAATAAAAAAACCTTTTTTTAAAATTATAGAAATTCCTATTAATAAAATAAACAAAAGGTTATTGCAACTTCTCGACGGGGATTAGAAAGATTTAAATATACTCTTGAATTTTATTTTACATAAATATTAAAAAGGAGGAATAAAACATGGGACGAATTGTCGTTAAAAGAGTAATCACAAGAAAACCAGGACATCTTTACTACGTTGATGGACAAGGTAATGTTTGTGAGGCTAAGATGGCTAGAGGCGGTAAGAAAAAGAAAGGTACTAAGAAAAAACCAGCTAAGAAAAAGCCTGCAAAAAAGAAAAAAAAGAGATAAAAATATTTTTTGTTTTTTATTTTATTCCTTTATCTATAATTGAAAGATTTTAAAATTCAGAATTAGAATTTTTTAATAGTTCTCTTACTTTAAATTCATCTTCAGGATTTGTTATTCCAACCCAATTATCAGGAGTAGGGTATATTTCAATAACTAATCCTTCTTTTATTAAATTACTTAATTCTGTAGGAAGATAACATTCTATATCTCTGTTATTTTTATTTTCTTTTTTGAATTTTATTAATTTTTTATTAAGTTTTTTTAATATCTCTGGTTGAAAAGCAAAAATATTCATGCTAGTTGTAGTATTTTCATTTAATCCTTTTGATAAGAAATTTTCTTTACTTATATTGAGTATTTCTTTTATAGAAACAATCTTATTTTCTTTTGTTTCAAATATTCCTCGGTTGACATATCCTTTTTCAGGAAGAACTTTTAAAAGATTATATCCTAAAGTAGCAGATGTTTTTTTATTTTTAAGATGATTTGCTAATATTTTGAATGATTCTTTTCCATA
>Ga0307421_1002598_pt1 | contig 10044 bp, 8 predicted proteins | sample SalMarWE160270MG_FD_202163 | JGI IMG/M metagenome (GOLD analysis project Ga0307421, IMG submission 202163) | Salt marsh sediment microbial communities from the Plum Island Ecosystem LTER, Massachusetts, United States - WE1602-70 | ecosystem: Environmental > Aquatic > Marine > Intertidal zone >...
GCATGTTTTTGGGGGGTTGCTGCTGCTCTCTCCTTTCGCCCGGGAGCGCTGGTCGCAGGAACACCGCACCGCCCTCGTGCAACTAGCAGATTTGATTGCTGAGCGTTTTACGGCGCTTACGGCAGACGATGAACTCTATTCAGCAAGCCTGATAGAGCCCTTCTCGTTAAGCCCAGACCTGGAGGAGTCTCGCCGGATCATTCAAAACCTCCTGGTCAATAATACCCAACTGACGGATCAACTCATCGCTGCAACCGATCTGGCAGGACAGGAGCTCGGTGGTTTTCTCTCCAGCCATCAAGACGCGGAGGGGACCATTAATTTTCTCGAGGGTGAAATCGAAAGGATGCGGATAGCGATAGAAGAGCAGCCTGCCGCCTCCGATCTCAAAGAAATAGAATTGCTCTCCCAGCAGCTTCAATTAACGCTCCACGAATTGGCTGAAACGCGGTCCAACCTAGCCATTATCAAGAACGGAAATGATTCGTTTACGCCGTCAACTGAACGATCACCCAGCATCTCCCAGATCGCAGCGCTCTCACTCGATCTACGTCAGCCGATGTCGGCAATATTGGGGTATGCCAAACTCCTTCAGGATGATGCGGATGAGGCATTGACCACCAGTCAACGCGAGTTCATCGACCACATATACAATAACTCTGAGAGGCTGACAGGGCTGCTGAATGATCTAATCCATCTCAGCGCGATCGAAGCCAGAACCATCGCCCTCGTGCCCGAGCCTATCGATATTGTGCGCTGCATAAAGGATGCGATCCGCCAGGTTTACCCATCGGCTCAAAAGAAAAACATAGAAATGCGCGTTTCGCTCCCTCAGAATCTCCCGAAAATCCTGACGGATGCAGATGCCACTTTTCAGGTTCTGATCCACCTGCTCAATAATGCCATCGGTGCGACACCTGAAGGTGGATTGACCAAAATCAGCACAGGCTTCGCCGCTTCGGATCGATCAGGATTTCTCACGCTCCAGGTGATTGACGGAGGTGCAGGGATTCCCGCCGGGGACCTGGGACGGATTTTCAGCTTCGGCATTCCACCAGAGGAAACTCCAATCCAGGGCCTAGGAGACGATGGAATTGGTCTCTCCATCGCACGCTCTTTGGTCGAAGCCATGAGTGGACGCATTTGGGTGAACAGTCAGCCGGGAGCTGGAACTACATTTTCAATCTTGTTGCCGTTCTCAACGCAAAACCCAACCAGTGCAAATAGTGTGGAATAGCCCGGATGCAATTGCTAAAGAATCTTATCGTTGGTTTAATCATTTCGATTCTCGCGATCGTTGTGCTCCTGGGAACCTGGTTGACCGTCTTTGCTGAAGCTGAAGTATCATCCTTCTTTGCCCGCTGGAAAACAGTTGATCCAGTAATTGACTGCGCTCCACCCGAAGGTTGGTCTGTGTACCGCGTCCACAATGGGGACACACTCACAAATCTCGCTGACCAGTTCCGGATCGAGCGCACAACATTGATGTCGATCAATTGCATCGAGAGTGACATCACACCCGGCGATACAATTTACCTCCCCGTGCTTGAAGCCACGGATCCATCCCCTTCATGCGGACCGCCTTCGACCTGGGTTCTTTATCCACTAGAAGAGGGCGACTCGTTAAGCGGGATCGCTGAGCGATTCGGGATTGATGAATCATCGCTATGGCACGCGAATTGCATAGATACCCACACCGTACTACAGCCTGGAATGAGTATTTATGGACCACCGGTCAAGTAAGTTGGAAGGCAAATCTACTATCGACCGTCTAACACGACGGTATAGCCACAGGTCATACAGCCTCGCAGCGAAAAAGCCAGGCTATATGATGGGGAACAAGAGAGTTGTCTCTGACGTTAATATGACGAGCATAGCCATCCGATGAAATCCATTGCTCGCTTTGATCGTCTCTTGATGATCGTTACGCTTTTGTTTTTGATCCTGCTGGTTGGTGCCTGCAGTAATCTGGTAGGCATGCTAACCGGGGGCTCTCCGATGCTTGCCAATCCACTTGTAACTATGGATCCGAACGCGGCTGCCACTAGTACGCCGTTTAACCCAGTCCCGCTCACACAAACGCCCCCACCGCCGCCGCCGCCTACCGCCACCCCTTTATCCAGTCCGACGCCGATAGACCCATGGAGGGGTTTCGCCACGCCAGTTGAACCATCTGCGATTGAAATCCGGCGCCCGATACCGCCGCTACAGACGGGAGATAATGTCATAAATATCATGGTCCTCGGCTCAGATGAGCGTCCCTATAGCTATGGGCACCGAACCGATACTATGATGCTTGTTTCACTTGATCTCGATTCCGGCAGCGCCACACTGCTCTCCTTCCCTCGCGATCTTTACGTCTTCATCCCCGGTTGGCGAGTGGACAGGATCAATGTCGCCGATGCCTATGGAGGACCCGAGAGAGTCGCACAAACAATCCTCTACAATTTCGGCATTGAGGTTGATCACACGGTTACGATCAACTTCTACGGATTCACACAAGTGGTTGATTCGTTGGGTGGAATAGATGTGAAGGTCGAAGGATATCTTCAAGATGAATGCGGTCATAGAAATTGGACTTACTCCCCTGGAACAACCTATCACATGGATGGGTTCGCTGCGCTTTGCTACGTCCGAATGCGGAAAACTTCGGGTGATTTCGACCGCTTGCGCCGCCAGCAAGAGACTCTGCTGGCAATCTTCAACAAGATGTTAACCCTCGAGGGGCTCTCAAGAGTACCGGACCTCTACGCTCTATATCGCTCCTATGTTGAAACAGACATTACTGTCGAGGACGCCCTCCGCCTGCTGCCATTGGGGACGAGATTAGCCGCTGAACCGGATCGAATACACCGCTATTCCATCGATCCCACAATGGCTTCACAATGGAGAGTGCCTTATAGCGGCGCAGCCGTCCTCCTTCCCGACTGGGATGCGATCGAGCCCATGCTTCATGAAATTTTTGAAAGTCACCCTCAAGATTAGAACCTCGCCTCACGACCTGACCAGATCCACTTACTTTAGATTTGACATTTCCCCTTTCACAAACTAGGATTGATGAAATGGATGACTACACGAAGCTGGCGTTACCAGGAGGCTCTCATGGATGAGCCGCTTGAGGATCTCCCGCTCTTTTCGTACCAGACGACGAGCAGCGTTTCCGAGAGCGAGGCGACTGCGCCCCTTAAATTCGATTCCAGCCTCAGCGCAGCGATAAACGCTTGGGGCGAGGCGCTAGAAGCGCAGGGCCGTTCAATTCATACGGTTAAGGCATTCACGGGAGATCTGCGTCTGGTTGGGAAGTTCGTTGGCGCTGGTCAGCCCATCAACCAGATAAGCACAAACGATCTTAAGAATTTCCTCGATTGGATGCTGAACCGGCGGGGCGTCCCATGCAGCCCAAAGACCTACGCCCGCCGCATTACATCGATTAAAGCCTTTTACCGCTGGCTGGTAGAGACGGGTGTTCTCCAAGATGATGTCGCAGCCCCGATCCCCCAGCAATCAGTCATCAGCCCGCTGCCAGAAGTGCTCACTCAAGAAGAAGTCGCTGCTGTCGTAAAAAGCGCTGAATTAATGAGCAAGGGTTCTGATCCTGATACACGTCCCTATACACTTTTAAAATTGTTGCTCGATACAGGGATTAAGAAGGGGGAATGCCTAAACATCCATCTGAATCATATCGACTTGAATACTGTGGATGGACCGATTCTATTCATCCGCTATGGAAGTGTGAGTAAGCGCTATAAGGAGCGCAAACTTGATCTAACCCCTGATTGGATTGAAGCATACCAGGAATACCTTAAGCAGTACGAACCCGCCAACCAACTCTTCCCCTGGTCGCCACGCAGATTGGAGTACTTACTCGAGGATATTGGAAAAGCCGCTGGTGTGGAGAAGCATCTCTCCTTCGAGATGTGCCGCTGGACTGCAGTCCTCATCGATTATAATAATGGCTTAGACCACGACAGAATTCGACAAAAGCTCGGCATCTCGAAAATCCAATGGCGCGAAGTGGGTAACAAGCTGCACCGCTTGGCCGAAAAAAACGCCTAAATCCAACCGACACCATTTCAATAAAACAAGGAGCTGTACAAAGCTCCTTGATGGACAGTTCTATTGTTAATCTCATAATGCGCCTAATTGTCACATCTTCTTAACGACGATATCCCCAATCACATTGGCCGCTGCGTCTCCACGATCTGCAGCGTTGGAGAGATGACGATAGATCTCACGCAGCTTCAACATCTCAACTACGTGATCGATGTCGCGCGGCATTGCGAAGAGATCGGCGATCGCCTCCCGATAAACTGTCTCCATCCGATTCTCCAATGCTTTCGCCCGCACGGCATGGTCGTTGGCGACATTGGGGTGGTCTTCCAATCGCTGCACACCCACGTGGATTTCCCGCGCTGCATCCGTAAGAAGGGAAACCATTCGCTCCATATAGGCGTTCGGCTGCACACCGAGTAAGTGCATCTCTTCGACCGTTGTATCGGCATAGTCGAGCACATCATCGATCGTTAACGAGAGAGCGAAGATGTCCTCGCGATCGATCGGTGTAACGAATGTCTTGTTGAGTTCGTCAATCAGGATCCGACGCACCTCATCGGCTTCTTTCTCAAGCTGGGTCACCGCCGATGCAAGCGCTTCGCTGGGTTCTTTAACATACTCGAGCAGCTTCTGCATCCCCATAACAGAATACTCCGCCTGTTTAATTAGCAGTTCGAGAAAGCGGTTTGTTTTTTTACGAGAGAAGATACTCATACGATTTCACCCTTCGATTTATCTTACCATCATGAACAAAGATTGTGTTTTAGATTCCCCTGGATTTCCGAAGAAAACTTCCGCAGCTTTGACTTCGAGAATATTCCTGGAAAGGATTATTATAACCCGATCAGCCGGTCGTCTAGATGGTTGATTATAAATGCGAATGCCAATATCGAGTCAGATTCGGCATTCTGTAGTCCAAATTATAGATTCAATCGGCGAACATCTGTCTTTGAACGCCATAGAACTCGTCGAATATCTTCCGTAAGGCACTTACTTGCCTCGCTTCAAAGAGACGCGTTGAAACATCATAACGACCTGACCGTACGCATGTCAAGCTAACGGGGCACGCAGCTTGACAGCACGCACCCTTATCACCACAATTAGGCCATGGAAGCAATTGAAGTCCCCGATGATCACCGCTCTGGCTTCGTCGCCCTCGCTGGTCGTCCCAATGTAGGAAAATCCACGCTGATCAACCGACTCCTTGGGCAGCGAATCGCGGCGGTGTCACCGAAACCGCAGACGACACGCCAACGCCAACTTGGAATCCTCACGCTTCCGGATGCGCAGTTGATTTTCGTCGACACACCCGGGATTCACGTGCCACTGCATAAATTAGGCGAAAAAATGAATGAGGAAGCCCTTTCTTCTCTGCGTGAGGCGGATGTTGTATTGGCGCTCTTCGACCTTACCCGACCGCCGAACGAAGAAGACATACAGGTCGCGGCTCAGATCAGAGAAATCCAAGGACAGATACCAACCATCATCGCCCTCACAAAATTAGATCGCGTGCCCGATGAGCGCTTATCCGATCGGCGTGCAGCGTTTCGGACCCTGCTTACAGAAGCTGAATTCCTGGAGATCTCCTCGACTCGAGGGGATAACCTGGATGAATTGGTCGAACGCATTAAGGCTAAATTGCCGGAGGGATCTCGTCTCTATCCCCCTGAAACCATAACGGATGCGTACGAGCGAGACATCGCCGCCGATATGATCCGTGCTGCTGCTTTGAAAAATCTGCGCGACGAAGTCCCGCATAGCCTAGCAATACGGATCGATGAATTCGAAGAGCGGAATGAACATGGCGCCTATATCGAAGCCACAATATTTGTTGAACGTGATTCCCAGAAAGGCATCGTCATCGGCAAGGGGGGCACAATGCTGAAGACAATCGGCATTTTCGCCCGAAAGGAAATCGAAGCCGCGACAGACCGTAAGATCTACTTGAAATTACATGTCAAAGTCTTGCCCGGATGGCGCAACGACGAAAACAAGCTTAAGAGTTTCGGCTTTGGGGGATCTGGTCGCTAAGGGCGCAGATGCATTCGCTGAGGTATAACCTTGAGCAAGAATAAATCAAAAGGCACAAAAACAAGCTCTTTCGGGACGCCGGGGCGCATCAGCCATGACGCCTCACCGTTCTATGACAGCCGCCTTTATCAGGGACAGCGGCAGGAAGTTTTTTCGCCCCATCCTGAGAATCCCATCCCTGAAGAAAGTCTTAATAGTTTCCATCTGAAATCATCGTGCGACATGTCTGAACTCCCTGATTACAGCGTTCACCTCATGGTGACCTCGCCACCCTACAACGTCCGAAAAGAGTACGATGAGGATCTCACCCTTGAGGAATACCTCCATCTACTGCATGTTGTCTTTAAAGAGACCTATCGGGTGCTGGTAACCGGCGGACGAGCCTGCATCAATATCGCCAATCTGGGTCGGAAGCCATACCTGCCTCTGCATGCTCTCATCATTCAAACCATGCTCGAAATCGGCTTCTTAATGAGGGGAGAGATCATCTGGGACAAAGCCGCAAGCGCCTCCCCCTCTACAGCATGGGGGTCCTGGCAGTCAGCCTCCAACCCTGTTTTGCGCGATGTCCATGAGTACATTCTCGTCTTCTCAAAGGAGTCTTTCTCACGCAAGCGTGAAAGCATGGAAGATACGATCGAGCGCGAATCTTTCCTGGAGTGGACAAAGAGCATCTGGACTTTCCCCGCCGTGTCTGCGAAGCGAATCGGACATCCAGCCCCATTTCCTGAGGAGCTTCCCAGACGCTTGATCGATCTCTACACCTATAAGAACGATGTGGTCCTCGATCCCTTCTGCGGATCTGGAACCACCTGCCTGGCAGCATTTCGACTCGGAAGGCAGTACATCGGTTACGAAATTAATCCGCAGTACAAAGAGCTCGCAGAAGAACGACTGGGGAGCGCAACAAAAGGCGATCTCCTGGAAATAACTGCGACGGGCGAAACCTAGAGGAGAAGATGACCTACCAATCCCCTTTCTCAACTCGATACGGCTCACCGGAGATGCGCGCAATATGGTCTGAGGTGGCTAAGAGGCGCGCCTGGCGCAGCGTCTGGCTTGCTGTCGCTGAAGCGCAATTGGCTGCTGATCTTGTCTCTCCAATGCAGATTGAGGAGATCCGCGCCCAGGTTGATGCGATCGATCTAGCCCGGGCTTACGAAATCGAAGCCGAGATCGGGCATGATCTCATGGCTGAATTGCGTACCTTCGCTGAGCAATGCCCGGCGGGCGGCGCAATCCTGCATTGGGGATTAACTTCCGCAGACGTCCAGGATAACGCCGATGTCATGCGCCAGAAGGCTGCACTCGCCCTTATACTCGACCACCTGCGGACTCTGCTATTGACTTTCGCCGAGCGCATCGAGGAGACTCATGATCTGCCCATCATGGGCTTCACCCACCTGCAGCCTGCCGAACCGACGACGCTGGGGTACCGTCTGAGCGTCTACGCCCAAGACCTTCTTGAGGGATTCGAAGCGCTCCTGAGTCTGCACCGCAGGCTGCGCGGGAAAGGTATTAGCGGCCCGGTTGGGACTTCTGGCCCATTCGTAGATATGCTGGCCGACTCCGATATCACACCTGAAATTCTCGATTCGAATGTCATGAGCATCCTCAATCTTGAAGCCTTCCCGATCACGACACAGACCTACCCACGCATGCAAGACTTTCGATTGCTCAGCGGATTGGTCGATGTCGCTGGCGCCTTACACAAATTCGCCTTCGATCTTCGCCTTCTGCAATCACCCGGGATCGGCGGTCTTCAGGAACCCTTTGGTGATAAACAAGTCGGATCGAGCGCAATGCCATTCAAACGCAACCCTGTGGCCGCGGAGAAGATCTGCTCGTTGGCTCGAGAAACCGCAGCCTGGATGGATGTCGCCTGGCAGAATGGCGCCACATCTCTCCTCGAGCGAACGCTTGACGATTCCGCCAATCGGCGGAGCATGATCCCGGAGGCATTCTTAGCCAGCGACGAGATGCTGCGCACTGCATCTCAAACGCTCCAGGGGTTGGTTATCGACCGCGATCACTTCCAATCCCAGCTTAAGCGTTTTGGACCCTTCGCCGCGATCGAACGTGTTTTAACCGCTCTTGTCCAGGCTGGCGCCGACCGTCAAGAGATGCATGAACGACTTCGCCAGCACAGCATTAAGGCATGGGAAACCTATCAAACTAAGGGGAAGAATCCGCTTAAGGGTCTGCTCTCCAAAGATACCGCCCTGCTTAAGCACCTGCAGCCGGCACGAATCCGTAAGCTGCTGGATGCGAGCACTTATGTTGGTCTTGCTCCTGTGAAAGCGATGGAAATGGCGGCGCGCATTCGCGGGCGATTGGCTCCAGAGCAGAAAGAATAGAAACCATGAGTAATGCCTACCCGCGCGCCAGCGCACCAGACATATCCGAAGCAATAATTCAACCCTAGAGGTTAGACTACGATGATACTCTTCCTCTCTTTTGCAGCAGTATTTGCAATCCTCGATTGGATTGCTGTCGCAACGAACCAGCGGCGGCTCGAATACGTCGCCAAACCTGCAACCATGCTGGGGCTGGTTCTATGGTTCGCAACTACCCTGCCTGCTGTGCCTGCCCCAGCTGGTAACTGGTTCCTTCTTGGAATGGGTATTTCCCTTACCGGGGACATTTTCTTAATGCTGCCGCCTGATTATTTCATTAAAGGCCTGCTCGCCTTTCTCCTGGGCAACCTCGCTTATATCGTTGCCTTCAATCTCCCGCAGGCGATATTCCAACCACTATCCCTTGGTTTTCTTACGGTCATAGGCACCGTCTTCCTGTTCCTTATACGCCGGATCACTCGGGCTTTGCGCGCGAATAAGCAGGGGAAACTCATCGGACCGGTGATCGCATATGCCACCGTCCTCGGTCTCACCTTCTTCTCAACCCTATCAACATTCCTACGAACAACTTGGCCTCCGCAAGCCGCGGTTCTTGCGGCGATTGGCGGCGGGTTGTTCGTCATCTCAGACGGCATATTAGGGTGGAACCGCTACGTTAATCCGATTCCGAACGCACGACTCCTTACAATCATCACCTACCACCTCTCACAGCTCTTCTTGGCAACATCGTTCCTTCTATTCCTGGATTTAATCGCCCTCTGAAATTCGGGAAGCCTGGCTTTTGATAATCCTCTGCTAAATCAATCTTGACGCGGGTCTTATCCCGCAGCACGATTCGACTTCGCCAGTCATTGGCTATTGGTTTGCATTTAATGCGTAGACCGGGGGGGGAGCTATGCTTCCGACACCCTATAAGGGATGGTTTGGGACACTCGATTCGTGCTGCGCCTTAATGAAACCAGTCGGAACGACAACCCAAGAGCGTTTCTACTCACACTTGGGTGAAATGCTCGGCTTCAATCTCGCGCCAGTCAGCTCCCGGTGGCAAACGCAAGTATGCGCCTAGGAGTGGGTGAACCTCGCGGATCATCTCCGCCATCTGCAGCGCGATGCGCCGGATGGAGAAATGTGCGTTATTATCCGATCTTAGCTCACAAAAATGATATACCTCACGTAGATTCATCGTTAATAAAACCCTGCGGTTGAAGCCATTCGGCACCAGGTAGGCAGCGACATGTGGATTCCAGCCTTCAAGTTGACTGAATACCTCAGCAGCCTGCTCCATCGCCTTTCTGTAAGGCGCTTCGAAGCCCGCGTCCACGATCAGGCGTGGAACAGCGTAACCCAGATCAGCTCTTAACCGTTGGGGGGTTTGAGTCATCATGCGGTGGCGTTTTAGCTCGAAGTAAGCCCCTTGATCGAGGATTGCGTCGAAGGTGTAATAGGCATGTTCCAACTCTCGCACCGGAGCATCGAAGCGATCGAGTCTTCCCAGAAGCGCCTCGGCCAATTCCTTGTGTTGGGCACCATCCATCTCTCGCACAGTTTTCATTACCGTTGCGAAACTCGCGCCTCCTGGCGCGAAAAGCGCAGCCGCCATGAT
>Ga0307421_1002612_pt1 | contig 10010 bp, 8 predicted proteins | sample SalMarWE160270MG_FD_202163 | JGI IMG/M metagenome (GOLD analysis project Ga0307421, IMG submission 202163) | Salt marsh sediment microbial communities from the Plum Island Ecosystem LTER, Massachusetts, United States - WE1602-70 | ecosystem: Environmental > Aquatic > Marine > Intertidal zone >...
CCGCGATGCCCAGCGAAGCCAGAGGCTCCAGCCAGAGTAGAGCATCCTCCTCCGTCGTTGCCCAGTAGCAGTTGGTGACTATTCCAGCCTCGAATCCACGCTCCCTGGCCATCCTGATGCCTTGCACCATCAGGGGGTAGTAGAGAAAGGGCTCACCACCCTCGAAGTAGACGATCTCCACCGAGCCAATCCTCTCCACGTGGTCGAGGACGGCCTCCAACTGTCCGAGCGCGAACGTACCCTCAGCTTGGGGGCCGCAGTACAGAAAGCAGTGGTCGCACTCGAAGTTGCAGGCGTAGGTGAGCAGAAGATGAACCCCTGTCAGCATTGGCTCCCTCCCGCGAGATCACTCGTGAGCATCGCACACCCAACCGTGCAAGCCGAGACGCGGACTACCTTCCCGGCCACCGAGTACCTGACACGAGGGACGAGTCCATTGGCGGCCAGGCCGCCCCTCCATGAGGGGGGTGCACTCCTTCTCGGTCTCTCGCCGCCCACTGCTCGTCGCTCCTCAGTACAATCTCATCACATGAGTGACGGTAGACTAACAACTTCCATTATAGCATAGTGTTCCGGCGTGAGCAGAGGACTGTGAGGCGCTAGGGTGGGAGAGCTTTCCACGGTCGGCGACCACCGTGTCGCAGGGGAGTAGCCCTCTGGCCGTGGGCGGGTATGCCATCCTACGAGTTCACTCAGGGCAGGCCCTCCGCCGGAGAGGCAGAGACTAGCACCATCGACCTGGTGTGAGCGTGCTAAAGGGCCGTCGCTTCGGTGACGGCCCTGTTTCTTGCCCGCGATCAGCTACGCCTGGCGTTTCGGTGGCAGGCAACGACCCGGACCATGCCAATACTGGCGCGCTGCGAGTCCGGCCTCGATCTCCTCAGTCTGGTCGAAATCACCTCGCGAAGTGGGAGCCCCAATATGTAGAGCGATGCAGAAGAGGAACCGCGCTCGCGCTCGGAGGACTGCGAAGCATATCACCTCGCCCCGAACACGAACAGAAACCACACGACAAGAGGCTCGTCCCGGAGGTGCGCGGTCATCGCAGGGCCGATGATGGTCGAGGTCCTCGAGGCGCTCGACCGAACCGCAGCATAGTCTTCAACGCCCTGAACAAGCGGCCGCAGTCTCCAGGCGCACGCGCTCAAAACCCTTGACAGGGACCGCAAAAAGCGGTAAAATGTATACGAGATTGGAGTCGTCCCGGGATCGAGACCGCTGAGTAGCGCGCGTCCCGAATTCCGATGTATCCGCGGGCCGATGATGTCACGACGAAGCCAGCAAACGTGGCATCCAGCGCCTCTCTCTGAGGAGAGAAGACAACGAGGAGGAAGAATGTCCAAGACGAGATTCGGCTCGAGCAGGTCGTCAACTCTGGCTATCGCCCTCACGCTGACCCTACTGGTCGCGCTTTCTGTCCCCATGCCGGTATCGGCAGCGACTCTGCGCGTCAGGCCAAGTGGAGGAGCCGGCTACTTCACCACCATCCAGGCGGCGGTCAACGCCGCCAACGCCAACGACGTGATCCTGGTGTACCCGGGGACCTACGGGCCCGTCGAGCTGGGCACGATGGCAACACCGGGCAATATCAGTGTCATAGCCGTCGACAGCAGCGGCTCGCCCACGCCGGGGACGGTCACGGTGAACGGCGGGGCCAGCTCGGCCTTCGCCTGGAGCCTCCTTCCACACCTCGGGGGCGTGACCATAGACGGCTTCGTGGTCACTTCGACAAGCGGCTACGGCGTTTACATCCCGGCGGCCCAGGGGGATGTGGTGGTCCGGAATGTCACGGCCGACGGGACTGGCAAGACGGGCATCTACGCGATGGTGATGGCGCCGTCCAACGCAGACGTGACGGTTGAGGGCTGTAGCGCCAATTCGGGGTTCGGGGGCATCGCCGCCTATGCCTATGGGGGAGACGTGGTGGTCGAGGATGTGACGGCCAACGGGACTGCCAGCGACGGCATCACCGCGACCACGCTCGGAGACGTCACGGTCCGCAACTGCACCGCCAACAACAACTCCAACCCCTCGGTAGGACTCGGTATTGAGATCACCGCGAACCTGGGAAGCGTGGTCGTCCAGAACTGTACCGCGAATAACAACGGCTTGGACGGCATCCAGGTCGACAACAATAACACCGCCAGCATCACGGGCTGCATCGCTCGAGGCAATGGGCGCTACGGGATCTGCAGGCTCATGCCTCCGAACCTTGCCAGCACGTCGGTGAACGGCAACATCATCTGCGGCAATAGCACCAGGGGCCTCATGTTTTACGCAGATCCACCCCTCGTGCCCGCCGCAGACGCCGAGGGCAACTGGTGGGGTTGCACCGGGGGTCCGGGGAGTCCTGGCTGTGACACGATCGGAGGAGGAGGCATCACGCCGGTCGACTTCACCCCCTGGATCAGCACCTACACCACCGACGCGACGCCGGGTTCGGCAGTCGTGGGTGAATCCGTCCAGATCGAGTTCCAGTTCACCGACAGCGCCAGCACAGTGTTCCTGCCCCAGGGGCCAGGGGACCTCAATGGAAGCCCGACCTTCAGCCTGCACACAGACAATGGCACTCTGACCGACTCGGACGAGACGGGGGCGACGGTCCACGAATTCATCGGCAGCGGAGATGTCCTTTCCGTGACGCTGGTGCCCGATGCCGCCGGCACCGCTACGGTGACGGCGGACGGGCCGTGTGACCTGGCTGCCTCCATCACCATCGAGGTGAGTGAGCCAGTGGTGGAAGAAGAAGAGTTCGTGCCAGAGCCGGGGAGTTGGATCCTCCTTGGCAGCGGCCTGATCGGGCTGGCGGGTTACGCCGCCCTTCGACTTGGCTCAGGGCAGGCCCTCCGTCGGAGAGGCGGAGACTAGCACCATCGACCTGGTATGAGCGTGCTAAAGGGCCGTCACCGGAATGACGGCCCTGTTTCTTTGCCGTGATCAACTATGCCTGGCGCTTCGCCGCCAGGAGCCTCTCTCGGAGAGCGGCGGCGTAGCAGACCCTAGACCTGGCGCGCTGCGAGTCGGGCCTCCATCTCCTCCAGCTTCTCCTCGGCCTGCTCGAAATCACCTCGCTGCCCCGAGGGGAGGAGTCGCGCCACGTGGCAGAGCGCCAACCGGGTGAAATCGATCAACAGGTCGGCTCTCTCGAAGTCACCTAACGCCTCGATGTCGGGCGGGGCTATGGGTTCGCCGAACCGCACCTTCACCACCCGAGGTTTGCCTTTCTCCTCTTTGGTGACCAGACCCATAGGCACCAGCGGGAGACCCTTCGTCGTGGAGAAGACAGCGGCGCCGGTTCTCAAGTCCCCCTCCAGCAGACCGTTGCCCGCAGTCCTTCCCGTTATGGAAAGCCAGAGGATGCTGCCAGGCTGGTCCAGGTAGGCCAGGATCTCCTTGACAATGGCCCTGTGTAATCTGTACGCTCCGGCCTCGTCCTTGTGGACGGGGTAGATGAGGCTGTCCACCCCAAGGACCTTGAGGAGTGTGTTGGCCTCGGTGATGACCGACGGCCGTCCGATGCCCTTGAGACGGTAGCCGGGTCCCGGGAACCGGCAGCCAACCTTGATCAGGCTACGCAGCGTCTGGTACACCGCCGGGTAGTTGCTGACCAACACCGCCCTCGTACCCTCACCCAGGCACGAAGGGATGCGCTCTACCTTCACGCCCCTTGTGCCCAGGTCCACCAGCTTCCTGACCACAGGACTGCGGTCCAGCAGGTCAACCTGACGCAATCTGGTATCCATCCTCTGGGCGATCCCCGCTCTCCGCACCCCGGCCACGGCCTCACCCGCCTGAACTCCGTTCCCCATCACCTCTCCTCGTGCTCCGCGCAGCACACGAGATCGTCGTCTATACAACGCCTGCTGCGCGTGCTTTTGATGGGTACAACCCGGAACCCAGTGCAGAGTTACGCCCGACCGCCCAGGCAAAGCGTGAAATCGGCCCTGGCACCAGCGTGGAGCGAGTCTCTATACCGGGGCACCGGGGAGAGACCACCGCTCCACTGCTCAGCCCGCACAATCGAGAGCCAGCACCTCAGCCAATCAACCAACATGCACGGGCGGTGCTACGGGCGTTGCAGCGCGTCTGCTGAGAGAGACTCCTCCAGCTCCTGATCGACGAACCTGCCGTCTCTGCGGATCAGCTCTCCGTCGAAGTAGACCTCACCGCCGCCGCGCTCCGCTGTCTGGACCAGCACGATATCCCAGTGAATCGCCGATTGGTTCCCATTGGGCGTCTCGAGACCGTGTTGGCCCAGGGCCAGGTGGAGCGATCCCGCGAGCTTCTCGTCGAACAGGGTGTCCTTCATGGGGCGGGTGATCATGGGGTTCACGCCCAGGGCGAACTCGCCGATGTAGCGAGCCCCTTGGTCCGTATCCAGGATCTCGTTCAGCAGATCGAAGTTCCTCTGGCACGAGGCATCGACGACCCTACCCTCTCTGAACTCCAGCCTGATGTCGTTGAACAAGAGTCCTCGTTCCAGGGCAGGGATGTTGAAGGTGATCTGGCCGTTGATCGAATCCCGCACCGGAGCGGTGAAGACCTCGCCGTCGGGGATGTTCTCCTTTCCATCACACTTGACCGCGGGCATGCCCTTGATGGAGAAGGTGAGATCGGTGCCCGGGGAGACGATGCGCACTACGTCGGTCTGTTCCATCATCTGTACCAGTGGATCCATGGCCGCTGACATTCTGGCGTAGTCCAGGCAGCATACGTCGTAGTAGAAGTTCTCGAATGCCTCCCTGCTTCTCTCGGCCAGTTGGGCCATGGAGTTGGTGGGGTAGTTGAGGATGCACCACTTGGTGTTCCTGACCCGCTCCTGCAATTGCACCGGTTCGACGTACAGCCTCTGGTAGAGCTGTAATTGCCGGCCATCGACGTCCGCCAGGTCGAAGGGGTTGTCCGGTCCGTGCAAGCAGAGCCAGGCATCGATCTCCTTCATTAGCTTCAGGTGGAGTTGTCCGAAGGCCTCGAACTGCTCCTCGCTGGCCTCCTGGATCCAGGCGCGCGTCAACGAGGGGTCGTTGTAGTAGACAAAGGGGATGGCGCCCAGTCTTGCGGCTTGTCTGATGATCACTTTGGCCAGCTCCAGAGTATCCTGGCCCCTGACGTCGATCATCAGCTTCTCCCCAGGTTGCAGTTCCACACAGTAAGTGAGAAGGATGTTGGCCAGGGTCTCGTTTCGTTGGTCTCTCATCGCCCCATCACCGTCAGTCAGAGGCAAAACGCCCTCGTGGGATTCACAGCCGGCGCGTCACAGAGCGAACTCGCCGCGTCTCATGATCACCCGCCCATCGACATCGATGGTCACGTTCTTCAACACACCGTCGAGATGCGCCTTGCTCGTCCAATCGGCGCCGGTCTCTCTCGGGATAGGCTCGCCCACGGCCACGTGGACCCCGGGGAACTTCTCGTCCTGAAGCAGGTTCCCCACCAATCTGTCCAGCCCGGTGTTGGTGCCGATGGCGAACTCCCCCAGCCTGTCCGCGTTCTCGTCCTGCGCCATGTACTCTCCCAGCTCGCTCACCAGCCTCTCATCGACGCACGATACCTTCCTGACCCGCCCATCCTCGATCTCCCAGGTCACCGGGGTGTCCTCCAGTAGTCCGAACTTCTGGCTGAAGTAGTCGCCCAGGATGCCGTCGATGACCACGACACCCTCCTTCACGTTGTAGGGACAGGTGAACACTTCGCCCTCAGGAAGATTAGTGGGCTTGCCGGCTCTGAGAAGACCATCGCAGACCACCCACTTGAGGGAAGGAGAGAACTCCGCGGTGAACTTCGTGCCCGCAGGCGTGGTCACCGTGATCTCGCTGGCCTCCCTCGCGATCTCACCCACGGAGGCGCTGATCCTCTGCACCTCGTCGTAGTCCGCACACATCCCCATACTCATCAGTTCATCGGAGATGCCAGGCATGTGTCCGTGCCTCAGCTTCTCGCTGTCGTACACCACGTCCAGGAGGGGCAGCCTGAGACTACCCACCTCTCCCTTCTTGCCTGTCGCCGCGAAGAAGCTGACGTCGGCAGCGCTCAGGGCCTCGGCGATGGCCTGCGGAAGCTCCAGCGGTTTGCTTCCGTCGTCCGGACGATCCCCAAAGTCCTCCAGGAGAAGAACAGAGACGTTTCCGGGACTACTCTCCTCGGCCACCTCTCTCAGCGATGCCGCGATGTGCTCCGTCGCGCGGTCGGTGATGATCACCACCCTCTCTCCCGGCTCCACCCGCGCGCAGTTCCTCACCGCCTGTATGGCACCCTCCCTCAAGGTTCCCATCGCTCCTCCCTTTGTCTCACTCCGCCGTGCCGGCCAGCAAGCGAAGCCAGCTCGGCGCTCGGCCGGTCCCCTATCCACCGCTATTGTATCACATAGGCGAAGGGCCCACGAGGGAGAGGAGGAGTTCGTGCCCGAGCCGGGGAGTCTGATGCTCCTGGGCAGCGGTCTGGCTGGCTATGCGACCCTCCGCTGGAGGACCAGGAAGTAGCAGCAAGATTCGACCCAAACACTCACAGGGCCATCCCCTCCGGGATGGCCTTTTCTCTTTCTCCCCGTGCCGGACCTCGGAGATCTTGAAAGATCTCCGAGGTCTCTAAGAATACGCCTACTCAATCGGCCACGAGGGGATCACTTCGTCGATCTTCCCCCAGTGGATCACTTCATCGTGGGAGAGGATGGGCCCTGAGCAGTCAGAGTGGGCGGACCGGCGCGAATCGGCGGCTATGGCCTCGGAATCAGCGGCGGGCCACGTCCAGTATCAGTTGAATCAGCGCCTCGCGGCCGGGGCCCGACCATGGTATCTGCCAACGCTCCTCAGGCAGCAGGGTCAGTGTCGCATCGTACCCTGCGTTCACCAGATCCTCGTGATACTCCTCGGCCTTCTCGATGAAGGCTGGGTTGTCCATATCCCCAAAGACGAGATGCACCGGAAGGCTCGGACCACTGCCGACGAGGCCGAAGAAGCTGACCAATTCCCAGAGGTCGTGGTCTGACTTGTTGAGCCTCTCGTAGTAGTCGAGTTCCCCACCATACCCGACGTATGCATCCACACGGGCAGAGTCCTCGACCGCCAGGCATTCCGACTGCGTCGGTGGACCTCCTCGGTTGGCGGCGAACTCCTCCCAGGCCTGCTGCACGTCGTCTCCCAGGAGCGCCGTCTCCAATCCAGCACTGCCATGGCCGAAGACCGTGATCCACCCTGGCTCGCCTCCATAGTCCGCGGCCCGCTCCCGCGCAAAACGGACCGCACAGGCCCAGGACTCGTGGACCTCGCGTAGGACCCTGCCGTTGTCGTCGGCGCACTCGCTAAGCAGCGCACACGGCGAACGCCGCTCAGGGACGAAGACCACCACCCCCCGCCCAGCAATCTCCTCGGCGAAGGATGAGTACACCGTGGCGTCCTTGGACTGAAACCATGCGTGCATGACCACGACAACTGGCCAGGGCCCCGGCGCGGTGGGCGCGTATACATCGAGCTTCTGAAGGGGTGCGTCGGGTTCCAGCAATCTCAGGTACTCGATGTCCTCGGTGATCTCTACCGAGTAGCTGGGTGTCGGTTGCACAAAGGTAGATGTGCTGGTAGGCGCGACCTCCGTAGGAGTGGGAGCGGCTCCAGGTGCGCAGCCAAGCACCGCAACCAGCACAACCGTCAGTACGGGAATGAGCTTCTCCATTCTGCACCCCCTCCTTCTATGTCCCTACAGCCTGATGCTCATGTGCGCCAGGCGGTCCATCGACGCCGCCTCTGCCTAATAGGAATCGCACCATCTGACGCGATGCCGAGGAAAAGGCCGCCCCCTCCTGGTTGGCCCCCTGGTGTCCAGATCTCCGAGGTCTCCAAGAATACGCCTACTCAATCGGCCAGGAGGGGATCAGTTCGTCGATCTCTCCCATGAGGCGGATGGTCTCTTTCAGGGCCACGACGATCTTCTGGTTGCGGAGCCGATCTTCGAAGGGCAACTCACACTCCTTTGAGCCCCCGACCAACCCGTGGTAGGCGCCCGTACGCAACCTACACGGGTCGGGCCGCATACACTGGCTGACCCGCTAGTAGTTCCGAAGGGCTAGCGGCAGGCGCAGCAGGTATTCCACCTTCGCTCCACCCCAGAAACCGCCAGCCAAAGTGTAGCCCCCACCCTTCAGAACGCCGGCGTCGGGCTGGCCGGCGGTGCCGCCCAGGCTGTACCGTCCGTCGCTGCTGAAGGTCTGGCCTCCGCCGTCCACCGTCCACCACGAGAGGTCGTAATCGTCGCTGGTCGCGGCAAGGACGGCAGAGACAACCAGGAGGCAGGCCAGTGCCACGAGCAGCAGCATAGCCAGGCTGGTCGTCGTAAAGTGTCTCATTTCCTGCCCTCCTGCTCATCCGCTCGTATAGACAACAGCGATGGGATAGACCTTGTATGTCCGACCGCCAAACTCGATGGTTTCGGTAACCTCACTCCAATCCACTTCCTCGATGGCTTTGCCAAGGGTGTATGAGTGGAGTAGATCATCGTCCTGCCTCTGGCCATGGCCCGCTATGGGTGAGGTGGTGACATAGTCGCCGACGTGAATGTCGCCGTTGACGTTCGTGACCCACACGCTGCCTTCCCCCAGGGCGTTGACGATGCCAAACCGGTCTCCCTCCTGCACCTCAGCGGCGTACCAATGCTCTTCCCCGAGAGGGGAGTCCAGGACAAACACGCCAAATACCGTGCTGTCGTTGGGTGTGTCGGATAGCTGGACTGTCGGCAGTGTCGAGGAGAAAGAGATCTCTCCCTCAGCAGTCTGCCTGGTGCGGGTTTCCCCGGTGACCGAGACGATCATGCCCGGCTCAGCGTTTTCCGGGAAATCATCGGCAAGTCTGACCTCATGGCCTCCGGTGAAAGGACCATAGCCTCCATCTGCAGCATAGAAGCCCCAGATCGAACCGTGGCCCTCCACACCTATTTGACCCCTGCCATACACACCACGACAGTTAGAGCCGGCGGGCCATTGGTCGGCGCAGGCTCTGCCATAAACGCCGGTGTTGTACGCGCTGTAGCCGTACACGCCGTCGTCGGTCACGCTGCGGCCATCCACGCCTTCGCCATCGGTGCTCCTGCCCTTCACGCCGTCGCCAGTTGTGCTCTCGCCGAATACGCCGGTGCCAGTTGTGCTCTCGCCGGCTACGCCGTCGCCAGTTGTGCTCTCGCCGACTACGCCGGTGCCGTCGGTGCTCCTGCCCTTCACGCCGTCGCCGTCGGTGCTGTGGCCATACAGGCCGTAGTTGGCGTTGCTGTCCACGTAGATGCCATTGTCCGAACCGGCACTCACGTACAGCCTGTATGATCCTGGAGACGTCGTCCCGATGCCGACATGCCCGCCGGCGTCAACGCGCATCGCCTCCACGCCGTTGGTCCGGATGACGAGAGGCTGGCCGTCGGTGGTGCCCAGGAAGTGGGCACCCGGAGTAGTGCCAGCGTTGCCGCTGAGGGACCAGAAGCTCGTGGCCGGCACCCAGGCGCTGCCGCCCCACTCGAGCACCTGGCCCATCACCGGCGTCGTGCTGCTGATTGGATAGCCCTGCAAGGCCCCGGTGGACAGGGCGTAGAGCGAGTAGGGCGCGGCCGTCAGTGCCTGGCGGCTCAACTGACCGTAGCCGGCGTCGCCCGGGCATTTGACCTTGATCCCCAGCCAGCGGGCATCGCCGTCGAAAGCCGAGCCGCCGAAGTCCAGTTGGACGGTGAACAGGCCATCGGTGATAGGAACGGTGGTGCTGATGGCGGTCCCAACCTGCGTGCCGTTGCTGGCCTCGCCGTAGAGACGGAAGGCCATGTCGCAGGTGTCGTTTACCGGGTTGCCGCCGGCCTTTAGCTGACCTTGGTAGGTGAAGGCGCTACCAAGAGGGGCGGGGGCAGATATCTGGCTTGGGAGCTCCGACGCCCGGGCCACTACCAGTCCCACACTGGCCGACACAAGCACCGCGACACCAATGGTCAGGACAATGACTGTGAGGTACTTCCTGGCCTCACTCATGGGTGCTCCTCCTATCGATACT